>AACY020291870.1_pt1 | contig 24847 bp, 24 predicted proteins | sample 267378 | NCBI WGS metagenome assembly AACY02 (sample SAMN02954345, study PRJNA13694) | marine metagenome | biome: aquatic; feature: ocean; material: water; isolation source: isolated as part of a large dataset composed predominantly from surface... | reverse complement strand
CGGCGAGGTAGACCTCATTTCTCATCACGCGAAGCGCGTTGATACTGTTAAGGTGGCCCTGACGAGCGGCACTGCTGAAGTATTGCTTGGCATCCTCTTTGCTCTTCACAACACCCTGGCCATCGCGGTAAAGAGTACCCATCAAATAGAGGGCATCTAAATCGCCCTCTTTGGCAAGAGGTTTAAGCTCTTCAAGGGCTTTGGTGAAATCAGCTGCTTGAATGGCACGTTCGGCTGCAATAATGGATGCGGCTTCAACAGACATGACTGGAAGAGCCAACGCAAAGGCTAGTGATAATAGACGAGCTTTGGTCAAACCTGACCTCCTATTCTATCCCAACAAATTAATGGTCAATAACCGTTAGTGTTATCAAAGTGGCGCTATCATAACCTTTTCGCTGCATAATCCACAGAGCTTGCTCTGAATTTCTATTATGAGTAACGTTATGATTGATGTAGCGCAGGTTAAACCTGTCAATTTAAATGGACATTGAGGATTATCAAATGTTTCAAGATATGACAAAACTGTTCGAACAGAGTGTTGAATCTTTTCAAGAGCTAGCGAAGGTTCAGCAAGAGATGCTGCAGCGCATTACCAATCAACAGATTGAATACACCCAACAGTGCATCCAGGCGACTATGAATCAGGCCACTGCACTTCAAGGTCTAAAATCCCCTGAAGAGTTTATCGAAGCACAAAAAGATTATACCCAGCGATTGGAGTCTGCCCTCAAAGCGGCTGCTGAGCAGAATGTGAAAACGATTCAATCGGCTCAAGACGAGATCCAAAAGATTGCTTCTCAATCGATGGGTGGCAAGTAGTTTTTGATTCCTCTGATCTACGGTAGTACCACGGGAAATACTGAACGTGTTGCGCAGCTTATAGCTGAGTGCTGGCCAGGAGAGGTACCTCTAAAGTTAATCCCTGTCGAAAGCGTGATCAGCGCGGATATTGAGCTCTCTAAGTCTGTCATTATTGGTGTGCCCACGTGGAATTTCGGTGAGCTTCAAGAAGATTGGGAAGAGGTTTGGTCGATTTTTTGTGAAATCGATTTTAGTGACAAACGCGTAGCACTGTTTGGATTAGGTGATCAATTGGGTTACGGCGATTGGTTTCTGGATGCGATGGGTACGGTTGCCACACAGGTTTCACAAAAGGGTGCTACGCTAGTAGGTGAGTGGTCTATCGAAGGTTATGACTTTGAGTCCTCAAAAGCGTTAACCCCGTGTGAAAATGCCTTCGTGGGATTGGCCTTGGATGAGGATACGCAATCCTTTGAAACAAGAGATCGTGTTAAGCGTTGGCTCAGCCAAATTTATTCGAAATTGTAATTTAGTGTTTTAACTCGGAGAGAGATTATGTCATTGAAGAAAGTACTGTTAACCACTGTAAGTTGTGCTCTATTTGCAGCTCCTTTGGCTCAGGCTGATCCTGCTGAAGATGCGATCGAATATCGTCAGGGGATCTTTAAAGCCTACGGCTGGCACTTTGGGGCTATGGGTGCCATGGTTCGCGGTAAGGTTGATTATGATGCTGAACAGTTTGCTCATCATGCCAAGTCATTCCTAGCCGTTGCTCCGCTGGCTGCTGAAGGCTTTGTTGAAGGCTCTGATTTTGGTGAGACGGCTGCTAAGGATGAGCTTTGGGAAAATCTAGACGATGTAAACCAGCGCTTTGTTGCTATGACTGAAGCGGCTGAAAAACTAGTGGCCGCTTCTGGTGGTGAGTTGTCTGATGCTAAGGCAGCTTTTGGTGCTGTCGCGAAGTCCTGCAAAGGGTGTCACGACAACTACCGTGAAAAACGTTAAACGTCTTCTCAGAACCAAAACAGCAGTGCGCTGACAGCGGCGCCTGCTGTTACTGCGAAATAGAGAGGAATGCCACCACGTAGTTGGGGTGCTTCCTCTTCACTCTCTTTCTTACCATGAACCATGGCTTGAACCAGTTTTTCCCCTTTAAAACGCTGGTACCAAATAATGGCGGCCACATGCAGTGAAACAAATAGCATCAACAGATTAAAAATAGTCTCATGCAGCTCTGTCATCTCTAATTGGGCGTCGTAAGAGATTAAATAGGCTAACGGCCCCTCTATAAAGATATCATCATTAGTAAACAGCCCAGTCGCCACTTGCAATAACATTAACCCTAACAGAGCGATAACGCTTAGAGCACCAGCAGGATTGTGAGTGTTGTAATCTCTTTGTCCCTCTCCTTTGAGGTAGGCTATAACAGTGCTTGGGCTCTTGATGAAATGAGTGAAGCGGGAAGAGTCGCTGCCAATAAATCCCCAAATGATACGGAATATGATTAATCCTGCAGCTAAAAAACCCAAGCGTGTGTGCCAGATCATCCAGTTGCCACCTAGCTCTGCGCTTAGCCAGCTTAAACCGAATAGTGTCACAAGTAGCCAGTGAAAAAGTCGAGTACTTAGATCCCAGATGGTGACAGTTTTTTTCTTCATATTGAAACGCTCGCTATTGAATTAAAAATTACAACGTAAAGGCTATATGGTAACCAGCTGAAAGTGCATACCCTAGGAGTATAGCCCAGCTCCATTTAAGGTGGGCTTTGAAGGTGTAAATTCCGTTCGCCTGACCCATCAGGGCCACCCCGGCGGCAGAGCCAATTGATAGTAACGAGCCACCAATGCCAATACAGAGAGTTGCCAATAACCACTGGCTGCTCGACAGGGGTATATCCATACTTAAAATGGCGTACATCACAGGTATGTTATCGATCAATGAAGAGCTTAGACCTATGATGAGGTGTGCAGTGGTCTCTCCAAAGCTGCCGTATAGAGAGTTCGAAATAAGCGCCAAATAGCCTAAAGCAGCTAATCCACCAACGCTCAATACAACACCATAGAAAAACATTAATGTGTCCCAGCTTGCCCGCTCAACCACTCTGAAATTATCAAAACGCATAACAACTTCACCGTGATCCCCTTTAAGGTGTTTTGTCGATGCGCCCATGTGGTGCCCACGCAGTTCACTCTCTTGCAACAGAGGGTCTTGCTTTGACAGCAAGTATCCGTAAATCTTTAACGCGCCAAGCCCCGTCATCATTCCAATGACGGGTGGTAATTTAAGCAACGAATGAATTAAAACGGATGCCGTGATGGTGGTTAAAAAGAGCGCCAATATAACCATTGCGCCTGGCTTCATGGATTGTTGTTCATGTGGAAGTTGGGCGGGTCCTGTGGGTAGAAAATGGTTTAGTACTAGGGCGGGAACTATCCAACTGATCAGTGCAGGAATGATCAGATGAGTAAATTCAAGAAATTTGAGCTTCTCCTGCTGCCAAACCATGAGTGATGTAATGTCACCAAAGGGCGAAAATACGCCCCCGGCATTGGCAGCAACGACCACATTGATCAAGCCTAACAACACGAAAGTGGCGGTTCTTGTCCCAACGGCCATAACCACTGAACCCATCAATAGAGCAGTAGAGAGGTTGTCTGCAATAGGAGATAAGATAAACGTTAACCCTCCCGTAACCCAGAAAACCGTTCTAAGAGAAAAGTCTCTAGCGATGAGCCAGCTGCGTAATGCCAGAAATAGGTGACGTTCTTCTAGGGCGTGAATGAAGGTCATGGCGCTGAGCAGGAATAGAAATAACTCGGCATACTCCAGGAGTGTGTGCTCAAGTAACTGGCCGGCCTGCTCCGGTTGGCCATTTAACGTGTAGCCAAGACCTACTAATAACCAGATCAATCCCGCAGCAACCATCATCGGCTTAGATTTGGCAAGATGGGTGCGATCTTCTGCGATGACAAAATAGTACCCAACAAAGAAAATGAGTAGGGCTAGGTAACCGTAAAGCGTATCCGTTAAATCGATAAAATGGGTCATCCCCATACGATGAACTAGCTGGTCGATTATCTCAATAGAGTTGGATGAAAAACGTTCAAATAAAGGCCGCGACGGTGATTTAAAGGTGAGGAGAAATCCTGTAAAATGTGCCCCCTTTTTTAAGACCTTTTGGACATTTGCTCGACTATGGAAATTAATCCGATTGTTAACAGCCTTAAAGAGTACGCCGAACGCACAAAAGAGTTGCGTGGCTATCTCGAGTATGACGAGAAGCTTGAGCGCTTTGAAGAGGTTGAACGTGAGCTTGAAGATCCTAATATTTGGAATGATCAAGAGCATGCACAAAAGCTAGGTCGGGAACGCTCTAGCCTTGAGTCTGTGATTAAGACCATCGATGAACTGACTGAAGGGACCGCAGACTGTCTTGAGTTGTTGGAGATGGCAGTTGAAGAAGATGATGAAGATACCGTTGAAGAGGTACGCGGTGAAGTTGAGCGTCTAGGCGGTATGTTATCTCAGCTCGAGTTTCGTCGTATGTTCTCAGGCGAAGCGGATTCGAGCAACGCCTTCTTGGATATTCAGGCAGGCTCAGGTGGTACCGAGGCTCAGGACTGGGCCAACATGATGCTTCGTATGTTCCTCCGTTGGGGTGAAAGCAAAGGGTTTAAAACCGAGTTGATTGAAGTGTCTGATGGTGATGTGGCCGGCATTAAATCCGCGACGATTCGATTTGAAGGCGAGTACGCTTTCGGTTGGTTAAGAACAGAAACAGGGGTTCATCGCCTCGTTCGTAAAAGCCCGTTCGACTCAGGCGGCCGCCGTCATACCTCATTCTCATCGGTCTTCGTTTCTCCTGAGATCGACGACAATGTTGAGATAGACATTAATCCAGCTGATCTTCGTGTCGATGTTTATCGTGCATCAGGTGCTGGTGGTCAGCACGTCAACCGAACAGAGTCAGCGGTCCGTATTACCCACGGTCCATCTGGTATTGTTGTGCAGAGTCAGTCGCAGCGTTCTCAGCACCAGAACAAAGATAACTGTATGAAGCAGTTACGCTCCAAGCTTTATGAAATGGAGATGCTTAAACGTCGTGAAGCTGCCCAAGAGGTTGAAGATACAAAGGCCGATATCGGTTGGGGTAGTCAGATTCGCAGTTACGTATTAGACGACCAGCGTATTAAAGATCTGCGCACTGGCGTTCAATCGTCTAATTGTGATCGCGTACTCGACGGCGATCTGGATATGTTTATTGAAGCTAGCTTAAAAGCTGGTCTCTAAAAGTTAACACAGGAAATAGACACCATGTCTGACAACACACAGCTTGATGAAAACCGCTTGATTGCAGAGCGTCGTGAAAAACTCTCTGCACTGCGTGAGCAGGGCCAAGCCTTCCCAAACACTTTTCGTCGCGACAGCTATGCAGAAGATCTGCAGGCTGAACATGGTGAGAAGAGCAAAGATGAGTTAGAAGCAGCTGGCATTAAGGTCTCTATTGCCGGTCGAGTCATGCTAAACCGCGGCGCCTTCATGGTTATCCAAGATATGTCTGGCCGTATTCAGGCATACGTTAACAAAGAGGCGCGCAGCTTTGCTAAGCAGCTAGATCTGGGTGATATCGTCGGCATTACTGGTGAGTTGCATAAATCAGGAAAGGGCGATCTCTACGTTGATATGGCGGAATACCAGTTGCTGACCAAGAGCTTGCGTCCACTGCCTGATAAACACAAAGGCCTTCAAGACACTGAGATGCGCTACCGTCAGCGTTATGTTGATCTGATCACCAACCCTGAATCACGCGATGTGTTTGAAACGCGTTTTAAAGTGATTGCTGCGATCCGTCAGTTCCTTAGCGAGCGCCGCTTCCTTGAAGCGGAGACGCCAATGCTTCAAGCGATTCCTGGCGGTGCATCGGCACGTCCTTTCGTGACACACCACAACGCACTTGATATCGATATGTACCTTCGTATTGCGCCAGAGCTCTACCTGAAACGTCTGGTTGTAGGTGGTTTCGAGCGCGTATTTGAGATCAACCGTAACTTCCGTAACGAAGGTCTATCGACACGTCACAACCCAGAGTTCACAATGATCGAGTTCTATCAGGCGTATGCTGATTACAAAGATCTAATGGACCTAACTGAAGAGATGCTTCGTACTGTTGCTCAGCAGGTGCTGGGTACAACCACCATCATCAATACCGTTCGTGATGAAGAGGGTGAGGTACTAGAAACGTTTGAGTACGATCTTTCTAAGCCATTTACTAGACTCTCTGTATTTGATGCCATTCTGCAGTACAACCCTGACATTAACGCAGAAGCGCTGGCTAACGAACATGCTGCTCGTCAGATTGCGGAGCGCCTTGATATCAACGTAAAAGATAGCTGGGGTCTGGGTAAAATCCAGATTGAGATCTTTGAAGAGACCGTTGAACATCTTCTACAGCAACCAACTTTCATCACAGAGTACCCAACAGAGGTGTCTCCTCTAGCGCGTCGGAGTGATGACAACCCGTTTGTGACAGATCGCTTCGAATTCTTCGTAGCGGGTCGCGAACTGGCGAACGGCTTCTCCGAGTTGAATGATGCTGAAGACCAAGCTGAGCGCTTCCGCAAACAGGTTGCTGAGAAAGATGCTGGCGATGATGAGGCGATGCACTTTGATGCTGACTTCGTCGCGGCACTTGAGTATGGGCTACCACCAACAGCGGGTGAGGGGATCGGTATCGACCGTTTGGTGATGTTGCTGACTGACTCACCTTCGATCCGTGACGTCATTCTCTTCCCAGCCATGCGTCCACGCGCTTAAGTTACTGAAGAGAGTTTGCTGTGTTGTCTAGGCTGTTTCCACAACAGAAGCGTGACTTCACAGCGAAACGCTACCTCAGCATTAGCCTGCGAACTCTGCACCTTATTGGTATTGCAGGATTTGCGGGCTTTTTCTTGTACGATTTACCCGAAGCGCTCTGGCGTCCTTATGCGATATTGGCTCTGACAACGGGTACATTAATGCTGCTTGTCGAACTTTATGTCGATGCGATCTGGCTGATTCAGCTGCGTGGTTTAGCGATACTGACTAAAATTGTACTGTTGGTTTTGGCCATGAGTTTCCCTCAATTAACGACGATGCTGTTCTGTTTGATTGTCGTTATTTCTGGTTACTTCTCACACGCACCTGGCAAGGTTCGATACTACTCACCCATTCTGGGACGAGTCGTGAAAAGCTCCGCTGAGCTCAGTTTTAATCAGACTCGTTCTGGGTAGTGGTTGATGCTTTCTAACGGTTGGCAGCAACTGCTGAATGAGATATCCCTGACACCAAGTTATCAATCTTTGATGGCGTTTCTGGATGAACGGGCGGCCGAAGGCGTAAATATATACCCTCCTCAAGATCAGTGGTTTCGTGCGCTTGAGCTCACTCCGTTAAAGTCGACGCGAGTTGTTATTCTTGGGCAAGACCCTTACCACCAGCCAGGTCAGGCCCATGGGTTGAGTTTCTCTGTCTTACCAGGCATTAAAGTGCCGCCATCCCTCAGGAATATCTACAAAGAGTTGAGCTCTGATCTAGGTGTGCCTAAACCAGAGCATGGGTGTCTTGAATCCTGGGCAGAGCAGGGTGTTTTGTTGCTTAATGCAGTCCTTACGGTCGAAGATAGTAGAGCCAATGCGCATCAAGGCAGGGGTTGGGAGAGTGTTACTGATCGCATTATTCAGCAGGTCAATGAGTGCTCAACGGGTACTGTGTTTATCTTGTGGGGAAGTTATGCTCAGAAAAAGGCTTCCATGATCGATCAGACAAAGCACCTGATCATTCACTCGGCGCACCCATCACCTTTGTCAGCGCACCGAGGTTTTTTTGGTAGCCAGCCTTTCTCAAAAGCCAATGTTTGGTTAGCTGAACAGGGTTTTGCTGAAATTAACTGGGAACTGCCTGTTATTGGGCAGGCCGACCTGTTCAGTTGATTCAGTTAACGCTTGGATTCAAACAGTTTTGGATCCAGGGTGTAGGGTAGGGCGAAAGCGGTTAGCGCTTCACCGTTTTCTGTGAAAATTTCACCCTCTTTTTCAGACTGCTGAATGACGGCAAGCAGGTAGGTTTGATCGGTTGATCCAGTCAGAACGACCGTCCCGACATCAACGTTGTCTGCATTAAATAGTGACGCACCAATACCGATGGTATGGCCCTGCGGTAGGTTGAATCCGTACATCGCTTTTTTCAAAATGCCGCGATGTTGTAAACGGGTGACTATCTCCTGACCGGTGTAGCACCCCTTGCTGAAACTCACCCCGTCGATGGCTTGCAAGTTACACATCTGAGGTATGAACTTCTCTTGGGTGGCTTCTCTTAAATCGAAAATACCAGCGCGCACATTGATCTCATGCCAGGCCTCTACTGAGGTGGATGCATCGCTTGATAATCGATTCTGAGTCCCAGAATCGGTGGTCCAGAATTCAAAGTGGCCAGCATCGATTTGTGCTGCACAAGAAGTAGAGCCCTCTGAACTGTTGAGTGACTCTAACTTCTCGCTCGATAAGCAATACCCTTTTGCCTCTTCAATAAAGCTTAGCTCGACCTTGGAAAAGATGCTGTATTTCTTGAGGTTATTAAAAGCACTCTCAGCGATCTCCTGATGCACGCGCAGCCAAAAACATTCTTCGCTGATGCGCATGACTCTGAAGAGTCCAACCATGCTTCCTTTGATAGAACAGTGTGCTGCGATGAGGTGTTCACCGGGGTTGAGTGCTGCAACATCAGCGGTAAGCTGGCCTTGTAAAAAAGAGGCTGCATCAACGCCTACGACAGAAAATAGCTTGGCATCGGTTATCGCAATGTTCATAACTCAGTTCTCTAAATGAGGGTTTGGTAACGCTTAAGACTCTGTTTGATGGGCAATCACTTCGCCCATTTTAACGGGTGCGCCCGCCGCAAGGTGGTCACGCCAATTGATTACGCCTTCCGGGTAGAGGAGGATCACAGTCGAACCGAGTTTGAATCGACCCATTTCAGCACCTTTCTCCAGTAGAAGAGGTGCGTCCGCTTCTGTACTGAACAGCTTCATCGCCTCTTTTTTGAGAGGGGCTACCTGGCCACTCCAGACTGTCTCGATACCGGCAACAATCATAGCGCCGACTAATACCATCGCCATCGGGCCGCGTTCTGTCTCAAATAGACAGACTAAGCGTTCATTACGAGCAAATAGGCTGTCGACATTGTTGGCCGTGGTTTGATTAACGGAGAAAAGATCACCAGGAACGTAGTAAGCCTCTTTAAGTGCACCGGCGACTGGCATGTGCACGCGGTGGTAGTCTTTTGGTGATAGATAGATCGTAGCGAACTCGCCGTTGATGAAGGGCTTCGCTCTCTCGGTACACCCCCCAAGCAGAGAAACAGCGCTGTAGCTGTGTCCTTTTGCTTGAAGAATGCGACCGTATTGAAGAGTGCCCATCTCTGATATTGCGCCGTCAGCTGGCGAAACTACGACGTCCTCGCCCTCAGCGATGGGTCTAGCACCCTCTTTAAGGGCTCGGGTAAAGAAGTCATTGAAGTTGCGAAACTGTTCAGGTTGCTGGCGCTCGGCATCGCTCATGTCGACATTAAACTGTTTAATAAATCGTTGAATAATCCAGTTCTTGACGCGGCTATTGGTACACTCAGCTAGGCGGCCAACGGCACGTGACAAAAGGTGTTGTGGCACGATGTATTGAAACAAAATGAACAGTTTATCTTTCACTAAAAACTCCGCCTAAGTGATTCTTTAATTTGGGTTGGAATAATACCTGAGCTGGGGTGTTTTCACTATCGAACCGTGAAGTCAGATTCCAGCATGGAGTCCAAAATCTGTTTGTAACTGAAAAAGCGCTGCTCGCTGATGACTCCCATATCAATCGCATCATAGAACGCGCAGCCGGGCTCCTGTTCGTGTTTGCAGTCTCTGAACTTGCAGTGACCAGTGACCTGGCGAAACTCCTTAAATCCGTCAATCAGATCGTTGGGGTCAATATGCCATAGGCCAAATTCGCGAATGCCAGGTGAGTCGATAAGATCACCACCCTCAGGTATGTGGAAAAGACGTGCAGTGGTCGTTGTGTGTTTGCCCGTACGGTTCGACTCAGATAGCGCACCCACTTTCAGATCGACTCCAGGCAGAAGTGCATTGACCAGTGAGGATTTACCCACACCGGACTGCCCGACAAAGACGGTCGTGCGATCTTTTAAAAATTCATGCAGTTCATCTAAGCCGTTGGAGTTCTCGGTTGATGCGTAGATGGTGCGATAGCCTATCTCTGCATAACTATCTAACAGAGGTATTAATCGCTCACGATGTTTTTCATCAAGAAGATCTGTTTTGTTTAAGACAATAATAGGCTCGATATCAGAGAGCTCGGAAGCGACTAGGTAACGATCAATCAGGTTGGCATGTGCATGGGGCTCGACGGCGATGACAATTAATATCGCATCGATGTTGGCCGCTACCGGCTTCAATTCACCATGGTTGTTGGGACGTTTCAGTTCAGAGTGACGATCTTCAACGGCGACAACAACGCCAGCATCCGGAGAGGGGCGCCAGATTACACGATCCCCTGTCACTAGCTGCCCTAGGTGGGTACGCATATGGCAGCGAATGATTTCGCCACAACGTTCACCATCTAAGGCTTCAATATCGACCTGTTTTCCGTAGTGAGAGATAATCAGGCCGCGTTGTTCGGCACCAAGATCACCCCCTTCGAGTTGAGAGTCGATTTGAGTGTCACGTTTACTGGCTCGAGCGGCACGCTCTTCTTGAATCTTTTTGATACGCCATGCTTGGCGGCGATTAACTTTACGTTGCGCCATTCAATCTCTGCTAAATCGCTGTGTTAGTCGGTATACTGTACATCATACTTTGTTCATAAAAGATTAGACACTTTAAAGGGAGCTTTGGCATGTCACGACAAGATAATCTTATCTGGATCGACCTAGAGATGACCGGCTTGGATGTCGAGCGTGAGCGCATCATTGAGATGGCCGCGATTGTGACGGACTCTGATTTGAATACTCTTGCTGAAGGGCCTGTAATTACGGTCCATCAATCGGATGCGCTGCTTGCTGCTATGGATGAGTGGAATACCAAACAGCACGGTGGTTCAGGTTTGACAGAACGAGTTAAACAGAGCGTAACCAGTGAATCGGAAGCTGAACAGCAGATGCTAGCGTTCCTAAAAGAGCATGTAGATCAGGGGGCATCCCCGATTTGCGGAAACTCTATTCATCAAGACCGTAAGTTTTTACACCGATACATGCCGGAGCTTGAAGCCTTCTTCCACTACCGTAATTTGGATGTCAGTACGCTGAAAGAGCTAGCGCGACGTTGGCGTCCAGATGTAACGGAAAAGGTGGTAAAAAAGGGTGCCCATTTGGCACTCGATGATATTCGTGACTCAATTGAAGAGTTAAAGGTCTACAGAGAACACTTTTTGCAGGTCTGATCAACAGCCTCTGTCTATGGGTCAAGGCGCTGAGCGATCGGAAAATCGATAATTTTTAGCGCTTTGGTATCGGATTCACTATTTTTTAGTTCTTCAAGAGCCCAGCAAGCATGCTCCTTGATTAGCTCGCTATCGTCAGACGCTAAACATTCCTCAAGTAACTCGATAACTTTCTCACCGCCACGGCTATTGCCTAGTGCTACCGCTATGTTTCGTTTAAACCCCTGGTAACCAGTTCTGCGAATAGCTGACCCTTCCGTTTTTTGTAAAAACGTCTCTTCACTCCACTGGAACAGCTCAATTAGATCAATATCGTCCAATTGATGGCGGGGTGAGAAGTCACTCTCTTCGCTGTGCTGAGCAAAACGGTTCCAGGGACAGACCAACTGGCAGTCGTCACAACCGAAGATGCGATTGCCCATTAGTGGACGTAAGGCTTCAGGGATGCTGCCAGAGTACTCTATGGTCAAATAAGAGATGCATCGGCGCGCATCAAGTTCATAAGGTTTGGGGAATGCATTGGTGGGGCAGACATCCAAACAAGCACTGCAGGATCCGCAGTGTGACGAGGTTTCGGGTGGATCGATGGGCAGTTCGACATCGGTAAACAGTGAGCCCAGAAAAAACCAAGACCCCGCAGTTTGATTGAGCAGCAGAGTGTTTTTACCCACCCAACCCAAGCCCGCATCACGAGCAAGAGGGCGCTCTAATACCGGGGCGCTGTCGACAAAAGGGCGAAAGTGGATGCGGGTTTGGCACTGCTCTTCTAACCACTCACCGAGCTGTTTAATGCGCTTACGAATCAACTTGTGATAATCACGCCCCAATGCGTAACGAGCTATGTAACCCTTATCGGCATTCGTCAGAGTTTTAAATAGACTGACATCCGCTGGAAGATAATCCATTCGCAGTAAAACAACTCTCTGAGTTCCCTCAACCAGCAGTGTTGGGTCGATTCGTTTGTCGAAATGTTCGGCAAGAAACCCCATTTCACCCTGATAGTGCTTATCCAACCAGCTGCGCAGGTGGCTCGCCTCATGTTGAAGATCAGGTAGGGTGATTGCGCACTGCTGAAAACCAAGCTGTTTCGCCTTCTCCTTTAAACCTTCAGCAATATTGGATAGATCGATTTTGTGCACGAGAGTCATTATCAGTTTGTTTTCATGATGAGGTGTTACTATACGTCAATTAGATCAGCATCAGGAGTACTTCGAATGAATGAGTCCCCAATTGACTCTTCGCTCTTTACTGCCGCTCAGTGCAAGGCGATTGATCGCTTAGCCATTGAGTCATTGCCGATACCGGGTTATCAATTGATGTGTCGTGCGGCCCGTTCAGCAAATCACTGGATTACACGACTCTTCCCTAAGGCCTGCTCTTTTAATGTGGTATGCGGTGCTGGGAATAATGGCGGAGATGGTCTGGCGTTAGCCAAACTTCTTTTTGAGTCGGGTCATAGCGTGACAGTGACTCTTGCTGACTCTGGGTTTGAAGAAAAACTAGCCGGTGAGGCACTTGAGGCCTGGAACGATCTTCCGGCTGAGCTTTCTAAAACCCTGTTTGATTGCTCCGTTGAAGATGAGTCAGATCTAATCGTTGATGCTCTGTTAGGGATTGGGCTGAGTGGTGAGGTTCGTCCAGATTCTGCGGCCATCATTGATTGGATGAATCAGCAGCCTAGTCCTGTTTTTGCATTAGATATACCCTCAGGTTTGTCGGCTGATACCGGATCAGTATTGGGAAGTGCTGTTAAGGCTGATGCGACATTGACCTTCATTGCTTCTAAGCAGGGGCTCTTTATCGGTCAAGCACGTGATTACGTTGGCAAGGTTTTGGTTGATGGATTGGGAGTGCCGACAGATCTTTTTCCTGAGTCATACTGTGAGTTGATCTCTGAACCATTGAATCAACTAGCCACATTGAACCGCTATGCGCACAAAGGCAGTCAAGGGTCCCTTGTTGTGATTGGCGGCGATGTTGGGTTTGGCGGTGCCCCGATTCTCTCTAGTGAGGCCGCACTCAGAACGGGAGCGGGGCGAGTGACTCTGTTAACTCATTGCAAATCGGCCGTGACGGCGATGCTCTCTCGTGCACCAGAGGTGATGGTGCGGTTAACCAATGAGATCGATCACTTCGAGTCGATGATTCTATCAATGGATGCCATTGCGATAGGTCCAGGTTTGGGGCAGGGTGATTGGGCTCTCGCCTGTTTGGATAGAGTCAAAGGTCTCGATAAACCCACAGTGGTGGATGCGGATGCGCTGAATCTCATTGCACAGGGCAGGGTTAGGTTTCATGCTAATGCTGTCTTTACACCACACCCTGGAGAGGCTTCGAGATTGTTGGGCTGTAAAGTGACAGATATCCAATCAGACCCCATTGGGGCTGCGTTTTCGCTGCAACGTAAGTTGAGTGGTGTCATTGTGTTAAAAGGTGCCGGTAGCATTGTTTGCGATGGTCAAAAAGCCTTTGTCTGTAACCTTGGTAATCCAGGGATGGCAACGGCTGGGATGGGGGATCTGCTTTCTGGTATCATCGCAACGTTTTTGGCGCAGGGCTACTCTCTGAAAGATTCTGCTCAGATGGGTGTATGGCTCCATGCTAAAGCGGGTGATATGGCCAGCGCTGAAGGTGAAAGAGGGTTGATTGCGACTGACCTTCTTCCCCACATTAGAAGTTTAATAGGGTGATTTTTTCGTGACACAATCGATCTCGTGGACTCTTGTTGATGAGGCTGAAACAATCGCGGCGGGTGCGCTTATTTGCCGTGCGATGAGTTCGGGAGTCCTGTTCCTGCATGGTAATCTTGGTATGGGTAAAACCACCCTTGCTCGAGGCCTTATTCAGTCGTTAGGTCACACAGGAGCGGTAAAAAGCCCCACCTATACGCTAGTAGAACCCTACGAGTTTGATGATCGTAGGGTTTATCACTTTGATCTCTACCGTTTGGGTGATCCTGAAGAACTAGAGTATATGGGGATTCGGGACTACTTTGAGAACAACTCACTCTGTTTGGTCGAGTGGTCTGAAAAAGGTGCAGGTTTTCTGCCTGCAGCCGATTTGGATCTCTACCTTGAACCCGAGCAGTTGGGACGTAAAATAACGATCCTGGCTCGCACGGAGTTAGGAGAGTCAACCGTGCACAATCTCCAAGAGTTGAGGTCTGTTAAGGCTTAATGATGTTATTTAGGAATCAAACAGCGTTGAATCAGTTTATGAGACATATCTTTGGATGCGCTCTGTTAATGCTTCCTTTGTTCTCTTGGGCCGCCTCGGTTGACAGTTTACGCCTGTGGCAGTCGCCCGATAGTACTCGCTTGGTTTTTGATCTAGATAGCGCTACCGAACACTCACTGTTCACACTCGATAATCCTGATCGGATCGTCATCGACATACCCAAAGGTCGGGCGAAATCGAACTTCAGTACCGTTAATCTGACGGGAAGTCCTATTAGTCGAATTCGAACCGGTGAGCAGAGTGATAAGTTGCGCATAGTGCTGGATCTATCGCAACCGGTTAAACCGTCGAGTTTTACGTTAGCACCTAATGAGAAGTATGGCGACCGATTGGTGATCGACCTGGCCCATCAAGGTGGAGCACAACTAAAACCGACAGCGCCCTCTAAGCCTGTGACCCTGCCAACAGGGCAGCGTGAAATTGTGGTGGTATTAGATGCTGGGCATGGTGGAGAAGATCCTGGTGCTCTGGGTCCTGGACGCCTTAAAGAGAAGCAAGTTGTACTCGCCATCACTAAGGAGGTCAAAAAGCTGATTGATCAGCAGCCGGGTTTTCGTGCAGAGCTGACACGAACCGGTGACTATTTTATTCGCCTGCGTGATCGCACTAAGAAAGCACGTCAAAAAAGTGCCGACCTTTTTGTGTCGATTCATGCCGATGCTGCACAAAATAAACGTGCTCGCGGCGCTTCTGTCTGGGTATTATCTAACCGCGGTGCAACCAGTGAAATGGGTCGCTGGCTGGCGAAAAAAGAGAATGCTGCTGACTTGATCGGTGGTGTTGGCAGTGTCAGCCTAGAAGATAAGGATGAGACGCTCGCCAGTGTTTTGTTGGATATGTCGATGACCTATGCACGTACCAGCAGCTCAGAGGTTGCGCTTGCGGTTCATCAGAATATTGCGCGCTTCGCGAAAATGCACAAAAGTTATGTAGAGAAAGCAGGATTTGTGGTGCTTAAATCCCCTGATATCCCCTCTATTCTGGTTGAAACGGGCTTTATTTCGAACTCCCAAGAGGCCAAAAAGCTTCGTGATCCTAAGTATCAAAAGCGCATGGCAAAAGCGATTGCTGATGGCATTGTCACTCATTTTTGGAAGCGCCCGCCCGCGGCCACGCTTGTGGCCTCACTGAAGGCGCAAGGTAAAGTGCCTAAGGATATTAATCGAAGCCATAAAGTGGTACCGGGTGACAGCCTCTCCATGATTGCCGAGCGTAATGGTGTCAGTTTGGACGCGTTGCGTCGTTATAATAATTTGAAGTCTGATCGTATTAGAGTGGGTCAGGTTCTAAAAATACCTGCAGGTTAATATGAGCAGTAGAATACACCTTTTATCGCCGCAGTTGGCCAACCAAATCGCTGCGGGTGAAGTGGTTGAACGCCCCGCGTCTGTTGTCAAAGAAGTATTGGAAAATGCCATCGACGCGGGCGCTGAAAAGATCTCTGTCGAGGTTGAGCAGGGCGGTGTAAAGCTGATCCGAATTCGCGATGATGGTAAGGGGATCGATAGGGATGATCTGCCACTTGCTCTGAGTCGTCATGCGACCTCCAAAATTACAGCCCTTGAAGATCTAGAAGCGGTAGCCAGTCTTGGCTTTCGCGGTGAAGCGCTAGCCAGTATCAGTTCGGTCTCTCGCTTAACCCTAACGTCGCGCTCTGTCGATGATGATACGGCGTGGCAGGTTAAGGCGGAAGGTCGTGACATGGTTGCTGAAGTATCGCCGGCAGCCCACCCGCAAGGGACAACGGTTGAGATGCGCGATCTGTTCTTTAATACCCCCGCACGACGCAAATTTTTGAAGACTGAAAATACCGAGTATCGCCATCTTGAAGAGGTGGTTAAGCGTCTAGCCTTAAGTCGTTTCGATCTGCAGTTTCAGTTGAGCAATAATAACCGAGTGGTGCATCAACTTAAGCCTGCTAATAGCGAGCAGATGCGAGAGCGCCGCATAGCCTCTCTGTTAGGGGCTGGCTTTATTGATAATGCCCTCAGTTTAGATATCAGTGCCCAGGCATCCGGCTTAAGGTTGTGGGGTTGGATTGGACTGCCAACCTATTCACGCTCGCAGGCTGATCAGCAATACTTCTTTGTTAATGGACGCATTATTCGTGACAAGCTGGTCACTCATGCTATTCGTCAGGCCTATGCGGATGTGCTCTATAACGGTCGCCACCCTTGTTATGTTTTATATTTAGAGCTAGATCCTGCGCTGGTCGATGTCAATGTGCACCCAACCAAACACGAGGTTCGATTCCGAGAAGGGCGCTTAGTACACGATTTTATATTCCGTACTATTCACAGAGTGATCGCTGAAACCCGACCGGGTGAACAGAACAACGATACCTCTGTATCAACCCTGTTGCAGGGGCAGATGCAACCGAATCAGCAGCAGTTTGATCAGCAGCGTATAGCGCTTCCTTCAAGTGGTGTAGGGGGTGGTGGCTCAGGGATTAACTTCTCAAACTACGTGCGACCGGCAACGCCCTCAGTTGGAGAAGTGAAACAGCAGTTAGCCGGTTATGGGGCTCTGCATCCTAATACTGCACAGAGTCAGGTGGGTTCATTGAACCCGTCGTCAGAACCTCAAGATATTCCACCAATGGGGTTCGCATTAGCGCAACTGCACGGCATCTACATTTTGTCCCAAACGGCAGAGGGCCTTATTTTGGTCGACATGCATGCCGCACATGAGCGCATTGTTTACGAACGAATGAAGAGTGCTTGGGAGTCTGATGGTTTACGTAGCCAGCCACTGCTGGTGCCCGTTACTCTGAATTTAAGCGAAGCCGAAGTGGATATTGCTGAAGAGCGATCAGAGGTGTTTGCTAAGTTAGGCTTCTCGGTAGAGCGAATGGGTCAAGAGTCCGTGGTGATTCGTGAGGTGCCCGTTGCCCTGGCGCGTTCTGATGTCTCTTTACTTGTTCGAGATGTTCTGTCCGATATGAAGGTATATGGTAGCAGCAGTCGCATCGAAGAGAGTATTAACGAACTGTTGGCGACCATGGCATGCCATGGATCTGTTCGGGCAAATCGTCAACTCACCCTTCCCGAGATGAATGCACTGTTGCGTGATATGGAAGCGACCGAACGAAGTGGTCAGTGCAACCATGGTCGTCCTACCTATGTTCAGATGACAATGAATGAGCTAGATAAGCTCTTCTTAAGGGGGCAGTAGTGGCTGAAAAATTGCCAGTACTCTTCTTGATGGGGCCAACGGCCTCTGGGAAAACGGATCTTGCCCTAAATCTCTACGACCATACGGATGTTGAAATTATCAGTGTCGATAGTGCGCTCATCTATCGAGAGATGGATATCGGTACCGCCAAACCCGATCGCGAAACACTGGAAAAATACCCGCATGCATTGGTCGATATTTTAGATCCAACAGAGGTCTACTCTGCATCAGATTTTGCTGAGGATGCTCGACAACTGATCGATCAAGCTCATAGAAAGGGTAAATTTCCCGTTCTTGTGGGCGGTACCATTCTCTACTTTAAGGCGTTGGCTGAGGGTTTGGCCAAGCTTCCAGAGGCTAATGCCGAGATCAGAGCTGAAATCGAGGCTCAGGCTGAGCAAGAGGGGTGGCCAGCCGTTCACGCTCGCTTAGCTAAATTAGATCCAGCTTCCGGTGAGCGTTTAGGACCGAACGATCAGCAGCGAATTCAGCGTGCCCTAGAGGTCTTTCTGATGACAGGGCGAAGTATTGATAGCCACTGGCAGGAGCAGCAAACTCTGGAGTTGCCTTGGAACGTCATTCCAATTGCATTGATGCCAGAAGATCGCGTCCAGTTGCATCAGCGCATTGAGCTTCGTTTTAACCAGATGTTGGAGCAAGGGTTTGAAGCAGAAGTGGTTAGGCTTCGTGAGCGTGGAGACCTGAATCTAAACTTGCCCTCGATGCGGTGTGTTGGCTACCGCCAGATGTGGCAATATTTGGATGGCGAATTGGACTGGCAAGAGATGCACCACAAAGGAGTGGTTGCGACGCGTCAGCTGGCAAAGCGTCAGATGACATGGCTACGGAGTTGGCAAGGTGCAGAGGTGATTGACCCCTTAGCTGAAAATCTTTTTAAGAAAACTTTGGCATTGATTCCACGAATCTAATATCATTTTCTTTCTACGTAATGGCTGTATCGAGGACTGTCTCGAGCCTGAAATATTGGGCGGCGGTCGTAGAATCTTAATAACGATTACTCTAAAGGTGATGACTATGTCAAAAGGGCAAACCTTACAAGACCCTTACTTGAACGTTCTGCGCAAAGAGCGCGTTCCAGTATCAATCTTCCTAGTTAACGGCATCAAGCTACAAGGTCAAATTGAGTCTTTCGATCAGTTTGTCATTCTGCTTAAAAACACAGTTAGCCAGATGGTTTACAAGCACGCTGTTTCGACAGTCGTTCCATCTCGTCCTGTAAAACTTCCTCAGGTTGACGAAAAGCCAGCTGACTGAGGTTTCTAATTGTTTTTCGATCGTCCCGAATCGGGCGAGACTGCGATTCTCGTCCACATTGATTTTCCTGGACCTAATGCGAATGACAATCCTAGAGAGCTAGAAGAGCTTGCTCTCTCTGCCGGTGCTGATCCCGTTGAGTATCTCTTCGGGACTCGCTCCGAACCCAGTTCAAAATTCTTTTTAGGCAAAGGTAAGGTTGAAGAGCTTGCAGAGCTCGTGCGCCTTCACGATGCCAAACTGGTTATCTTTGATCATTCTCTAACCCCCGGCCAAGAGCGAAATATCGAACGTGAGATTGAGTGTCGAGTGCTTGATCGTACGGGTCTTATTCTGGATATTTTCGCGCAACGTGCACGTACTCATGAGGGTAAGTTGCAGGTAGAGTTAGCTCAGCTTGAGCATATGTCCACTCGCCTGATTAGAGGTTGGACCCACCTTGAGCGTCAAAAGGGTGGTATCGGTCTGCGTGGTCCTGGTGAAACCCAGCTTGAAACAGACCGTCGTCTACTACGCGCCCGAATTAAAGCGATTACCGGTCGTTTAGAAAAAGTTCGTAAGCAGCGTGAGCAGGGGCGTCGAGCACGTGCCCGTGCTGAGATCCCGACACTCTCACTGGTGGGGTACACAAATGCCGGTAAATCGACACTGTTTAACCGAATTACCGAAGCGGACGTCTATGCGGCTGACCAACTGTTCGCGACACTGGATCCAACGCTAAGGAAACTGGAGCTGAATGATATTGGTTCAGTTATTTTGGCGGATACGGTTGGATTTATCAGAGACCTCCCCCATAAACTAGTAGAGTCTTTTCGAGCGACCCTGCAAGAGACGGTCGAAGCAACTCTGCTTCTTCATGTTATTGATGCGGTGGATGAGGAGCGTCGTGAACACATTGCTCAAGTAAATAATGTGTTGCACGAGATAGGAGCGGATGAAGTTCCTACACTGGAAGTCTACAATAAGATCGATGGACTTGAGGGGGTAGAGCCTCGTATCGATCGAGACGATCAAGGTGTGCCGGTTCGTGTTTGGTTATCGGCTAGAACTGGCGTTGGTACTGACCTTCTTGTTCAAGCGCTGCGCGAGCGTTTGGCTAATGATATGTTTCATGAGATTGTGGAGCTAGATCATAGCCAAGGTCAGTTTAGAGCCATGTTGTTTGCACAAAACGCGGTGGTCGATGAACAGTTTACCGAAGATGGTCGTATCAAGTTAGAAATTAGGCTCCAAGAGAAGGAGCTAAGAAAGATTTTAAGTCGTTTAGATATTCCGCATGAGCGATATCTTCCGACTGAAGAAGAGCAGTGGTAACAAGTTTAGCTTGTTTTAGATTTATAAAGTAATGGAGCAATACTATGGCTTGGAATGAGCCCGGTGGTCGTAAAGACAACCAGGATCCATGGAACTCTGGTGGCAATAATGGCCGCCGTGGTGGATCAGGTGGCCCTGAACAGGGACCGCCGGATTTAGATGAGGCGTTGCAAAAGCTACAAGAACGCTTGAATTCAATCTTTGGCGGTAAACGCTCAGGGGGTTCAGGTGGTTCTAATGGCGGTGATGTTAAAGGACCGGGTGTAGGTTTCTTCGGCATTATTGCTTTGGTGGTAGCGGTTGCTTGGGCTGGCTTTGGTTTCTATACAGTCGACCAACAAGAGCGTGGTGTGGTTCTGCGTCTTGGTAAGTACCATGAAACGGTCCAACCTGGTCTGCAGTGGAATCCGCCACTCCTTGATGCAGTGACCAAAGTTAACGTCACTCGAGTTCGTACTCATGACCACGGCTCTTTGATGCTGACGCGTGATGAGAACATCGTAAACGTTGAGATGACGGTTCAATATGTGATCAGTGATCCACGTGCGTTTGTTCTTAATGTCCGTGATCCTGAAACCAGCTTGTCACATGCTTCTGAATCATCGCTTCGCCATACGGTTGGTTCAACTAACCTTGACGGCATCCTAACCGAAGGTCGTGAGATTCTTGCGACACAAGTTCAGGCGCGCCTGCAGAGCTACATGGATAGCTACGGCACCGGTCTGGCTCTTTCACGTGTCAATATCAAAAACGCCACCGCACCTCAGCAAGTGCAAGATGCATTTGATGACGTGATCAAAGCGCGTGAAGATGAGCAGCGTGTTAAAAACGAAGCGGAAACCTATGCCAATGGTATCGTTCCTGAAGCACGTGGTACCGCTCAGCGTGTGATCGAAGAAGCTAACGCTTACAAAGAGGAAGTCGTTGCTCGAGCAAGCGGTGAAGCTGACCGTTTCACCTCGCTACTGCAAGCCTACCAGATGGCACCAGGCGTCACTCGTGAGCGTCTCTATATCGACATGATGCAAGAGGTGTTGGGTAAAACGCCTAAAGTGATGGTTGATGTCGATGGTGGTAACAACATGATGTACCTCCCTCTGGATCAATTGATGAAGCGCCAAGCAGACACTATCGCGAACACGCCACGCTCTGTGCGTTTGGACGATTCCAGCATGCGTGAGTTAACTCAGCAGGTGATCAACCGAATTGGCAGCTCAAGCAATAGTACACTACGGGAGGGTCGTTAATATGAAACCGACTTCGATGTTTACATCGGTACTTGCCGTATTGGTGTTGTTGATTGTTAGTAACTCAGTCTACATCGTTAAAGAGACTGAGCGTGGCGTTAAGCTGCAGTTTGGTGAGGTGGTTGAGAGCGACCTAAAACCAGGCCTGCACTTTAAAATTCCATTTGTGAACACCGTGCGTAAGTTCGATGCGCGTGTGCAGACCTTGGATACTCGTCCACAGTCATTCCTAACGTTAGAGAAAAAACGACTCGTCGTTGACTCATACGTCAAGTGGATCATCTCTGACGTAGAGAAGTACTACACGGCGACTTCAGGTGATTCATTCCGTGCTGCTGATCTACTGTCAACACGTATTGAGACCAGTCTGCGTAACCAGTTTGGTACTCGTACCCTAACTGAGGTTGTCTCTGGTGAGCGTGAAGAGGTGATGGATACCGTTGTCTCTTCGCTGACAGAGCTGAGTGAAAAAGAGCTAGGCCTTAGCGTGATTGATGTTCGTGTTAAACGAATCGATCTACCCTCTGAAGTCTCTAACTCGGTATACCAGCGTATGCGTACAGAACGTGAGCGTCTGGCACGTGAACTTCGTTCACGCGGCCAAGAGCTTGCAGAAGGTATTCGTGCAGATGCTGACCGCCAAAGCACCGTTATCCTAGCGAACGCTTATCGTGAGTCGGAAGTGACTCGTGGTGAGGGTGATGCTGAAGCGGCACGCATCTATGCAGAAGCCTTCAACAAAGACAGTGAATTCTACTCTTTCTACCGCAGTCTTCTTGCCTACAAAGAGTCGTTCAACAATGGATCTGATGTTCTACTTCTGAAACCGGATAGCGAGTTCTTCCGCTACCTGCAGAACGCATCTCCAAACGCGACCAACTAAACCAAGGTCGGGTTAAAAAGCGGGTGCCATTGGCACCCGTTTTCGTGTTAAAATTCATCAACCGGGCGTGCCCCGGTTTTTTTGTGATTTAGCAGTACTTAAGATGTCTGAACTTTGGCACGAGCTTTGGCTCGCATTTTGTTTGGTTTTAGTGATAGAAGGGATCATTCCTTTTCTCTATCCACACCGCTGGCGCTTTATGGTGAGTCAACTGGCGATGGTGAATGATAAGACCCTTCGTGCTTTTGGCCTGGCCTCTATGTTAATAGGCACTGCACTACTCATACTTTCTAAATAAAGAGTATCGGAGTTTTTATAATGGCGTTGGCTGATCGCTGGCTACTTCCTGACGGTATGAAAGAGTTGCTCCCTCCTGTAGCGCGTGAGGTGGAGCTGGTACGTCGTAGAGTTTTGGATCTGTTTCATGGCTGGGGTTACGAGTTAGTGATGCCCCCTGTCGCTGAACACCTTGAGTCATTGTTAACCGGTGTCGGTGGTGACTTAGGTCTGCGTACATTCAAAGTGACTGACGAAACGTCGGGTCACATGCTAGGTATTCGAGCAGACATCACTCCACAGGTAGCACGTATTGACGCTCATCGTCTGCGTTCAGACGGCGTGAGTCGCCTCTGTTATTGTGGTTCTGTGCTTCACACACGTGCGGTGAATATGTTGGCATCGCGCAATCCAATGCAGATCGGTGCTGAATTGTTCGGGCATGAAGGCGTTGATAGTGATGCAGAAGTCATTGCTCTGATGCTGGATACACTGCTTCAGGTCGGCGTCAAAGGAGCGATCAATTTAGATCTTGGCCATGTGGGTGTATTTACTGAATTGGTCGCTGAAGCGGGTCTCTCTGAATCAGAGATTACCAGCTACATCGATATTTTAGAGCGTAAGGCGTTGCCTGAGCTTGCACAATTTGTCGCGCAATTGGATCAGTCGGACGCGGTCAAAAATAAATTGGCTGCTTTAGGTACCTTGAATGGCTCAGAGCAGGCGTTGGATCGTGCACGTGAGCTGTTCGCTGACAATGCGGCCATCCTTGCAGCAGTCGACCACGTTGCGGCGATTGCGGATCGCGTTAAAACAGCACACCCATCAATTGGTATCTATATTGATTTGGGTGAGCTGCGTGGTTACAGCTACCACACAGGGGTTGTCTTTGCGGCTTACTCGCCTAAGTTTGGTCAAGCGCTAGCAAAAGGTGGGCGTTATGATCAGATTGGTGCTGATTTTGGTCGCGCTCGTCCGGCTACTGGCTTCAGTGCAGATTTGAAAACGCTGGTTACCTTGGCGCTCGATGAGGTGCCTCAGCCAGGTTTGGCGATTTTAGCGCCTAAAATGGAAGATTCATCGTTGATCCTAGCTGTCGCAGCTTTGCGTGCACAGGGTGAACGAGTAGTTTATGAGCTAGACAATGCGGCAGCGCCTGCGCACTGCAATCGTCGTCTAGTAAAAGAAAATTCTGAGTGGACTGTTACCACTCTCTAAGTAAACGAATAGTTGAGATACTAATGGGCAAAAATGTCGTAGTTCTTGGTACCCAATGGGGTGACGAGGGCAAGGGTAAAATCGTTGACCTTCTAACGGATAAAGCATCAGCGGTTGTTCGCTTTCAAGGCGGGCACAATGCAGGTCACACTCTGGTAATTGATGGCGAAAAGACCGTCCTACACCTGATTCCTTCAGGCATTCTTCGTGAAAACGTACAATGTTTGATCGGTAACGGTGTGGTGCTGTCTCCACACGCACTTCTAAAAGAGATGAAGCAGCTTGAAGAGACCGGTGTTCCTGTTCGTCAGCGTCTGCGTCTTAGCCCAGCTTGTCCTTTGATTCTGCCTTTCCACATTGCATTGGATCAGGCGCGTGAGATCGCGCGCGGTAATGCGAAGATCGGAACTACAGGTCGCGGCATCGGACCTGCATACGAAGATAAAGTATCGCGTCGTGGTCTGCGTCTTGGTGATCTTCAGGATCGTGAGATGTTCGCGAAGAAGCTTGAAGAGGTGATGGCGTACCATAACTTCATGCTAGAGAACTACTACAAAGTAGAACCTGTTAGCTATGAAGCGGTTCTTCAAGAGTGTTTCGAGATGGCTGAAGAGCTTCTTCCACTTGTTGTAGACGTAACGGCTAAGCTGCACGAAATGCGTAAAGCGGGTCAAAATATCATGTTTGAAGGCGCTCAGGGCTCTCTACTTGATATCGACCATGGTACCTACCCATACGTAACCTCTTCAAATACGACAGCCGGTGGTACTTCGACCGGTTCTGGTTTTGGTCCACTCTACCTAGATTACATCCTAGGTATCACTAAAGCCTACACAACGCGAGTTGGTGGTGGTCCTTTCCCAACGGAATTGGATTGTGAGATCGGCCAACGTCTAGCTGAACGCGGTCATGAGTTTGGTTCAACCACGGGTCGTGCACGTCGTTGT
>AACY020565328.1_pt1 | contig 24878 bp, 24 predicted proteins | sample 267378 | NCBI WGS metagenome assembly AACY02 (sample SAMN02954345, study PRJNA13694) | marine metagenome | biome: aquatic; feature: ocean; material: water; isolation source: isolated as part of a large dataset composed predominantly from surface... | reverse complement strand
CTTGACCCTCTATAAAAATTTTTCCACCTGTTGCATCTGTCAATCTTGAAATACATCTAAGTAATGTTGATTTACCTGATCCAGATAAACCCATCACAACCAACATTTCTCCTTTTGCTACTTCAAAAGAAGCATTGTTAACTCCGACTATACATCCATTTTCTTGAAAAGTTTTTGCGTCAACGTTTCCATTGGCTTCTTGAAGCATTTTTTCGGCATTTTCTCCAAAAATTTTATAAACTGACTCACATTTAATAACTGCTTCAGACATAAATTATTAATAAGTTATACGAAAATTAATTGAATTAATATCTATATAATAATTGTTTCTCCTTAATTAAAAATTTTTGATGTAATAAATTCTAGTATCAATGCCAGTGCTCAAAAAACTTAATGCCTCCCCACTTACTGTGATTTTTTCATCAACCCCAACATTATTTCCACTTACTGTAAAACCTGCAAAACATTTATTTTTTTCTTCGTCCCACTCAACAAATGTCTCATCAATTTTATTGCCATTAATTGTATAAATTTCATGTGCTCTAAAATTGAGGAAATTAGCTCCCATTATTGCTCTTTGAGGGATAAGTTTTGTAGCTTTGCAGACTTTTTCATAAACCTCGTCAGATAATCTATAATGATCAGTTCCATCAAAAGTAACCAAAATTCCAGATGGCAGAGTTGAAATTAATTCATTTAATTTTCTCTCTTCTGCAATTCTTTCCTCTTCTATTTTCATCCTTTTAACTAAATCTTCACCTTCTCCAAAAATATTATTTAAGATAAAAAAAGATAAGATTATAATTAATGTAATAATTACTAATCCCCCAAACTGTCTAACAGACTCTGGTAATTCTTTTAATTTAGTAAAATAATTTTGTTGAGACATTATTCCTGTAATTTTCCGTTTTTCCAAATTCCTGATTTTTGTTTTCCATCTGCCCAAGTAAATGTTCCCTGACCATTCATGAAACCATTAGCCCACTCTCCATCGTATGTAGAGCCATCTGGGAATGTTAAAATTCCCTGCCCACTCCATACGCTATTTTCAAATTCACCTTTATAGATATATCCATTAGGCCAAGTTTCTACTCCCTGCCCTTGCTTTTTTGTTGCAACCCACTCACCTTCATAAGTGGTTTTATCTGTATAAACCCATTTTCCATATCCATTTTCACAATTTCCCTCTTTACATCCGGTGCTTCGGGCAAAAACTGCAGTAACGATAAAAAAAGTTAGAAGTAATAATATGGGAATTTTTTTCATGAATTTATTTTACACAAAATCAAATAAAAAAAAATCCCCCCCAACAATGTTGGGGGAGACTCTAAATTTAACTTTTATCCCTACTTAGTAAAAGCTTGCCAAACTGACTTATTATCAGCTAACCATTTTTTAGCTGCGTCTTCATGAGTCATCTTATCTAAATCAACTAAAGCTGCCATTGCTCCAATTTGACTTGTAGAAAATGACATTTTTTTAAATGCTTTAGCTGCATTTGGATGAGTTTTTGGAAAATCCTCATTAACTGCTTTTTTCAGATAACCATCTGGAGAACCGCATTTTCCATCTCCACCATCTTCTGGTCTGCAACCTGCGGTGTATGGAGGAAAGTCAATAAATGTAAAACCAGCACCATCAGTAAAGTTTGGTGTCCAATTGAAAATTATTGTTCCTCTTCCTTCTTTTTCAGCAGCTGCTAATTCAGCCCAAAGCGCATCTGCACTTCCAGCAAATTTTACCCACCAAAGGTCACCTAAACCTAAAGCGTCAACCCTTTGAGGTATTAAATCACCATGCCAAGTTTGTGGACCTTCCAACATTCTTCCTTTTCCATTTGGTGAGTCAGGTGTTGTGAAGTTTTTAGCACAGTCAGGATTTTTTAAAGCTGTCCAGTCTGGAAGACCAGGGCATAATCCTTTATCTGTAACCCAGTTAGGATATCCCATATCTTCAAGTGTTCTTGCTTCATGGTCTCCCCAATCAAGTAAGCCACCTTTGTCTAGAGCTGTTGTAAATGATTTACCAAATGCAGATTCCCATACTTCGTGAGATAAAGTTACATCTCCAATTCTGATTGACTCGTAAACTGCTTGTGAGTCAGCATTTACATATTTAACATTGTTACCCATGCTTTCGAAAATTCCACCAATAACATACGCCATTACAATTTGGCTTGACCAGTTATGAGTTGGGATTACGATGGGTTTTTTGCTATCTGCAGCATTAGAAATTCCTGCAAAACTAACTACAGAAATTATAAGAGCAGATAATAATGATATTATTTTTTTCATTTTTTTCCCCTCGATTATTAATATTAATGTCAAAGTATGTTCTGATTTAAAGGTATAGTCAACTCGTTTTCAGTATAATATGGTCACAATAAAATTATAATAAAACATTGAAGATGTTAGGAACTAGTAAAGAAATAAAATATCCAGGACTAAATATTTTACCACCAGGAGTTGAAAGACATATTGTAAATGGTGGTGGCCTTACTGCTTTTTATATTTTTCCTGATGATGAAATAGAGATTATTAATAACGATGGAAATCAAATTTGTGAAATTATATGTTTCAATAAAGATGGAAAATCAGATGTAGGTATTTTAAACCTTAAAAGTAACAATAATAAAAATTTTATTAGAGATATCTTAAGTAAAAAAGATGAAAGTATTCTAGCAACCAATTATCAACTTAAAAAACTAAATTTAAATATTTCAAATTCAAAATCCTCAATCGTATTTGATATTGATAGTCAAATTGGCGAAAAAATTAAATTAAAGTCTAAAGATAATTGTTTTGCAATATTTGCAGCTCCTGGACAAGACATGGATGTTACAAAGCAAAATCCTCCTACAGATTTAATTATTTATATTAAAAGAGCAAATATTATTGATGACAAAGAATTAAATGTTATTCCAAACCCTGTCTTTGAACCATCGCACGAGGAGAATATAAAAAAAGCAAGTAGTATATCTTATGAAGTTAAAGAAGGTGACTACATCCAAGTGATAAGTCCAACTGGAAGACAATGTTCAGACTTTGTGGCATTTGACACAAAGAAATTAGAAAAAGGAATTGAGAAAGGTTTAGATTGGCAAACAACTAGAACTTTCATGGGAAATACATTTCCAGGTCCAGGATTATTTTCTAAATTTTATGATACTGACCATGAGCCTTTGGTAGAAGTAATTAGAGATACCGTTGGTAAACATGATACGTTTAATCTTGCCTGTACTTCAAAGTACTATGAGGATGCTGGTTATTTTGGCCATGCAAATTGCTCAGATAATCTTACAGAAAGTATGTCTAAGTATGGTCTTCAAAAACAAAAAGGCTGGCACGCAATCAATTTATTTTTTAATACCTCTGAAGGTGGTTTAAACTCAGTCATTTCCGATGAATCTTATTCTCGTCCTGGAGATTATGTCATGTTTAGAGCGTTAAAAGATTTAACTATTGGCACAACAGCGTGTCCAAGTGATATAGATCCTTGTAATTCATGGAATCCAACTAATATTTTTGTTAGAACATATGACAAAAAAAAAGAATTTACTAAATCATTTGCATTTAGGATGAAAACAGACTCTGAAAAAAAACTCACAAGAAATTCTGGCTTTTATGAAAGAACATCCAGGCTAACTAGAAATTTTATAGATGCCAGAGGTTTTTGGCTTCCAAATGATTACACAAAACATGGGCTTGTTAATGAGTACAACGCTTGCAGAAATGATGCGGTTTTAATTGACTTATCCTCGTTAAGAAAATTTGAAATTATTGGCCCTGATGCAGAAGAGTTATTAAATTATACACTTACAAGAAACATTAAAAAATTATCGGTAGGTCAAGTTGTGTATTCTGCGATGTGCTACGAAAATGGAATGATGTTTGATGATGGTACTCTTTTACGATTAAGTGAGACTGGTTTTAGATGGATTTGTGGAGATGAATATGGCGGCGAATGGTTAAAAGAAATTGCAAAAAAGAAAAATTTTAATGCAAACATTAAAAATTCAACAGACCAAATAAGTAACGTTTCATTACAAGGACCAAAAAGTCGGGAAATTTTAAAAAAGATAATTTTTACACCTCCAACTCAACCTTCCATAGATGAACTTGGTTGGTTTAGATTTAGCATTTGTAGAATAGAAGAGTTGCAAGGAATACCATTGATTGTATCTAGAACTGGTTATACTGGTGAGTTAGGTTATGAAATTTGGTGTCACCCTAAACATGCTCCTGAAGTCTGGGATAAATTAATGGAAGCAGGAAAAGAAGATGGTTTGATTCCTGCAGGATTTGGAGCTTTAGACAAACTTAGAATTGAAGCAGGATTAATTTTATTTGGTAATGAGTTTGATGGTCAACAAGATCCTTTTGAAGCAGGAATTGGTTTTGCTGTTCCATTGAAAACAAAAGAAGAGGATTTTATTGGTAAAGAAGAATTAATAAAAAGAAAAAATAACCCTCAAAAAAAACTTGTTGGGTTGGAATTAGCTGGTAAAGAAATTGCTGGTCATGGTGACTGTGTTCATATTGGAAGATCTCAAGTTGGTGTGGTTACAAGTGGATGCCTATCATCAACTTTAAATAAAAATATAGCATTGTGTAGAATTGATATGCAGTATTCAGAGATTGGGACTGAGGTTGAAGTTGGTAAAATTGATGGTCATCAAAAAAGAATAGCTGCCAAAGTAGTTGCCTTTCCTTTTTATGACCCAACTAAGTCTAGAGTAAGATCATAAATTAAATGCCAAAAGACAAAAAAACTCTATTAAATTTCTGGGAAGATCAAATGAGACAATCTCATACCTCAAGTAACTATTTTTTTAGAAAATCACCTTCTCATTATCATATGATGTTATTAGTAATGTCTGCCTACAAAGAAAATAAAAAATTATCTGTTGAACAACTAAAAACTAAACTATTCAAAACATCGAGGCCAAAATCGGCTTTAATCATTAATGAAGCTTGCGAAAAAGGATTCTTCTTATTAGAAAAAACTTCAACAGATCAAAGAATTAAAAATATTAAGCCAAGTGACTCTTTTATCAAAGAGTTCAATGAATATTTGACTACTCTTAAAAATATAAGCTATTAAGCAAATATTTCTGTTAAGTTTAAAGTGTATATTTTATATATATACTTTTTAGTTCTAAAAATAATTATATTAATTCTACTTTGTAAAAAATAAGGTTTCATAATGTCATTACCCACAAAAGCAAAAGTAGTCATTATAGGTGGTGGAATACACGGTTTAAGTACCGCATGGAAACTATCAGAAACATATAAAAATCCTGGAGACATAGTTGTTCTAGAAAAAAAAGATACTGCTGCAGGTGCAAGTGGCATTGCATGTGGTGTTGTAAGAAATAATTATTTTCAGCCAGCAATGAGAGAATTAATGGCACATTCAGTTTCTATATGGGAAAGTGATCCAGATGCTTTCAAGTATAATGCAGTTGGATATTTACAAATTTCGCCTGAAGTTATGCATGAAGACGTAGCTTCAATTTATGAGCAGCAAAAAGCAATTGGTTATGATTCAGAATTTATAGAAGGTGAAAAAGATTGTACGAATTATATGAAAGGTATGTTCGATGATTGGCAAGCTAAAGGCATAACGTCTATTTTGCATGAAAAAAAAGGTGGTTACGCATTTAATGTGGACTCTATAAAAGCGCTTGAAAAAAAATCAACATCAAACGGAGTTAACGTATTTAAAGAAGTTAAAGTAACTGGATTTAAAAGAGGAAGTAACAGTAAAGCTGTAACCGGTGTAGAAACTGATAAAGGTACTATTGAATGCGAACAAGTAGTAGTTGGTGCAGGTCCTTGGGTAAGAGATTTCTGGAACATGTTAGAACTTCCAAAGACTGCAAATATTAAAGATAAAGATGGTAAGTTTCATAAAACAGACATGTGGAAATACTGGATGCTGCAAGAAGGTGTTCTAGGTGTTGAGCCAGATTTTTTAAAAATGAATAATGGCAAACAACCCCCTGTGATTCATGTCGACTCTACAGCTCCATTATATTCTGACTCAACAAAAAAACTAATTACCGATAAAATTTGGGGAATTTATTACAAGCCAGACATTGAAGGACTAGGTGTACAGGGCGGGACATCTCCTTACATAGTTGATAAACATTTTGATCAAGTTAATGTTGACCCGTACGGAGTGGAGTCTCCTGAATACCAAACAACAGAAGCATTTAATGATATGTGGTGTTCAGCTCTAGCACATTGTCAAAAAAGATTTGAGGGAAAATCTGGTTTATATAGAAAAGGACCATCAGGTGGTCTTGGATGCATGACACCAGACTCGTTTCCTATCTTTGATAGATTTTTAGAAAATGTTTATATGATTGCTGATGCAAATCATGGATACAAAATGATTGGTGTTGGTGAACTTGTTGCAAAAGAAATTTTGGGTACTGAGAGTGATTTATTAAAACCGTTTAGATTCAACCGTTACGAGAAAGGTGAACTTCACCCTACTTCGAACAGTCCGTTCCCTTGGAGTTAAACTTCAAGCCTAGACACAAATAAATTTTTCAGCTACGCTTTATAAAATTTATAATTCATTAAGGGGAAAAATGACTGATTTAGAAAAACATGTTAACCAACCTGGAAGAGATAAACTAGTAAAACAGGTTAGAGCTAAAATTAATGAACTTAAAATTGATTATATTTTTTTTCAGTTCATATCTGTTACTGGAAGAGTTGTAGGTAAAGGAATACCTGCAGACCATTGGGAAAGAACATGTGAAAAAGGTTTTCAATTAGTTTATGGTGCAACAGCAAACCTTTTCTTAGATCGTCACAATAACTACATAGGTTATGGACCTGAAGCTAAAGAACTTGTTGGAATACCAGATCCTGAAACTTTTTGTCAGTTGCCTTGGGATAAAAAAGTTGCGAGAGTTTTTGTAACATGTTTTAGAAACAGAGAAGAAAGAGAAAATCCAGGAGGTCATCTTACATCTGATTGTCGGGGTAACTTAAGAATTATAGCTAAGGAATTTAAGAAAAAGCATGGTTATCAGTTAAGAGTTGGAACAGAGCCTGAGATGATGTGGTTAACAAGAAATGAGGATGGAACTCCTACTGGAAAGGGTTTCTCTAAACCATATTGTTATCATATTGACCAATTCGAGTCATTAAGACCAGTGTTTATGAGGGTAATGGAATACGCAAGAGCTATGGGTTTTGATATGATTCAAGGAGACCATGAAGATGCTCCAGGTCAGTTAGAATTAAACTGGATGTTTGATGATGTTTTAAGAAATGCAGACAGATTATCAACTTACAGACAAATTTGTGCACAAGTTGCTAGAGAGTTTAATTTAATTGCTTGCTTTATGACAAAACCTTTTATGGGTGTTTCTGCAAGTGGATGTCATACCAATATGTCTTTATGGACAGGCGGAAAAGACAAAGTAAACAAATTGGGTCATAAATCTCTTCCTGGAATGGATGAAGTGTTTAGTTATGTTGAAGGTGGAACAAATACATTCATGCCAGACACTAAAGATGTTCAGTTACCAGGTAAGATTGGATTAAAATCTATTGGTGGTGTTATGAAACACCTTCCTGCTTTAACTGCTATTGGATCATCCACAGTTAATTCTTATAGAAGATTATGGGATCAAGGTTTCTGGGCTCCTGTTTATGCTGACTGGGGTTATCAAAACAGAACTTGTGGTTTAAGAGTATCTGCTCCTGGTAGATTTGAGTACCGATCGGTAGACTCTATGCATAATCCTTATTTAATGGGAGCATCATTGTTAAAAGCATTTGATGATGGACTAACAAACAACATAGATCCAGGTAAGCCTGAGTCTAGAAATATATATGAGGCTCAAAAAGCAGGAAAGGATGTTAAAAAATTACCTTTAAGTTTAGGTGAAGCTTTGGACAGATTGGCAGAAGATAAAGTAATACAATCTGCTATGCCTGATGAAATGTATAAAATTTTCCATTGGTATAAAAATGATGAATGGGAAAGATTTTTAGGTGCAACAACTCAATGGGATCTGGATACTTATCTAGATTGTCTTCCATAGGTCTTAAAATAAAAGAAGGGTATAAAATATGTGTGGTATCGCAGGTTTAATTCATAGAGGAAAATCTTCAAATGTTGGAAGTGAGCTTCAGGGTATGCTTCAAGCATTAAAACATAGAGGTGAAGATTCAACGGGCTATGCTTTATACGGAGATACGGATGGTAAAAATTTTATCATGCGTTTTAAGGTTGGAGAAAATGTTGGAGAAGGTAGTTCTTCAGTTATGGAAGATGTTTCTGTTTACGATGAAAGAAAAAAAATCGTTGATCAGACTCTATCTGAGATGGGTGCAAAAATTATCAAAGAGGAAAGAACTCTTCCCTACTCATTAAGATATGAAGTTGATTATGAAACTAAAGATTTATTAGATTTTTCTCAAAGAATTGAAAGTATTCCTGGAGTAGAAATATTATCTATGGGAAAATCTTTAGAGGTAATCAAAGATCTAGGGAACGCAAAAATGGTGTGTGACAGATATAGTTTAGATAAACTTGTTGGAACACACGCTATAGGTCATGCAAGAATGGCAACTGAGTCTGGTGTAGATATAAAATCAGCCCACCCTTTCTGGGGTTATCCTTTTAGTGATGTGTCAGTTGTTCATAATGGACAGCTTACAAATTATTGGAACAACAGAAGAGTTTTGGAAAATAAAGGTATGAGATTTATGTCAGAATGTGACTCAGAATTGATAGCGGTTTATATAGCACAAAAAATGAGAGAGGGAGCAAGTCTTGAAGAAGGAATGAAAGACTCTCTATCTGGGCTTGATGGTGTTTTTACTTATTTTGTAGCAACAAAAGACTCTTTAGGTATGGCAAAAGATACAATGGCAGCAAAACCTTTGGTGCTTTATGAATCGGATGATTTAGTTGCAATGGGATCAGAAGAGATTGCGATCAGATCTGTGTTACCACACGAAATTGATACTTATGATCCTTTTGATGGAGAGGTAAAAGTATGGCAAATATAAAAACTAGCGAGAAAAAGTCCAAAGCCCAATCAATGGGAATGCATACAGAGGTATTAACAGGAAGAACTCAGCAAAAGTTTTTTAACCCTGATGAAGCTGAAAACTTTTATTATTTTGGAACTTACGATGTTGACTTCAATAAAAGAACAGACTTAGACGTAATGAATATGTCAGCACCTGAAGCTAATAAAGAAATAGACAACTTAATGAGCCAAGGATATGGGACAATAGTAATTAAAAATCCACAAGGAAAACATAGTTTAGGTGTTGGTATTTTGAATAAACTAAATTTAATTTTTGAAGGAAGTTTAGGTTATTTTGGAATGGGATCTTGTGATGGTCCAATAGTTAGAATCAATGGCAGAGTTGGTTGGTCATGTGCAGAAAATTTAATGGCTGGAAAAGTTGTTATTGAAAAAAATGCAGGTTCTTGTTTTGGAGCCGCAATAAGAGGTGGAGATTTAATTTGCAAAGGTAGTGTTGGTGCAAGAACTGGTATCGATATGAAAGGTGGCACTATTATTATTGGTGGTGATGCTGGTGCATTTACTGGTTTTATGATGCAAAGAGGACGAATAATAATTCTTGGAGATGTTGGAATAAATTTAGGAGACTCTATGTACGATGGGACAATTTTCGTAGGTGGAGAAATTGGGTCATATGGTAGTGATGCTGTGGATGCAGAATTAACTTCTAGTGATCAAGATTGGTTAAGACGAAAACTAAAGGTTGCAGAAATAGGTGAAGATTTTGACGTTAGCAAAATGAAAAAAATTGTAGCTGGTAAAAAACTTTGGAATTATGATAATTTAGAACCTACGGAGAAGAAGGGAGCAATTTAATGCCTAAGAAAAAAAGTAAAAAAAATGGAAAAGTAAAATCAAATGGAAAAGGAGTTGGTGGAAAAGCTGACGTTCATGCACACGAAGATGGAAAAAGAAATAAAAGTTTATTAGGGCATAACGCTATCTTCACTCCTGAAGTAATCGACGACATACATATTAAAGCACAGTTAGGAAGATACAGAATGCGTGGAATGGCATTAATGAAAAAAATTCCAACGTTCGATGATTTAGTTTTCTTACCAGGAACATTAACAAGATTTGTAATTGAAGGTTATAGAGAAAAATGTGAAACCAAAACAGTAATTGGTCCAAGATGTGAAAACCCAATTGAATTAGATATTCCAGTTTATATTACAGGGATGAGTTTTGGTGCATTATCTTATGAAGCTAAAACTGCTTTAGCAAGAGGAGCTACTATGGCTGGTAGCGCTACTTGTTCAGGTGAAGGTGGAATGATACCAGATGAAAGAAGATATTCTGAAAAATGGTACTATCAATGTATTCAATCAAGATACGGTTTTAATCCTCATCATGCTCAGTTAGCTGATGGAATAGAAGTTTTTATTGGACAGGGTCAAAAAGTTGGAATGGGTGGCCACCTTATGGGGCAAAAAGTAACTGACCAAGTTGCAGAAATGAGATCATTACCTTCAGGTATTGACCAAAGATCGCCTGCTAGACACCCTGACTGGTTAGGTCCTGATGATTTAGCTTTAAAGGTTGAAGAATTAAGACAATTAACAAAAAATAAAGTTCCAATTCAATTAAAATTAGGAGCATCAAAAGTATATGATGATGTGCGTATGGCTGCAAAATGTGATCCTGACTCAATTTATCTAGATGGAATGGAAGGATCAACTGGAGCAGGACCACACATTGCTGCTGCAAATACTGGAATACCTGGAATTGCTGCTATTAGAGAAGCCAGAAGAGCGATTGATGATGTTGGTAAAACTGGAAAGGTAACTCTAATTTATGCAGGTGGTGTAAGAGATGGTGCCGATATGGCAAAAGCCTCTAGCATTAGGAGCTGATGCAATTGCAATTGGTACAGGATCAATGATTGCACTAAACTGTAACAAAGATATTCCTGAAGCTGATTTTGAAAAAGAAATGGGTGTAAAAGCTGGAGAATGCTACCACTGTCACACAGGTCGTTGCCCAGTAGGAGTTGCTACGCAAGATCCAAAATTAAGAGCAAGATTAAATCCTGATGATGCTGCTTTAAGAGTTTATAATTATTTGCATTCAATGACTTTAGAAGCTCAATTATTAGCTAGAGCTTGTGGTAAAACAAATATCCACTCACTAGAGCCTGAAGATTTAGCTGCATTAACATCTGAGGCATCTGCTTTAGCAAAAGTTCCTTTAGCTGGAACTAATTATACTGTTGGAGTTGATAATTATCACAAAATATAAATTAATTATGCCAAAGAAAAAAACAAAAAAAATAAAATCTAAAGGTAAACCAAAAAAAGACAAGCTTAGTACTTTTAAGGAAACTGCAAGAGAAAAATTAATTGGTCAACATATTGGTTATAGATATGATGTTAACTTACTTCCTGATTACAAAAAAATAACTCCATTTTTGAAGAAGTATATTGAAGCTATGGGATGGGACGATCTTAACTGGCTAGAAGATGTTCATATGGGTTATGAAGAAGATAGACCAGCAGTATTTTGTAGAAATGCTAACGGGTGGGTTACTATTCCAAAATCAATTAAATTACCTAACAATCAGCAAGATAGAGATATGATAGCTAGAGAACTGTTAGTTAAATTTCAAATGTCTCCTAAACATCCACTTGTTGATTTGAAAAAAGCCTATTTAAAATTTTAATATCACAATCAAGAGTTGATTTTATTTTTAAATCTATTGTCCACAGTAGGTTTTTAAGAGTTGTTTTGTTTGTCACACCCTTAAAAATTTCATAAGATTTCTTAAACAAATATGGGGGTAAAAAATGACTGATCAGTTAGGTGCTCTTACTACTATATTTACAGAGTTTTACTACTGGGTAACGGTAGTACTGATGTTTTTAATTCACGTCGGTTTCTGTATGTATGAAGTTGGAGCGTCAAGATACAAACACCACCAACATACCTTAATGAAAAACACAATGCTTATACCTTTGGTAACAGTAACTTGGTTTTTATTTGGTTGGTGGATTTATTGGGCTTTTCCTACAGGACCTGGAATAGCACCATCAATAATGACGGAAAGTACCGGACTTGTTTTAGGTGGAGGATTTGGAGGAAATGATCTCGCTAATCCAACTAATGCTCTTATGGCAGTTAATCTTAACGATCATATAATGGGTGTTTTCTGGGCAGCGTTCTTATTATTTTCATGGACAGCTGCTTCTATCGTTTCAGGGGCTATTATTGAAAGGATAACAACTTTTGCATTTGGAGTTTTAGCAATTGCGATTGGATCTGTTTTCTGGTCGATAGATGCTTCATGGGGATGGCACTTTGATGGATGGATGCTTAAAATTTTAGGATATCACGATGCGTATGCATCAGGTGTTATTCACGCAATAGCAGGTGGATTTGCACTAGGTGTTCTAATGGTTTTGGGACCAAGAATTGGTAAATTTTCATCAAGTGGTGAACCAAGAAATATAGGACCAAGAAATCCTTGGCTAGTTACTATTGGATTATTTCTAATTTATACTGGTTTCTGGGGATTTTATGCAGCTTGTAATGTTCCGATATATGACCTTGGACCTGAGTATGGAATGGAAGGAGTAACATTCTGGACAGCAACTAACATCTATTTAACACCTACTACATTAAGTGGAATAACTATGAACTTCTTAATGTCGTTATCAGGTGGATTGTTAGCTGGGTATGTTATTGCAAAAGGTGATCCTTTCTGGACTTACTCAAGTGGACTAGCAGGTATAATATGTGCATCAGCTGGAAATGACTTATATCATCCAATTCAAGCTTTAATTATTGGTATGATTGGAGTTGTGATTTCATACAAACTTCATTATTGGGTTGAACGAAAGTTCAAAATTGATGATGCGGTTGGAGCAGTAGCTGTACATGGTTATGCTGGTTTTATTGGACTTGTAATCTGTGGATTTGTTTTGAATGGTTATCCTTCATCTGGATATAGCGTAGGAGCTATGTTTGATGGAACAACTTACGCAACAATTAATCCATTGGGTCAATTTATAGGAGCAATAATAATGTTCTTTGTTCTAGGGCTTATACCAGGATATATAATTGCTAGAGTTCTTAACGGAATGGGTAAATTAAGAATCCCACGTGAAGTTGAGATAGCAGGACTAGACTATGAAATGATGGAGACTGCAAAAGATGACGAAAAAGCAGTTTCATCAGCAACCAGGTAAAGGAGAAAAATATGGCTACAGTATCAAACTGGATAGATCATCTAAATAAACCTGCAGAAGAGGTTGCTGGATCGGTTTATCCTGGAGCAGGATCTAGTGAATTTATACTAGTCCTATTGTTAATTGCTGTGTGGATTGGATGGAGTGTCATCACAGATAAATCTGAGAGAGAAGAACTTGATAGATTATCTAGAAAAAGACACGGTGCAAACGATCATAAAAGCAATATTACCGATTGGTAATTAAAAGGAAATTTGGGCGCTACGTGAATGTAGCGCCCTTTTTTTATAATCTTACTATAATGAGTGAAGATAAAAACAACGAGCTAAGACCAACCAAAATGAGGGGGGTTGCTTTTCCAAAAGCGAAGTATGGTGTAATTCTTGCAATTATCTTAATAGTAGTAGTAAATTTTATTTTGTATAAAGAAACTATCTTTTCATTTTTTAAATAATTGTGATAGCCTAGGCAATGGCTAAAAACTTGTTCAAAATAGCAAAACAAAAAAAAATAAAATATTTCTTAATAAGCTTTGTTGATCTTTTTGGTGTTCTTAGATCAAAACTAGTTCCGGCGCATGCTATTAAAGAAATGCAAACTGCTGGAGCAGGGTTTGCTGGTTTTGCAGCTTGGCTAGATATGTCTCCTGCAGATAGTGATATGTTTGGTATTCCTGATCCAGATAGTTTAATTCAATTGCCTTGGAATAAAGAAGTGGGATGGCTTGCATCGGACTTATGGATGAATGGTAAGCCTGTAGAAGCCTCTCCAAGAATAATGTTAAAAAATCAAATTAAGAAATTAAAAAAACAAAATTTAACAATGAAATCAGGTGTAGAGTGTGAATACTTTTTAATCTCACCAGATGGAAATTCAATTGCCGATCCAAGAGATACTCAATCTAAACCTTGTTATGATCAATCAGCGCTAATGCGAAGATACGACTTAATAAAAGAAATTTGTGATTGCATGATTGAGATGGGATGGGGTCCATATCAAAATGATCATGAAGACGCCAATGGGCAATTTGAGATGAATTGGGACTATGATGATTGTTTAAAAACAGCTGATAGACATACTTTTTTTAAGTATATGGTTAAAACATTAGCAGAAAAACATGGCTTAAGAGCAACATTTATGCCTAAACCATTTGAAAACTTAACAGGTAATGGTTGTCATGCCCACATATCAGTTTGGGATAAAAAGAAAAATAAATTTTTAGATAAATCAGACAAACTTGGACTTAGTAAAATGGCTTACAATTTCTTAGGAGGTGTAATTAAAAATGCCTCATCTTTGTCTGCTTTCTTTAATCCAACAATTAACAGCTATAGAAGAATTAATGCACCACCAACAAAATCTGGAGCATCGTGGTCGCCAAGTAGCATATCTTATACAGGCAATAACAGGACACATATGATAAGAATTCCAGATCCTGGTAGATTTGAACTGAGATTGATGGATGGATCTGCAAATCCATATTTATTACAAGCAAGTGTATTAGCTGCTGGTCTTTATGGATTAAAAAATAAAATTGATCCAGGAGAGCCTCTGACTTGCAATATGTACACAGATTATGAGAAATATCCTAACTTACCTAAATTACCAAACGAACTCCAAGATTCTCTAGAACTTTTGAAAAATAACAATGAGATGAGTGAAGCTTTTGGAGAAGAAACAATTAATAGTTATATTAAACTTAGAAACTCAGAAATTAAAGAATTTGATAATAAAGAAAAATTTGATAAGTCAAAACCTGTAACAAAATGGGAAAGACAGAATACTTTAGACTGTTAAAGTGAAGAGTTTAAAAAGTATTAAGAACTGGACACTTACAAAATCTTTAAAAAATAATAATTTTAGTTTTAAAAGAGAATATGTTTTAAAATTTGTTCCATCTTTGTTTTTAACAAACGCTTTTACATCAATTTCCAATTGGAAAAATTATAGGGCTACACCCCTAATAAAACTTGATAAATTAAAAAAAAATTTAAAACTAAATAATATTTTTTATAAAGATGAATCAAAAAGATTTCATTTAAAATCCTTTAAAGCTTTAGGGGGTGCATATGCTGTAGAAAAAATATCTAAAGGAAAAAAAAATATAATTATTTCATCAGCAACAGCCGGAAATCATGGAAGATCTGTTGCATGGGGTGCCAAAAGATTAGGTTTAAAATGTAAAATCTTTGTTAGTCAATACGTAAGCGATTCTAGAGTTAAAGAAATTAAAAAATTTGGAGCTGAAGTACTACGAGTTAAGGGGGATTACGAAAATTCACTTAATGAATGCAAAAAATTATCAAAAAAGAATAATTGGAAAATTGTTCAAGATGTTGCGACAAGAAACTACAAATTAGTCCCCCAACTTACAATGGCAGGATATTCCATAATGATAAGAGAAATATCTAAGCAAACTAATCAATATATAACTCATATTTTCTTACAAGCTGGTGTGGGGGGCATGGCTGCTGGTGTTGTAGCTGGCGTTGCAAAATATTTTAAAAGAATTCCAAAAATTATAATTGTTGAGCCTGATAGAGCTGATTGTGTGCTTCAGAGTATTAAAAATAATAAACTTAAAAAAATTAAGATCAAAAAAGAAAGTATCATGGGAGGTATGTCATGTAATGAAATGTCGTATATTCCTTGGCAAATATTAAAAAAAGCGAGCAATTGTTGTGTATCTGTAAGTGATCGAAATGTTGCCAAAACTGTAGCTATGTTAAAAGACAAAAAGCTCAGTAAAAATTCAATAATTGGTGGAGAGTGCTCTACACCTGGAATTATAAGCCTAATAGGCATTTGTAATAATTCCAGTACTAAAAAACTGATTGAACTTAACGAAAAATCTAATGTTTTAGTAATTGGATGCGAAGGTAATGCAGATGTAAAACTTTACAAACAACTGCTATCTAAAGGCAGAAGATAAATACAATGACAAAAAATGCAATATTTTGGATTAGGGAGGATTTTAGAATTGAACATAATCCAGCACTATCTTATGCAAGTCAAAACCATGATAACGTTATTGCAATATTTATTTATAACAAAACTGATTTTGATAAAAAACGCGAAGCACAAAAATGGTGGTTGTATAAATCTTTAGAGGAATTTAAATCAGAATTATCTAAATATAAAATCAATCTTCAAATATTAGAGGGAGATGAGCTACATATATTATCAAAAATAAAAAAAAAAGATAATATTTCAGTATATTGGAATAAAATTTATGAACCAGATGTAATTGCTAAGGGTAAACAAATAAGAGATGCTTTTTTGAAAAATGAAATTGAGTTTAAATATTTTAAGGGAAATATTCTAAATGAATATCAAGAAGTAACTAAAAACGACGGAACCCCCTTTAAAGTATTTAGTCCATTTTGGAGAAATGCTGAAGAGAAATATCTTGGTCTTCCCCCAAGCAAAAATTATATTGTTAAAAAAAAAATAAAATCAATTTCTTTTTTTAAAAATAGTATTGAGCCTAAAAATATTTTACCTAAAAAAAATTGGTATAAAAAATTTGAGAAATATTGGAAGGTTTCTGAAAACGAGTCGAAAAAAGTTCTTAATAATTTAATTGAAAAAAGAATTAAAGATTATGGAACAGCTAGAGATTATCCATCAATCGAAGGTACATCAAAATTATCTCCATTCATAAAACATGGCCAAATTCATGTAAGTACTATTTGGCAAAAATGTAATGAAATTAAATCTAAAGGAATTGGCTACAGAAAATATATCAACGAATTAGGTTGGCGTGAATTTTCACATAGCTTAATAAATTATTTTCCAGAATTTTTAAAAGGAAATTACAGAAAAGAATTTGATCGATTTCCTTGGGTAAAAAACGAAAAGTTTCTAAAAGCATGGAAATCTGGAATGACAGGTTATCCAATTGTGGATGCTGGAATGAGAGAATTATATGAAACTGGATGGATGCATAATCGAATTAGAATGGTAGTTGGTTCTTTTCTTGTAAAACATTTAAGAATAAATTGGACAGAGGGTGAAAAATATTTCAGAAATTGTTTGTTAGACTTTAATAAAGCAAATAACGTAGCTCAATGGCAATGGGTTGCTGGTTGTGGAGCTGATGCTGCACCTTACTTTAGAATATTTAATCCGATTTTGCAGGGAGAAAAATTTGATAAAGAAGGACTATATGTGAGGAAATGGGTTCCTGAATTGAGCAAAGTACCTAATAAATACATTCATAAACCTTGGGAAATGGAACTCAAGTACCAAGAGGCGATAAAAACTATAATAGGCAAAGATTATCCTAAACCTATTGTGATCCACGAAAAAGCAAGAGCGGCAGCTCTAGAGGCATTTCAGTCACTAAAGAAATAAATGCTTTATTCCCCAATAAAATGCATAATAATCGTTCTATCTTGTGGCTCTAAACGATGTTCAAATAAATATAATCCTTGCCAAGTTCCAAGTAATAATTCGCTATCCTTAATACTAAGAGAGATTTGATTGTTAGTTAATACAGACTTTATATGGGCAGGCATATCATCTTTTCCCTCTGTAGTGTGTACATACAATTTATTGTCCATAGGAACTAATTTATCAAAATAATTTATTAAATCTGTTTGAACATCTTGATCAGCATTCTCTTGTACAATTAAAGATGCACTAGTGTGTTGAATACTTATATTAATCATTCCATTTTTAAGATTATTTTTGTTGATCCATTGAATAGTTTGATCAGTGAATTCATATAACCTTTGACCAACAGTATTTATTTTAAGATTGAAAAATTCTTGCTTCATTAGTTCATTTCCACAGAGGTTAATTCATATAATCGACTGACAGTCCGTTTAAACGGATTTTCTAATAATCTCGACGAGGTAAACTGATCTATATTTTTTTCAGCAGTTACTGCTAAAGGAATATCTTTATCATACAGGACATCAATTAAAGTTATAAATCTCTGTTGTTGATTAGAATTAACATCATTAAATTGTGGAATATTATCAAGAGTAATAAATTTACAGTTTTTAATTATTTCTAAATAATCTTCTGCTCCAAGATTTTGATTACATAGATCATCGAAATCAAATCTAGCCACTCCCTCATAAAAATTTTTTATTTTAAATTCTCTTCCTTTAACATTAATTATTTTCGATAAATGCTTTTTATCTTTTGTAATAGTTCTAAAAAATTTATTTATTTTAAAATTTGTTTCTTGGTTAAGAGGATAAAAATATCTTTGTTTTTGGTTTTCATTTGATTTTCTATAATCGTCTTCTATTTTGAGTTCAAGCTCAGTACATTGTTCCTCCATAATTTTTATAAAAGGTTTAAACTGATCTCTTTGAAGGCCATCTTTATAAAGTTCAGAAATTTTTGTATTGGAAGTTAAAATAATTTTAATATTTTCTTTGAATATTTGTTCAAATAACTTTCCTAAAATCATTGCATCAACTATATTGGTTACTTGAAACTCATCAAAATAAATTAATTTTGTTTTAGATTTTAAGTCTTTTACAAATTGATTGATTACATTTTCCTCATTTTTTTCTTTTCTTTCATGCGCAAAATCATGAAAGCTAAGCATAAACTCATTGAAATGCTGTCTTAATTTTTTATCCTCTACTAAATTAAAAAAAAAATTTAGGATCATAGTTTTTCCAACACCAACACCACCATATAAATAAAAGGCTGGTTTTAAATCAATTTTAGAAAATAATTTATTAAAAATTGATTGATTAAAATTTAATTTGTAAAAACTTTTGAGCTGATCAATAATTGCTAATTGATAAACATTTATTTCTAAATTATTTTTTTTACAAAAATTTTTGAAAAGATTTTCTAAATTCATTTTTTTGTTTTAAAATCAATACCATATTCTGATCTTGGTCCTTTACGTAATCCAAATGGACCTGATATAAATATAGTTAATGGTCTTGTTCCTGGCTTAAGATCTACTCTATGTAGATTATTTGCTGATCTGAAGCCAATATAACCAGGTGGTCTCCAGAATTTGCCTGTACTCAAGGTCTCCCAATAACCACCTCTTAATACTATTGTTATATAAGGAAAAGTGTGATTGTGCACTCCATCACCGTGATCATCAGCAAGCATCTCATGAATTAATATATTAAATGGAAACCACTTAGGTCGGTTTCTCATTAAAACATAATACCGGTTCATCCAGGGCTTTGCTTCACTGAATTTAGGATGGGAAGGCCCTCTATCTAATACAACTTTTTTTCTGCCGATCTTATCTAAAAATTTTAAGATCATACTTAATTAAACTGAATGATAGATCCATTTCTGACTAAAAATAAATTATTATTAAATATAAATGGTTTTGAGACAAGGTTAGAAGAAACTTTTTCTGTTTTGAGAATGTTACTATTTTGTAAATCTACCACAATCATTTTACCATCAGAATTTGTTAAATATAAATTTTTGTTACCTATTGCAAATCCTACTGGGTAAATATTTTTTCTTTTTTTCTGTTTATAAATTTTAAAAAGATCGGTTACTCTAATTATATTGCCTTTATTCTTTTCTATTGCATACAAATAGCCTTTATTTGAAACTGTAAATATTAAATTTCCAGTTATCAGTGGCGTAATATTAGAATTAATATCGCTTATCCAGTTTGTGGTACCTGTTTTTACATCAATTGAATAAAATTCATTTTTATTATTTGAAATAAAAATAGAATTACCGTCAGAAACAAGTTTTGAAGTTTTGAAATTATAAGATTCATTTATAATACTGCTACTTTGAGTAGGTAGCTGCCAAATAATCAGACCACTATCAACATCAACAGCTGTTATGTCGCCAATTGAATTACTAAAAACTATCATGTCACCGATTATAATTAATGAATACTTAGAGTTTGATATTGTAAAAGAATCTTCTGTTTGTAAATTCCAGCATTCTGATCCATCCTCTATTTTATAACATCTGAGTGTATTTTTATAATCGATAACAAAAAATTTATTTTTATATTTTTTAATCTCTGAGTTAAAAGGATAGGTATTATTTTTAGACCAATTCAATTCACCATTATTTGCATTAATTGAATAATATTTTGCAATACTGTCGCTAACCAAAATACTTTCTTCATGTAAAATAAAATTTAATTTTGGATATAATTTTTTTTCTGCTTTAGAATAATGGTTTTTTTTCCAAATAGCTTTTTGCTTTTCATCATATCTTGTAATTGATCCTTTTTTGTCAAAAAATACGATATCATTTTTAATAAATAGTGGTTTGAAATTAATTTGGTTTAATTCCTCTAACTTAGAAAATTTATAACTTCCGATTTTACCTAGTTCTCCTTTATAATTTTGTGAGCCAAAATTATTTTGATTATCAATAAATTTATTATTTGTTTTAATGCCTGATAAATCTAAATTTAAACTTTGATTAAATTCTTGAACTTCTAACTGTTCTTCTGCAAATACTTTTTTTAACTTTGATTTAGTTGAAAGCTCTTTCTCTTTATCTTTCCATATTTTTGAATTTTCGTTAAATGAACAATTGTTTATGAAAAAAAGAGCAATTAATAAAATAACTAATCTATTCACTCAAATCTCTATTCAATCTTTTCTCTGCTTGTAACCTTATATCTGGATTCGGGTTTTCTGAACTGATTATTTGATTGAAAAACTCTTTTGCCTTCTGATTTTGTTCTTTGGCATAAAAATACTCTGCCATTAAATATAAGGCATGCGATTTCCAAACACTTTTAGAGTTAATTAGTGGATTTAGAATATTTAACATATCTCCCTCGGCATATTGATCTGCATTAAATAAAGCTTTTTTGTAAATAATTAAATTATTAATTTCATCATCTAATGGTGTCTGATTAATTAAAATATCAAATAACTCATTTATCTGTTTTTGATCAGAAAGAAGTTTATTATCAATAATAAAATAAAGTGACAACGGAGAATAAGTTGGATCTTTTGCATTTACTATTTCAATCAACTTATTAGTCGTTTTTTCTTTATTGTTTTCTGAATATTCAATTGTGATTAAATTATAATTGTCTGAGATTTGTTGTTTTTTATTTGTCTGATATTTATCAAAACCATAAACTGCAACAATTCCTACCAGTATAATTATAATTCCAAATATTAATTTATTTTTATTATTTACAAAAAAATTTTTTATTTTTTCGTTTCTAGTGTTTGTGTTTATTATTGATACGTCTTCGTCCATATTAGATCATGTTCCTCAACACATACTGTAATATCCCACCATTTTTATAATACTCCAGCTCATTTTTGGTATCTATTCTACACAAAGTTTTAACTTTCTTCATTTCACCAGATGCATATTTTATCTCTACCATCACTTCATCAGATGGATTAATTCCTTTTTCAATATCAATAATACTGATTAATTCTGAGCCAATTAAATTTAAATTTTTCCGATTAACTTCATTTATAAATTGTAAAGGTAAAACCCCCATTCCAATCAAATTGGACCTATGAATTCTCTCAAAACTTTCAGCTAATACTGCTTTAATACCCAATAATTTTGTTCCTTTAGCGGCCCAATCCCTTGAGGAACCAGTTCCATATTCTTTGCCACCTATTACTACTAAATCAGTACCTCTCTTTTTATATTCTACTACCGCATCATAAACTGATAAAACCTTTTCTTCTGGATATAATTTTGTAAATCCACCTTCTGTTCCAGGGGCCATTTCATTTCTTATTCTAATATTAGCAAAAGTTCCTCTCATCATTACTTCATGGTTTCCTCTTCTTGATCCATATGAGTTATAATCTTTTGGTAAAATCTGATGCTCCATAAAATACTCCCCTGTTGGACTATCTTTTTGAATACTTCCTGCTGGGGAAATGTGATCCGTTGTAACCATATCTCCTAATATAAGCAAAGGTCTTGCATCTTTTATTTCTTTAAATCCTTCTGGTTCATCTGGCAAAGAGTCAAAAAATGGCGGTTTTTTTACATACGTTGAACCTTTGTCCCAATTATAAATACTAGTATGATCAGTTTTAATTTTTTGCCATTGACTTGGTCCTTCAGAAACATTTGAGTATCTATTAATAAACATTTCAGCATTTAAAGATTGTTTTAAAGTATTTTCAATTTCGTCATTTGAAGGCCATATGTCTTTTAAAAAGACATCGTTGCCATCCTTATCTTTTCCTAATGAATCTTTATATAAATCAAATTCCATATGACCTGCTAGGGCATAAGCGACAACTAAAGGTGGTGATGCTAAATAATTAGCTTTGATATGAGGAGAGATTCTTCCTTCAAAGTTTCTATTTCCCGATAAAACTGAGACTGCATAAATGTTCTCTTTTTGAATAGCCTCAACAATATTATCTGCTAATGGTCCAGAGTTACCGATACAAGTTGTGCACCCATAACCTACTAAATTAAAACCTAATTTATCTAAATAAGTGTTCAATCCTGCTTTAGCCAAATAATCTGTTACAACCTGAGATCCTGGTGCTAATGAGGTTTTTACCCAAGGTTTAACTTCTAACCCAAGCTCGACTGCTTTTTTAGCTAACAAACCAGCACCAATTAAAACATTTGGATTTGAAGTATTTGTACACGAAGTTATTGCTGCAATAAGTATTGAACCGTCTTTTATTTCAAAATCAGAATTCGAAACTTTTGCAACCGACTTTTCTTTTGTGTTAGTTGCTTCCTCTAATACTTTTTTAAAAGACGTTGGAGCATCTGTTAATAAAACTTTATCTTGTGGCCTCTTAGGACCTGATATAGTAGGTACAATTGAAGACATATCTAATGTAAGTGTGTCTGTAAAAACAATATCATTGCTTGCCCATAGTCCTTGCTCTTTTGCATACTTCTCAACTATATCAACTGTATGTTGATCTCTTCCTGAGAATTTTAAATATTTTAAAGTTTCATCATCTATTGGAAAAAAACCACATGTTGCTCCATATTCAGGAGCCATATTTGCAATAGTTGCTCTATCAGCAAGAGTTAAATTTTTTAATCCTTCACCATAAAATTCAACAAATTTTCCAACAACTCCTTTATCTCTGAGCATCTTCACAACTGTTAAGACTAAATCTGTTGCAGTAGTTCCTTCAGGCATTTTATTTTTAACTTCAAAACCTATAACTTCAGGAATTAACATTGAAATAGGTTGGCCTAGCATTCCAGCTTCTGCTTCAATACCACCAACACCCCAACCCAAAACTGATAATCCATTAACCATAGTTGTATGACTATCTGTTCCAACTAAAGTATCAGGAAAAAGATAATTATCACCTTTAAATTTCTCTGACCAAACTACTTTAGATAAATATTCTAAATTTACTTGATGGCAAATACCTGTGCCAGGGGGTACTATTCTAAAGTTATTAAAAGCTTGTTGTCCCCATTTTAAAAAAGAATAACGCTCAGCGTTTCTTTCAAATTCGATATCAACATTTTTTTCAAAAGAATCTGCTTTTGCAGATTGATCAACTTGCACTGAGTGATCTATCACAAGATCAACGGAAGATAGTGGATTAATTGTATTTGGATCTTTATTTTTATCTTTGACTGCTTCTCTCATTGCAGCTAAGTCTGCTACAGCTGGAATACCAGTGTAATCCTGAAGTAAAACTCTTGCGGGTCTATAGGCAATTTCTGTATTTGAGTTTTTTGTTTCTAGCCAATTTTTAATAGAGTCTATTTGGTTTTTATTTACTGATAGATCATCTTCATATCTTAATAAATTTTCTAAAAGAACCTTTAAAGATTTCGGCAACTTAGATATGCCATTTAGTCCATTTTTTTCAGCTTCAATTAGAGAGTAATATTTGTAATCTTTATTATTTACTGAAATTTGTTTAAGTGAATTATACGAATTTTTGTTTCCTGGTGTCATGTTATAAATAAAAAGTTATTATGCTTATTAAAAGAAGCAGTGACATAGCATAATTAAAATAATTAATATATTTCTGATTTGTCGCAAATTTCCTTATAAATTTGCCCATGAATGTCCAAAGAGTGATGCTGGTTACTGAAACGATTAGCGCTAAAATAATAATTTGAGTCGTAAAATTAACAAAATTTTCACCTGGATTTAAATAAGTCGAAACAACAATCACTGATGCAATTACCCCTTTTGGATTTAAAAATTGAAAAACAAAAGTATTTATAAATTTCACAGGATTTTTATCTTTATTTTCTACATTGGTAGATTTTGAAAATGAAATCTTATAAGCCAAATAAATTAAAAATAATGTTCCTAAATATTTTAATATTTCTTGAATTAATGGATATAACTTAAATATATTAATTAATCCCAGTGCAACACATAATAAAAGAAAGGGGAAACCTAAAGTAACTCCAATTATAAGTGGGATAGTTCTTTTAATTCCAAAATTAAATCCAGAATAAAATGCTATAAAATTATTTGGTCCAGGAGTGAACGCAGCTACAATTCCAAACAATGTGATAGATAAAATTTCTGGGTGCATTTTTATGCTATAGGAAGACCATTCTCAGATTTTTGAGATGGATGGACTAGTATTACTTTACCTTCTGCATCAATTGATCCAAGAATAAGAACCTGAGAAACTACACCAGCAATATTTTTTTCAGGAAAATTACAAACTCCTATAACCTGTTTTCCTTTTAAA
>AACY020351702.1_pt1 | contig 24881 bp, 23 predicted proteins | sample 267378 | NCBI WGS metagenome assembly AACY02 (sample SAMN02954345, study PRJNA13694) | marine metagenome | biome: aquatic; feature: ocean; material: water; isolation source: isolated as part of a large dataset composed predominantly from surface... | reverse complement strand
TTTACCAGTACGGACGAGGATACGTGTCGGCACCCCTGCAGCTTTGGCCGCGAGCATATCGTCGGCTTTATCTCCTACCATCACAGATTGGGACAAATCGATTTTCAAAAATTTTGCCGCGTCGAGTAACATTCCTGGTTTGGGTTTGCGACAGTCGCAATCGACTTTATATTCACCAATCCCTTTTTCGTTATGGTGCGGGCAATAATAGATACCATCGAGGTCGACACCTTTATCGGCAAAGTTCCAATCCATCCATTCGGTGAGACTGTGGAATTGGTCTTCGGTATACATGCCACGGGCAATTCCCGACTGATTAGTGACCACCACCAATTTGTATCCCATTTGCTTTAATGCAAGGCACGCCTCAAATACGCCTTCAATATATTCAAAGTCATCTACCTGATGCACATAACCATGATCTTTGTTGATCACACCATCACGGTCCAAAAAAACAGCTCGATTGACTGCACTCACAGTACTACTCCACTCACAAAAAACAGCGCTTAATGCGTAATTTTACTATTATTCCATCCATTGCAAGAAATTGCACCGCGAAGTTGACGGATACCACTTGGCAATTTGAGCTTGATTCATATTCTGACAATTCATTTGCGATAGTAACGCCTATAAATGGTCGATTAACACATCTTTAAGGGCGAATTCGTCCGCGAATAATTGTTTTTGCCATCTAGTCGATACGCAGCTCAATCGAGCTTTCCCTTTATTTGTGCTGTTTTTAACGGTAATCTTGCACGGATAACAATAAAACACCTAAAAATAGACGGTCATAATGAGTCGAACTACGCCTATAGTCCATAAAACCCGCACCCAGTTAGTTGTAGAGGTGCTCAGAGAGAAAATACTTTCGGGTGATATAGCCGCAGGAGAACCACTCAGACAAAGCGCACTAGCCGAAGCATTGAATGTTAGCCGCATTCCGGTAAGAGAAGCCTTGCTGCAACTTGAAGCTGAAGGGCTGGTAAAATTCGAACCCCATAAAGGGGCAACGGCGACTGAATTATCCGTTGAACAAGTGACCGAGCTGTTTGAGTTGCGCGCCATGATCGAGACGGATCTGCTCGCCAAAGCCATTCCACGACTTCAAGAAGAAGATTTAATAAGAGCTGAACGCGTATTAGAACAATTGGAATCAGCCTTTAAACATGAAGATGCCGTCGCCAGTTGGAGCGAGCTAAATACACAGTTTCATACCTGTTTATACCAAGCCGCCAATCGCCCACATACGCTAGAGGTCGTGCATGGCCTCAATACCAACTGCGATAGATATATTCGTTTGCAATTACTGCTCGCAGGAGGCATTCCCGCAGCAGAGCACGAGCACCGCGAACTGCTCAATTATTGTAAGCAAAGAGAAACAGAGAAAGCCACGGCGTTACTGCGACATCATATTTTGCATGCCGCAATGACAATTCGGGATCTGGTCGCCAAACAGGTGGTATAGATCACGGACTGTCATTCGTTATACCGATAAGCTTTGTTGTCGATTTGAGGCAGCACTAAAGGTTCTGCCTTTTTTATTTGAGAGAAAACACCATGCAGTACGCCACAATCACTGGCTGGGGAAAATGTGTTCCACCCGCCACTTTGACTAACGATGATCTTGCCACTTTTATCGAAACATCCGATGAATGGATTAAATCACGCACAGGGATCAGTCAACGTCATATCAGCCATGTGAACACCTCGGAATTAGCCTCAGTTGCCGCCAAGCGTGCGCTTGCAGCGGCTGGGATTGAGGGCAGCGAAATTGATATGATCATTTTAGCCAGCGCTAGCCCAGATACTTTGATCCCCAATATAGCCTCAACAGTGCAGGCCAATATTGGTGCAAGCTGCGCAGCCTTTGATATCAACGCCGCCTGCAGTGGTTTTTTGTACGGCTTAGGTTTAGCGAGCTCACAGATCAAGAGTGGTCAATGCAAGAAAGTCCTCGTTGTGGGCGCCGAACGCTTATCTTTCTACCTCGATTGGTCTCGCCGTGAAACCGCCGTATTGTTTGGTGATGGCGCGGGCGCAGTTGTCGTGGAAGCGACCGATATCCCTGGTGGCGTATTAGGCTATGAGCTGAATAATGATCCCGATGGCCGAGACATCCTCAAAGCGGGTTTCGGTACCGCGATGGATCGATTCTCCGCCGAATCATTAGACTTTTACATCCAATTTGATGGCCAAGAAATTTTTAAACGCGCCATTAATGGTATGAATAAGCTAAGCACTCAAGTGCTTGAAAAATGCGGCGTCGATAAGGATGAAGTTGATTTAGTGATCCCACATCAAGCGAACGAGCGCATTATTGATACCCTCGTTAGCCGCATGAAGATCCCTAAAGAAAAAGCCTTTGTGAATATTGCTAACTATGGCAATACATCGGCGGCAACGATTCCAATCGCGATTTGTGATGCACTCGAAAAAGGGTTAATTAAACCGAACCAAACCATTCTTTCTTGCGCCTTTGGTGCGGGATTAACCTCTGCTGCATTGCTATTGCAATGGGGTGAACGTGTCACGCCAGTGCAAATCAGTGATGCCCAATTACCGCCTTGCGATCAAAGTGGAATCGAGTTGGTAAAACGCGCTGTAGACTATTTCTGTAAGTAAGTTTATGCATATAAAGGCCATCATTGGATGGCCTTTATATATCTGTAAGCGCTGATGCAAAATGCATTTCATCCCAGTAAATCCCCTGCGCAAAATAAGCTGCGAGTTTTTGATTTAGCTCGTTAAAGCTTTTAATCGCTCGTTCCTCACCGCACAAACATGACCACACAAATCGGTGGCAATTATTGTCAAACAGGTCATATTCACGGTACTGATAAATCGCCCGCTCGGCCCGATTAACAATGGTATTGGCGATAAGCGGTTGATGTTGATGATTACAGGCAATAAAAATTTGGCTACCTGTTCGGCCCGCTAAAAATCGCTTTACTGATACGGCTCGAACAAGCCCAGAGCCATGTAACTCCACAATGCAATCTCCCGCTAACCAAATCCCTGTATGCTCAATCACTCCAAACACATAACAACAAACGATACTCCCAGGTTGTGGCGTGACTTGCTTAAAACCCTTTTGCCATTGGCTCGGCGCAGTAATCATCGCCTGCTTTGTGCTTACTTGGCGAGGAACGCTGCCTAATAGTCGATTGCGTTCAAGCTGTTGTCGCTTTTCGCGTTCATCGGCGAGCATCAATGCGCCCATCGCTGCACCGCCAATCCATAGTAACGGTAGTGGCATGATCTTCTCCTATTCGCTTAACACTCCAAACCACGCAGTAATACTCTCGTGCACCACTTGCTCAACACAACTTGGCGAGAGCAACCAATCACCGTATAAGTTAACCAATCGCAAATGCCTCACTCGTAATGAGTGTAGCTAATGAGTCATTAATCAAATATGAAAAGCCTTCTGTTCCAGAAAATATCGCGAATGAAGTGGCTTAACGTGATTAGGTCAGTAAATCCCCGACCGAAATATCTGCACCTCCCCCCATGGCCGCCACTTGTGCTAATAATAACTCCGCACAGGCTAATGCATCGGTTAATGCACTATGGGCACCGTAAATCGGTAAGTGATAACGCTCTCGACAGGCTCCAAGCCTTAGACTTCCTTCTTTAAGTACCGAATGCTCACGTAATAACCGCTGTTTCTCAAGTACTAAGGTATCTATAGCGGGGAGTAAAACGGCTTGATGGTAGATAGCCAATATATCTTGTTGTAAAAAACGACAATCCAGTGGGGAGTGATGGGCAACTAATACTCGGCCACGGGTTTGAGTAATAAACCATGCCATAGCCTCCTCAATGCTCACCGCTTGGATTAAATGGTTGTCGAGAATCCCATGAATCGTCGCACTTTGGCCGACACTGCCCTTAATTCGCACTAATTTTTGCTGCGCCTCACCAAGGGGGATCACTCCATTTTCAATGGGGACTAAGCCAATGCTTAAGATTTGATCCTGAAGGGGATCTAACCCTGTCATCTCCAAATCCATCGCCATCAAGGGAGCACGATTGATGGGCAGCGCCATCAGCGGGATTAAGGACTGATAATAATCCTTAAATAATTGATGCTGACAGCGCAGTGCTCGCCATTGCAACTTAGCATTAATCAACCAAGCGCCCATTAAAAGCTCCGCATAAATTTCATCTTCATGCCCGACTGGGCGTCATGAACCACCTTGAAGGCATCCCGTAATTGATGCCGAACTAAAGAAGATAAATGTGCGGGTAACAGATAGTTACTAATCTCAAGTCCCTGCGTATGTTGATAACCTTGGTTTGATAACCGCATATGGGCGATAAACTCATGGGCATCGGCTAAGTTAAGCGCATCCTTACGATTAAGAATATTAGCGTCCATCAGTGCCCGAATGCGTTTGGCGGTATTCACTTCTTTAATGCCCGCAGACAAGGCATATACGCGAGCAATATCATTGATCAAAGCATTACCTTTATGCTTTAAATCAATGCCTTTTACCTCACTGCCATCGCGCTCTAACACAAATTTTCGAAAGAATCCTAAGGGCGGAGACTCGATTAAGGAATTGCCAGTCAAACCCGCGAGAAAAATATCGTTGTCTTTGGTCTGTGCCAACACCTTATCCTGCAATGCATCAAATAATGATAATGGACCAAATACCGAACGCATATCGAAGAAAATACTTGCATGCATCAATGCCTTAGGCTCTGGCGTGACAACCCACTTTTCAAAAACCTGCTGCCATTCTTTGAGCGACATACGCCACTTGGGATTTTGCGCCATGATATTACCAGGGCAAAACGCATAACCACATTGATCAAGCCCTGCACAAACCGCATGGGTTAACGCATCGAAATACCCTTTCGCATAATCATCCATTTCCTCGGCCACCAGCAAGCCGTTATCTTGATCCGAACAGGCGGCTTGGTCTTGCCGCCCCTGCGAGCCAAAGGCTAACCAACAAAACGCCATCGGCGCCTCACCGAGAATTTGCTGATTTAGCACAATCAAGCGCCGGGTTAAGGCATCGGTGACCGAGGTCAGCACGCGACCAATCTCCTCAGCCCGTGCATCAGCACTGATTAAATTTTGCAATAACAAGGGGATTTGTTTACTAACACTAATGAGACTTGCGAGATCACGTTGGCGCTCGATTTCACCAATGAGGAGTAATGGCTGCGAACCTTGACCGCGTAAAATGTCGGTACTGGTCACCATGCCAATGGCTTTCACTTCCTCGCTATTTTGCTCATCAATAATCGGCAGATGGTGAATATTATGTTCACTCATCAATAGCATAGCTTCAAAGATCAAGGCATTCGATGAAATCGAAATCGGTGAAGTCGTCATGGCTTGATGCACGGCAATTCGGCCATCAAGCCCTGCGGCGAGCACTCGATTGCGTAAATCTTTATCGGTTAAAATCCCCACCAGCTTACGATTATCGGTGACGAGTAAAGACGATACCCGCGAGTTACGCATCAAAAGGGCTGCTTGCGTTACACTTGCGTGGGCGTCGATCATAATCGGTGAAGATGACATTAAGGTACTAATACGACTGGTGGTCGTCAGATCTTTAGCCTTAAAACGCGCTTCATGGCGTAACCGTTTGGCAAAAGCACGGGTAAAAAATTTATCAAAGTGCCTACTCTCACTTCGTAGTTGATCGAATAATGCCTGTGGTAAGTGGTATACCAAACTGTCTTCAAGAATGGCGACCCGATTCACTACCTTCTCCCCTGACAATAGCGTCGAAAAACCAAAAAACTCCCCTTCGGCGACTCTATCCACTAATACCCCTTCGGGATCGCGCACCTCAAAGGCACCGCTGCGGACCAAATACAATTTCGGCGCATCGGCATCAAAGGTCACAAACCCTGAGGCTTTACTGTAATACCCGACGATGACTGACTTAGCACAATGGCGAATGGTTTCGTCAGGCAAAGTATCAAAGGGAGCTGTAGACGTTAAAAACTGCACAACGGGTTGTAATTCGCTGGCGTTCATAGCAACACCTTATTTTAGGTGAATTTTATCTCACTATAACGCGCTCGATTGTTGGGCCATATACGACTAAAGTCAGGCTCAAACTCTGCACTGACACCACCAAAAACAAAAGGACGCAAACGCGTCCTTTTCTCTTAATCTAGGTGAAAGTTAGTGGCCGCTGGCCTCACCCGCCCCTTTAGGGAAACGGATAGACTCAACCATTTCCTGCACATGAGCTGGTGCCGCTGCGGTCAGTTTGCAGACAATAGCTGCTACCACAAAGTTCACTAGCATGCCCACCATACCGATACCTTCAGGCGAAATACCAAGGAACCAGTTCGCAGGTACGTTTGCAGTAGGATCAACAAACTTGAAGTAGATGATATAACCAGCGGTAAAGAATAAGCCAAGCACCATACCTGAAATGGCACCTTCTTTATTCATGGTCTTAGAGAAGATCCCCATGATGATTGCAGGAAACAGAGATGACGCAGCCAAACCGAAGGCGAATGCCACCACCGCCGCCACGAATCCTGGAGGGTTAACCCCGAAGTAACCCGCAATCACAATACCGATACCAGCAGCAAGTCGAGCGTACATTAACTCTTTCTTGTCAGAAATATTTGGCATCAGGTTTTTCTTCATTAAATCGTGTGACACTGATGTAGAGATAACCAACAACAAACCCGCAGAGGTAGATAGCGCCGCAGCGAGGCCACCCGCAGCCACCAGCGCAATCACCCAAGCTGGCAGATTCGCGATTTCTGGCGTTGCTAATACAATGATGTCGTTGTCGATTTTCATTTCGTTAGGGCTAGCAGCATCTTCCATTTTGCCTTTGGCATAGTAGATTTTGCCATCACCATTTTTGTCATCCCATTTGATCAGACCGGTTTTTTCCCAGTTTTTGATCCAATCAGGCGCAGTTTCATAGGCAACACCCTTTTGATCTGGGCCGTTAATGGTTTCGATCATATTGACGCGAGAGAATGCCGCTAATGCAGGAACTGTGGTGTACATGATGGCGATAAACACCAATGCCCAACCCGCTGATATACGTGCATCTTTCACTTTCGGTACGGTGAAGAAACGCACAATAACATGGGGTAAACCCGCTGTACCGACCATCAAAGCACCAGTAATACAGAACACGTCGATCATGCTCTTAGAACCATCGGTGTAAGGGGCCAAGCCTAAATCCACAGAGAGATTATTCAGTTTCTCTAACAGATAAACGCCAGAATTATTCCCCGCAGCATCGAGTAACTCAGCACCAAAACCAATTTGAGGAATGATATGACCCGTCATCATCACAGACAGGAAGATTGCAGGCACCATAAAGGCGAAGATCAGTACGCAATATTGGGCAACCTGAGTATAGGTAATCCCTTTCATACCACCGAGTACCGCATAGAAAAACACCACGGCCATACCAATATATACGCCGGTATCTACCTCTACCTCAAGGAAGCGCGAGAATACCACGCCCACTCCGCGCATTTGGCCAGCAATGTAAGTAAAGCAGATGAAGATGGCGCAAATAACTGCTACCGTGCGCGCCGCTTGGGAGTAATAACGCTCACCCACGAAATCAGGCACGGTAAACTTACCAAATTTACGTAAGTATGGTGCCATACACAGGGCTAATAAAACGTAACCGCCGGTCCACCCCATCAAGTACACACTGCCGTCATAACCGACGAAAGAAACAATACCCGCCAACGAAATGAAAGATGCCGCAGACATCCAGTCGGCGGCGGTTGCCATGCCGTTTACAACAGGATGAACACCACCACCCGCTACATAAAACTCTTTAGTTGAACCTGCACGGGACCAAATTGCAATCCCAATATAGAGGGCAAACGACAGCCCTACAATCAGATAAGTTAATCCTTGTACACCCATCTCTGTGCTCCTTAGTCTTCTTGTACGTTATATTTTTTATCTAAGGCGTTAGCTTTTGCCGCGTAGACAAAAATAAGCGCAACAAAGACATACATCGATCCCTGTTGAGCAAACCAGAAACCTAATTTGAATCCCATAAAATGGATTTCATTGAGTACATCAACCAATAGAATGCCGCAACCAAACGAAACTGCGGCCCAAATAGCTAATAGGCCCAAAACCAGACGTAAATTCTCGTTCCAGTAACCTTTTGCTTTATCATTATTTTCAAACGCCATAGCGACTCCCCTGTGCTGTTTTATTTTTAAGTCTCGTTAAATCTAGCAACAGCTGGAGTGACCACAATCAAGACCTTAGTCTAATTTGCGAAATACCTCACATAGCAAAAAATAAAATATCATTTAAAACCATCATCTTAACAATGATTTTACATTTTGTTGCAAAAGTCGTTTTTTGAGCAACTTAGACCAATGTCGAAGAACCTAAGACTAGAAAGAGACAAAATAGCGTGATAAATGGAACAACTAGAAAGTAGTAATAGCCTGTCATATAAACAAAATATCGTATTACTTCGAGTGTAATACGAGAGCTATCATCTCAATCTACACCACTTAGATTTGTCAGCAGACAGGCAAAAAATAACCCAGCATGGCTGGGTTATGGGAAACTGGTAAATTGGCGCCAGCATAGACGCCAGTATCAACGTTATTATTTAGCGGCTAAGTACTTCACTAACTCAGCCAATTCTTCAGGAGTATGAACCCGAGACGTGACTAAATAACGGCCATTTACCAATAATGATGGCACACCTTTAATCCCGGCCAATTCCGCTTGCGAATCGTAACTCATCAGTGAAAATTTAGCGTCAACAGAATTCATCGCCGCATCCACATCATCAGCTTTAGCACCTTGAGCCACAAAAAAGGCTTTCACTTGCTCAGGGCGGGTAAATTGCTCACCCTTGTCATGAATTTGTTTAAAAATCGCCTCATGGACTTGCTTGGTCATATTGAGCTTTTGCGCGATATAATAAGCCAATTGGCTCAGTTCCCACGCAGGACGCCCCGCCCCCACAGGCGTACGCTCAAAGGCAACATCCTTGCCCAAGAGTTTTACCGTGGAAGCAACAAAGGGTTCCTGTTTGTAGCAATGTGGGCAGTTATAGGAAAAAAACTCTCGCAGCACAGGCTTTTGCGCCTCGCTCATTCCTGCGACAGTGACATAATCCTTCCCTTCTTCAAAACTGGCCGCTTGCAGCGCAAAACTGGCGCTTAAGACCAATCCACAGGCCAAAGCAGCCAAAGGTCGAACAAGATTAGTTAGGGTTTTCATATATTCTCTTCTTATTAGTGAATGATTAACACGCATCATTGAATCGTAAGTCGTTTGCAACAGGCACAGGCCATTAAGATACCTCAAAATATGGCTATTGTTCTTAAACATTTGTTAACAATAGGTGATAAATCCGCCGCTAACAGGCCGCTAGCATCGTAAGTGGGGAGGTAAACTGATACTTAAATCCCAGATCGCGGACGATTTTATCCCCCAGAATCACTTTGCTGGGTTGCAGCTGGGTATTAAATTGCGGTTCAGCCAATCCCAGTGACAGAGCCGCAGCACCGTAAAATTCGCTTCTCGATGGATGCTCTGGCGCGCATAGATTATAGATAGAGGCGATCTTCTCTCCCTTTAGCTTAGTGTCGATAATTAAACTCACTGCCGCGACGCAATCCTGTAAATGCACGAGATTGACTGCAACATTACCACCAGCCACATCGGTTTTGCCTGCAAAAAAACGCCCCGGATGACGCTTTGGTCCAACGAGTCCAGCAAAACGCACCACGCAAGTATTAGATTGGTGAGCAAATAAAGCTTCAGCATCCAGCAACACCTGCGCTGAAGGAGACTCGGCATGAGCATCCGCTTCGCTCATGGATTTATCAAGAGAGGGATAAACGCCCGTGGTGCTAATAAACACTATGCCTTGATATTGCCAGCCTTGGGTTAAGTCGATGAGTTGTTTTAGTTCGTTAAGATAAGCTGTATTACCATGCTTTAGACGAGGAGGAATATTAACAACAAGAAAGTCTGTCTGAAATAAGTCTTGCAACAGCTGTACATCGGGAACAATATCAGCCTCATCACCAAGTTGTAGTTGGAATGCCTCAATACCCGCGTGTGTTAACGCCGGAAGATCCTCACTCTGGCGCTTAGCCCCAGTCACGCGATAACCGGCTTGAACAAGTTGTTTTGCGAGCGCAAAACCGAACCACCCACAGCCTACAACCGCAACACTCTTTTTCTCCACCACAGTGTGTTCCATTATCTCTGACCTACTTACTGCTAATCATATATTTTGGCCAATAGCATACGGAACTCTGGTAAAGGGATTCAAGCTTGTAAGGAACTAAAATAAAAACTAATCCCCTTATCGACCTGCAATGTTCGCCTTGCGCCCTCAGTTAAATCTTCAACTCGCAAAGACTTTTGCACTGTCACGCCCTCATCACTTAAAAAGCGTAACGAGGCTTCACTACCATCTTCTTTACAGGCCCACACCTGAGGCTGACTCACTTCTTTCGTGGTCATAATGACTTTTGCAACGCTATCATCCGATAGCTTAACTAAGGTCCCTGGTGGATAAATACCTAATATCTTGACTAAGACAGAAATCAACGATTCCGAATGTTTACTGGCTCTATTTTTAAATAAGTAACCGAGGGCAACTTGAGGAGAAGAAGCTTGCTGACCACTCAGTTGCTGATCGTAATCATTTGCTAGACTAACGATTTGAGTCACGATGGGAATTTTATGACCTGTGAGCCCATCAGGGAAACCCGAACCATCAACAAACTCATGGTGATGTAACACGATATTTAATACTTCTTTGGGGAACAGCCCTGAACGATTAAGCATGTCATAGCCAAAATTAGGATGCATCTGTAAGTAATTGGCTTCATGGGGAGTCAGAGCACCACGCTTTCGACGGATCACATCGGGCACTTTTAGCTTACCAATATCATGGAATAAACTGCCAAGGGCAATATCGCGCAAATCCCTCGCTGGTAAATCCAGTGCATGACCTATCATCATGGCGAGCACCGCCACTGATACACCATGCTGGGTCACACTCACATCCTTTTCGTCCATCCCAACTAAGGTCAAGAAGGGTTTTTCCACCTCTTGTAAATGACTGAGTAAATCTTCAACTAACGCTGCAGACAGGCGATATGCTCCTTCAGGATCGCTCACTATCTTGCCATACATATTCCGGCACTGATTAACACTCTCTAAAAAACGTTTTTGACTTAAACGCATCGATTTACGGGTATCTGCTTTTAAATCTCGCTCTGGTGGCGCGGCTTCAATATCTTCAATGTCTTCCTCTTCTTCAGCAGTATCAATCTCATCATTACTGCCAGAAATGAGGTAAACATAGGGAACACCAAGCCCCCGGATCATCTCAATCTGAGCCGCACTATTGATATCAACTCGGTTAAATAAGAATGGGTGATTTGTCCACGACAAAGGCAACTTAACCCGCATACCGGGCTGAAGTTCTGAGAGTAGTAATTTTTTATGAGCTGCTTTTGCCACGCAATATGACTCCTTTCATGCACGCAAGAATGCAATATGACTTCTTGGCGCGTACATTTAAGCTAAGTACATATAACTATAGATGATTCAGCAAAATCAGTAAGCTGTTGGTGAAAAAATGCTTATCAAACTGAGGGATAGAACACATAAATTATGCTAACTTCATCGAATAAGACATAAAAAACAGTAATAACAAAGAGATGTAGACTACTATGTTATTTAAGTTTTTATTTCCTTCGGCCAATCCGTGAGGTAATAACGCAGTCGTTTTGACTGATAGACATAAAGACAGGACCAAAACAACACCAAGGCATCGAGTGCCAAACTCCAATGGAATAAAAACTGTCCGTGAATTAACCGCTGAGACAGTAAAACCGCATCAACTAATAACAATAACCACAGTCCCCATTTGAGATGGACAAACAACGGCCGAATCCATGAGGGCGAGCGGCGCCGCTCCGCGAGTACGACAAAATAAAGCACTACAGCACCAAGACCTGCCGCAAGTGCAAGTAAAAAGTCTGATTTTTCAGGATAAAAGAGCCTTACCAATTCAGCTCTATCACTGGCTTGAGTCAAGGAGGCGATAAAAATACACCAGCCTCGCGCGAGGAATGCCAAAATCACATATAAAAAAATCGGCGGTTTAATATGGCCTTTATCATCAAGCCAAGTGATGTGACTAAAATTCAACGGCAATCCATTAAGTAAAAACTTAAGCAATAAATATTAAATGGTGCCTATTGGCGTAATTTCAATGGGAGGGATAAACAAATCAAGCACACTCAACGGTTAGGTCAACATTTCCGCCGTGTGCGCTACCCCATACTCCCTGCGATATGTAGATTTAACCATTTGAACTTAATAAGAATAAGGTCGAAGGATTAGCCCCATCGACCTGAACATGACAACCAGCCATAAAATTTCAAAAAGGCACATTAATTTACCGTCATATATGGCCAAATAATTGCCGCGGCGATGCTCCACATAGTCAACCAAATAAAGCGATCTAAGTATCGCCACGCCGCTGGACGACTAAATATCGGCGCCAATAAACGCGCACCAAAACTTAAGCTAAAGAACCAAATAAACGAAGCCAGTACCGCGCCCGCACCAAACCAAGGACGATGGGCATCTTCGAACTGAGTACTAATGCTCCCCAGCAGCACCACTGTATCTAAATAAAGGTGTGGATTAAGCAGGCTGATCCCAAGTGTGGTCAGCATGGCCTTACGCAAAGTGTCGGCATTTTGCGCATTATCCATCTCCATCCCTTTAGCGACAAACGAGGCTTTAAGTGCATTCGCACCATACCAAATCAAAAAGGCGGCACCACCAAAACTAGCCACATGTTTGATAGTCGGAAAGGCTTCAATAATATGCCCAAGCCCAGCAACCCCCGCAGTGATCATTAAGGCATCGATGATTGAACAAAGCAGCGCAATCGGCAAAGGATAAGCTCGCTTAATCCCCTGCTTTAGCACAAATGCATTTTGCGCCCCTACGGCAATGATCAAACTACCACCAATGCCCATACCTTGTATAAACGCCGTTTGCATAACTACCTCTCATGTCTGAAGAAGGCGCTAGCATAGACAAAACAACAAAATTAATATAACTAATGTTTTTTATGTATCATAAGTAAAATTAATAACCTTAAGGACGGCAATCATGTTGGAATACGCCAATCTTAAAGCGCTTGCGGTCGTCGTCTCCGAAGGCGGCTTCGAGCGCGCCGCAAAAGTGCTGCACATTACCCAATCAGCAGTGTCACAACGCGTTAGGCAATTAGAAGAACGAGTCGGCCAATCCTTACTTATCCGCTCAACACCTGTGGTGGCGACCCCAACAGGGAAGCGTTTATTGCGCCACTATTCACAGGTGCAACTACTCGAGAGTGAATTGAGAGCCGAGTTAGATGCCGATGACCCAAATCATCCAACGACGGTGCGAATTGCAGTCAATGCCGACAGTTTAGCGACATGGTTTTTGCCCGCATTGGCCGATATGTTCAGCCGACATGCTTGGCTGCTCGAATTGATTGTCGATGATGAGTCCTACACCCATCACCTACTGAAAAACGGTGAGGCCGTCGGTTGCGTGACCACGACAGCCAACCCCATGGCCGGTTGTAGCAGCGAGTTTTTAGGAACCATGGAATATATGTGCGTCGCCACCCCAGCATTTGCGGCGCGTTATTTCGAATGGGCAAAAAATAGCGATAATGTCGGCGCTCAAATAACCCAAGCGCAGCTTGCGAAAGCCCCGGCTGTGGTGTTTTCGACCAAAGATAAAATGCATGAAAAGTATCTCGCCCAGTATTTTCAAATGTTGCCAGGTCAATGGTGGCAACACAGCATTCCCTCATCGGAGAGTTTTTTAGAGGCGATTAACTTAAGTCTGGGTTACGGTTTAGTGGGTCACTTACAGGCAAAACCCTTGATAGACAAAGGCATATTAATTGAGCTCACCCCAGAAAAACGCATTCGGGTGCCCCTCTATTGGCAGCATTGGAATATCAAAGCGAAACAAACCACTTTGGTTTATCGGGCGCTTGCCGCCACCGCACAGCATCTATTACAGCAATAATGAATGCAGCAAGAGTGAGTAAAACAATTGTTAGTACAAATCATTAGCGTATAAAAAAACTGAGCACTCGTGCCCAGTTTTTATCTATTAGTTTTTAATCTATTGCCAGCGGCTTAGGCTTCTGCCGAATCCGCCTTCACCTGCGCTATCGCCACAGGTTCAATCTCGGTTTTAGGCCAAGCATTGATCACCGCTTTCACTAAGGAAGCTAATGGAATGGCAAAGAACACACCCCAAACGCCCCATAAACCACCGAAAACTAATACAGCAGCAATAATGATCACCGGATGCAAATCCACCGCATCGGAAAACAGGATAGGTACAAGTACGTTACCATCCAAGGCCTGAATAATGCCGTAACCTAGCATTAAATAACCAAACTCAGAGCTAAAACCCCACTGGAAAAAGGCCACCAGCATAATGGGTAGAGTCACTAAGGTCGCGCCCACATAGGGAATCAACACCGACAACCCGGTCAACACCCCCAGTAAGGCCGAGTATCTCAGCCCCATAAAGGCAAAGAAGATGTAGCTCGCCACCCCGACAATCACAATCTCAATCACTTTGCCGCGAATATAGTTAAAGATCTGTTGGTGCATTTCAAACCACACTTTTCGAGCCAACTGGCGATTGGTGGGGAAAAAACGCTTACTACCGCGGATCAGTTGATCTTTATCCTTAAGAAAAAAGAACACCAACAATGGCACTAAAATAGCGTACACCATCAGCACCAATAATGACGCAGAGTAACCAATCAGCTGTTTCGCAATGTCGAGCACATGTTGTGTATCAAGTAATTTCTTCAACTCGGAGACCATTAAATCGAGCTGTTCAGTACTTATAAATTTAGGATACTGGGTCGCTAACCCCTGCAAGGTCAGTAGCCCTTTATCTATCATATTCGGTAAATCCGTCATCAGACTTACCCCTTGACGCCACACGCTGGGGATTAGCCCAAAGGTCAGCAACACCACTATCCCTAAAAACAGCACTAGCACTAAGGAAGCCCCCGTCGTGCGATTAATCCCCAATTTCAGCATTTGCGCCACGGGCCATTCGAGTAAAAAAGCCAACACCAGAGCAACAAGTAGCGGGGCTAACAAACCACCAGCAAAATAAAGTACTAACGCTAAACCCACTAGAATGGCCAATAAGGTGACGGCCTGTGGATCACTAAATCGCTCTTGATACCAACGAGAAAAAAAACTAAACATGCATTCATTCCAATGGGGGTTGGCTTTCCCAACAGGCAGGAAAGTGACTTATGAGTTAACCTTATCGCAGTAGATTAACTGTGTATATGCTTGAAAATCAGTTAACTGCTAACTATGGCTGACAAGCCTAGGTTAAGTTGCAGTCAGCTAGCTAACTCGCCATTTTGACTGCGGCATTGAATCATGCTTTGTGTATGATTATCCCTGCGATAAATCAACTTTTGTAATTAATAGGCCTAACTGGCTCGCATCATCGTGTAACGTCACGACCTGATGCCCCTGTTTTTTTAAAAAAGTGGGAACATCTCGGCGGGAACCTGGGTCTGAGAGTAGGATATGTAAGCTGTCACCAGCAGACACAGACTTCAACGCAAGTTTGACCTTAACCAAGGGAACGGGGCAGCGCAATGATGTTAAATCAATAAAAATCATAATGAACTTGCTATGAACGAACTTGGGCTATTATCCTAAGTTGCAATTCAAACTACAAGCTAAGGGCTACCTAAGCCTTAGTTGAGACACTTAAAAGAAATAAAGGATCCACTTGCGTAATTTGACGTTTTTGACCCGATGTAAACCCCTTGCGGCGAGTGTGCTTTCATTAATGTTACTCGGTGGAGCCGCAAAGAGTTTTGCCAACAACGACTTGCCCGATCTGGGTACCGCCGCCGTCAATACCTTCAGCCTAGAAAAAGAAATGGTCTATGGCGATGCCTATATGCGCGTTATTCGCTCATCGGCGCCCATGCTGAACGATCCGGTATTGAGCCAATATTTAACTGAACTGGGCAACAAATTGGTCGCCCACGCCACGGGAGTCAAAACGCCCTTTTATTTCTTCTTGCTGCAAAATGATGAAATCAACGCCTTTGCCTTTTTCGGCGGCCACGTTGCGGTGCACACAGGGCTATTTCTTAATGCTGATAACGAAAGTGAACTGGCCTCAGTATTAGGCCATGAAATCACCCACGTGACCCAGCGTCACTTAGCACGCTCCCTCGAAGCGCAGCAAAAAACCGGACCAGCGACTGTTGCTGGTTTACTCGGCGCCATTTTATTAACGATTGCCGTTCCTCAAGCAGGGATGGCCGCGTTGGCAACCACCCAAGCCATGGCGACACAATCAAAAATCAACTACACCCGCCTGCATGAAAAAGAAGCCGATCGTATCGGCATGCAAATTTTAGTTGACGCGGGATTTGATCCTAATGCCTCCGCCGATTTCTTTGGCAAACTCGCCAGTCGTTACCGTTTTACCACCACGCCACCGCAAATGCTGTTAACCCACCCTTTACCTGAATCACGGATTTCCGAAGCGCGGGATCGTGCCCAGCAATATCCCCACCGTTATGTGCCGGATAATCTGAACTTCCAGCTCGCTAAAGCCCGTATTCAGGTGCGTTTTTCCAGTTATAGCGACGATGCGGTATTGAGCATGTTTGAAAAGCAGCTCAATAAGCAAACCTACAGCTTTAAAGAGGCGGCCCTCTACGGCAAAGCATTAGCACTGTTTAGATTGAAGAAGTTTGATGAATCCGAAAAAATTGTCGATGAACTATTAAAAATCGATGATAACAACTTGTTTTATCTCGATACTAAGACGGATTTGCTTAACGAACGTAAGGATTATGCCCAGGCAACTCAGTTACTCGAAACTCAGCGGAAGATGAAACCCACTTCGCAGGTGATCAACGCTAACTTAGCCAATATCTATATCGAGGCTGGTGACCCCGCTAAAGCGATTCCGCTGCTCGAAGATATGATTTTCCTCGATAAGCAGAATCAACTGCCCTATCAGTTGTTAAATCTTGCCTACAAGAAACTTGGTAACCAAGGGATGGAGTATTTCTCCAATGCCGAGTTAATGGCGCTAGGCGCTAACTATAAGGGCGCTATCGATCAGCTTAACTTTGCTTACCGCGCCTCGGAAGGTAATCCATTACAACTGGCGCGAATCGAAGCACGTATCCGCCAATTTAAACAGGCAGATAAAGAAATGGATGCCCTAAAGTAAAATCAGCCATTTTATCTCTACAGCCTATAATCGCGCCCCGAACACCCTGACGGGGCGCTGTTTTTTCTGCTATCATCCGCGCCATTGTTTTAGCCGATTGAGCATGAGTACTATGACCCAAGCAACGATTTACCATAACCCACGTTGTTCAAAGAGCCGCGAAACCTTAGCCCTACTCGAGCAACAAGGCTGCGAAATCACAATAGTGGAATACCTTAAAACCCCTCCAAGCGCCGCTGATATTCGTGGAATTTTAGCCACGCTCAAACTCAGCGCCCGTGAGTTAATGCGCACTAAGGAAGACGAGTATCAAGCACTAGGTCTTGCCAATCCGGCTTTAACCGAAGAACAACTTATCGACGCCATGGTCAAGACGCCAAAATTGATTGAACGCCCAATCGTACTGGCTAATCAACAGGCAGCCGTTGGTCGTCCACCGGAAAATGTACTGAATATTCTCTAAGTTGTTCAGGCTATTTCACCACTGTTCCAAGATGTTTAGATTAGGAAAATCATGACCTCAAGCTCTCTACTGACACTTAGCCGCTTAGGCTACCTTGCCCTTGTTCTGCTGCTGGGCGGCTGGTTTATTGGTCAAGGCATAAATGGGGAATATACCTTATTATTCAGTCTATTATGGATAGTGCCTTTATTGCTTCCCATCAAAGGCATTTTAAAAGGTAATCCTTACACCTACGCATGGGCGAGCTTTATTTTATGCTTATATATGCTGCACGCCCTCACCTTGTTGTATGTCACGACCGATGCATTGGCCTTTGCCATTATTGAGGTCCTGCTCATTGGCGCGCTGTTAGTCGCGTTCCCGTTTTATGCTCGTATCCGTGGACGTGAACTCGGCCTAGGTCTGAAGAAAAAATCCGATAAGCAAGACTAATATTCCGAATATAGTAAAGCGCGGTTGATTTACACCGCGCTTTTTATTGCCCGACACACTCTCTGCGTCAGTCCATCCGTTTTTAGTCAAAATGATCAATGCCCCGCCTATCTCCAATAATCACTACAAACAATCCATAACATTTAAGCTACCTTCGATCGCTTTTTGTAACTAAAAGAGCGTGCTATAGTCATTTTTTGTGCCAATAAATGACGGTGAATCGTGCCTGTCAAACAACAAAAACAAACAATAACAGCGAATTAATTGGAGTGAGTCATGATGGAAATATGGGGCCCAATTCGTCGATTCAGTATCATAGCCGCAGCAGCAACATTGAGCGCCTGTGGCGGCGGAGGTGATAGCAACAGCGATGGCGGCACAGTTACGCCTCCCACAACCAATGTGCCACGTTGTACCTCAGTCACACCATTAGTGACCACAGATACTGGTGCAATTCGGTTTAAGACGGAATCTCAATATGGTGTAGGACAATCCGGTGCCATTATTGCCAGCCTAGGTAATCGCGATTCGCAGGATCTCACCTTCCGTTGGCAACAACTCGAAGGCCCCAGCATTGAACTCGTTAGTCAAAATAGTCCTGTATTAGCGATGGAGCTCCCGGCCGTGGGCAGCTACCGCTTTCGCTTACAAATCACCGGCGCCAATACCAATGTGACGGGTGACATCAGCATTAATGCCGATAACAACACGGGCGGATTGCTGAATATTCGTCAAGACCATCAAGCCGTTGAGGGTAACGATGTAAGCTTGCGAATTGGTCAGCAAGCCGGCCTCAGTGCCGCCAATGTCAATTGGTGTATCGCCGAAGGCCCCGATGTCAGCCTTGACATAAGCGATCCCTTTAGACCCCTCTTTACCGCACCCGCTGTTGCTCAAGATACCTTAACCCGTCTTAGGGCATCAGCCACGATTAACGGTAATGTAGTGACAGATGAAGCCTTTGTATTAACCACGGCAGCGCCCACGATAAGCTCCAGTTACTTTGATACGCCACTTGCGCGTACTCATGCTTATCATCCAACCTCACCTTATGCCAGTGCGTTAACGAGCTGTGTGTACTCGAATCAGTTAAAAGAGGCTTGTACAATCAATCAATTGCCACTCACAGGCCAAGTTTCAGATAACCTTGATGTCGATACGATTCTTGATCGGGTATTAGTGTCCCACGATTGGATGGGGGACAATTTTGCCGCATTTTTACGGCAGATGGATCCTAATAGTGACTTTGCCCGCCTGCTACAATCGGTCACCGCAGTGGTGATTAGTTATGATGTGCGCCCATCTTTCTATTGGGTTGTTACAGGGGCGATTTATCTCGACCCCAACGACCTTTGGCTGACACCTATGCAGCGCGATACCATCAACGAAGCGCCAGATTATCGCAGTAGCTTTGGCAATGAGCTGAATTTCATCATGCCATGGCGTTACGTTAAAAATAATCAATATGCTTCACAGGGCTTCCCAATCACTACGCGCGCCACACGGACTCTGGCTCAAATTAACCCTGACCTCGCCTCACTCTTATACCATGAGCTCGCCCACGCTAATGACTTCTTCCCAAGAAGCGTGCACGCATCACTTACAGGTCCAAGACTATTGGATGACTATAGTCGCCGAAATGCCAGTAAGAGTTTGATTTCAGATCAAGTAAGCCGCAGTTATCCCCTCACGAGTACCGAAATGACTGGGCTTGCTGGAGTGAGCTTCTTGGGTGCGAAAGCCACTGCCACCCAAAAAGCCTACCAACCTTCGGATGTCAGTACGTTTTTCTCCAGTGATATCGCCAATGATTTTTACAATTATTCCAGCACCCGCGAAGACACTGCAATGCTATTTGAAGAAGCGATGATGAGCTATCGCTATCAGATCCTGCGGGATGTAGCAGTGACAAATGCACCCGATGTAATCACCGCGGATACGATTATCGTCAACTGGGGACAAAGAGGCCGCATTGGCGCCGATAATTTGCTCAACCGTGCCGCCTTAGTGATCGATGGTATGTTACCCGAGTTAGATGGTATTACCTTGCTAGCAAGCCTGCCCGAGCCCATCCCGATGACCCAAGGGCAAAGCTGGCGTCAAACATTAGGGATATCGCCCAATGCAGCCATTGTGAAAGGACAACAAAGTAGTACCGCAGCCAGTCGCGATAGCATAGCCGAGCCAGAGCTGCGCTTCAGTGGCGATCGTCATCGCCATCCGCAGCAGTAGTCACTTGATCTAAGCGAGCAGATAGACAAGATTTCAGTATTTCAGCTCATTTGAAGATATAAAAAAGCCCGTCGTAATTATGCGACGGGCTTTTTGCTAATACGGTATCAGCTCAGAGGTGCAGCATTTCTTTTGCAAAAGGAATGGTGAGTTTGCGCTGATGCACTAAAGATGCTTTATCAAGTTTATCTAACACATCAAACAGAGTACGAAGGTCTCTTGCCATTCGATTGAGCAAAAAACGCCCAACGTCTTCAGGTAATTGTAGCCCACGCATGGCAGCACGGCGTTGCAATGCTGCGAGTTTTTCATCATCAGCCATTGGCTGGAGTTGATAATTGAGTCCCCACTGCATTCTTGAGACTAAATCGGGTAATAAAAATCCGGCATCCGCAGGCGCAGACCGACCACTCACCACCAGCGCGCAATGTTTATTTTCAGCAACACGATTATACAGATCAAAAATCGCCTCTTCCCAAACTGGATGGCCTGCGATGTCGTCCACATCATCAATGCAAATCAAATCAAGTTGTTCCAAACCTTCTAATAGCGCCGTCGAAATACTCGCATGGATCCCAAGTGGCAGATAAAAGCTGCGGCGGTCGAGTTCATTCGCATGGGCACAGGCGGCATGCATTAAGTGAGTACGTCCCGATTTTACGGGTCCCCAAACATAGATAGCCGCTTCACCATGCCCCTCAGCATTAGCGCGCAGCTTTTGAATAAGTTCATCATTACCCGCTGCAGGATAATAACTATTAAAAGTTTCATCGTCTGGCAGATAAACCGGCAATGAAAGTTGTAGCGGTGAGTTTAATGGCACTCGTACGTCTCAATATCAATAAATTATCAACCCCACGCGACTGGGTAGAGTATTTCCCAGCCTCTACGAGGGAAGTTTAAGGTAACCGCCATTGATAGACAGTTTTACCTGCAGGGCTCGCACTGGCGGAAAACTCTCCAGGAGCGACCACCGAAATTCTCGGCTCTAAACTTAATAAACGCTCAAAGTCTGTCTGTGAGCCAAATAGATCTAACGAAAAGGTCACAGTGTTACCTTGAATGCGCGACAAAGTCGCATTCTTAACCGCACTCAGTTGTTTTAAATACTTTTCTACCTCAACAACTTGTGCCATTTTATCAATGTTCACAAAGGTCACACTGGCGCCAACCTGCTCACCAGAATCCGCAATAGCATACTTAGTAAAATAGTAATCCCCTAGGGCAGCCATCATCGCTGTGATCGCCTGCGCACTATTTTCAGCACTGCCATTAAAACTAAACAATGGTGGCGTTAATGAATCAATCGTAGTTTTAGAATACAGATTTAAGCGATAACGCACCTGGTTCCCTGCTGGCTCAATGGCAACAAGCGCTAAGAAATCAGCTTGATAACGTCCAGAGACACTGGCCACGATATCCGCAAACATGCCTTTGACATCGTTCGGGTTAATCCCCATGAGTTCATCAAGATCGAGGATAGGCAATAGCACAGGTATCCCACGTTCATCAGAGAAAGAGCTAAACGCCTGACGCTCGGTCGATGTGGAAGAATCACTTAATAAAATGGTGTCACCTTCACCGGGCATCGCCACCCAAAACAGGGTCAATGGACGCTGGGTGCCCCATACAGGGAGTTGTGCTTGACGCAACAAGGACACAATTCGTCTATGCTCGAAATTTGCTTTCAGCAGCAATTGACCATTTTGTTCAACATAACCAAATTGACTTAGCAAAGCATCAGGATTGGCCAACTGCGATTGGATCACGCTATTGTCCAAAGAACGGGCCGTCCCCGTGTTTTTAATGATCACTTTTTCTAAAGCGGTTTTCAACGCGCTATTACGCTCTGGAACCGCACGGGAAGTGACCGGTACATCGGCCTCATCTAATTTACTCACTTCAACAGCTTGCAGGCTATTAACGGTAAACAGGCAGTATAAAAACGCGACTAAGCTTGGCTTTAATAGAAATTTCAGCATCTTTGGGTAGTTGAAGTAACATCAGATAGTGCAAATTGTACCATAGTTCGCGCCTTTAGCGAGTCTTAGCCTTATTCGATACTCTGAATAAGGATCGCTACTCTGACAAGCCATAAAACAGTGATCGCCACCCGCAAATACATCATTTAATAAAGATCATATTGCAACAAACTGTTATCATCTCGCGGTTTACCCTAAATTTACGAGAATAATAAATGAGACGACTTGCTATTCCATTGCAGGGCGCACAAATGTTGTTTGTCGCATTTGGCGCCCTGGTACTGATGCCACTGTTAACCGGGCTCGACACCAGTGTTGCACTCTTTACCGCAGGTATTGGTACCCTACTATTTCAATTAATCACTAAACGCCAAGTGCCTATTTTTCTGGCTTCCTCCTTCGCTTTTATCGCCCCGATTCTTTACGGGGTACAAACTTGGGGGATCCCATCAACCATGGGCGGTATCATGGCCGCAGGCGCGGTCTATGTATGCCTAGGCGCCTTAGTTAAAGTACGCGGCACTGACTTTATTCATCGGCTGTTACCACCTGTAGTTGTAGGACCCGTCATCATTATCATTGGCCTAGGCTTAGCGCCTGTTGCCGTGAATATGGCGCTGGGCAAAAGTGGCGACGGCAGTCTAACCTTAGTCGCAACCAATACGGCATTAATCATTTCGCTTGTATCCCTTTGTACCACCATTGCCGTAGCGATTTTTGCTAAAGGGTTACTCAAGGTGATGCCCATTCTTGCTGGCATTATCGTTGGCTACAGCCTGAGTCTAGCATTTGGTATCGTCGATTTTGCGGTAGTCACTGCAGCAAGTTGGATCGCCATTCCAAAATTTGTAGCCCCCGAATTTAACTGGCATGCGATTGCGTTTATGATCCCTGTTGCCATTGCTCCTGCGGTTGAACATATCGGTGACATCTTGGCTATTTCCAATGTCACTGGTAAGGATTTTATGAAAAAACCTGGCCTGCACCGCACCTTAACTGGTGACGGCGTAGCAACAATCGCCGCAGCAGCCTTCGGTGGTCCACCAAACACCACCTATTCAGAAGTCACAGGTGCAGTCACCTTAACCCGTAACTTCGACCCAAGGATCATGACATGGACAGCCATCACTGCCATTACCTTGGCGTTTGTAGGTAAATTAGGGGCACTGATGCAAACTATCCCCGTTCCAGTTATGGGCGGCATTATGTGTTTGTTATTTGGTTCAATTGCCGCTGTAGGATTAAATACCTTAATCCGTAATCACGTGGACTTATCCGAGCCGCGTAACTTAAGCATTGTCGGTGTCACCTTAGTCTTCGGTATTGGCGGTATGGCCTTTGGTATTGGTTCCTTTAGCCTTACAGGCATTAGTCTTTGCGGGATTGTCGCCATTACCATGAATCTGCTATTACCTGCGAGCAAACACCACGATCGAGATGCGGCATCACACTAAGTGTTGCCCTTCAATTCCTGACTCAGTAGGAATATGGCAATAAAAAAGCCGCTAAGTTATTCACTTAGCGGCTTTTTGTTATTCTTCATCGCTCTGTGACGAGAATTACTCTGCAGTTTTGTACTTTTCTGCGGTCGCTTTGATTAATGGCTGTAATTCGCCTTTTTGGTACATATCAACCACGATATCACAGCCACCAATCAGCTCGCCTTCAATCCACAGTTGTGGGAAGGTTGGCCAGTTTGCATACTTAGGTAATTCAGCACGAATATCTGGGTGCTGGAGAATATCCACAAACGCAAACTGCTCGCCGCAGTTAATCATGATTTGGGCTACCTGAGATGAAAAACCACAGCTAGGTAATTTAGGAGAACCCTTCATGTATACAATGATTGGGTTTTCAGCGATCTGCTGTTTAATTTTCTCTACTGTTTCCATTTTAATTCCTAAGTATGATGACATTGACTCAATGCTGGCTATTGTACGACAGCTAAGCACAGAACAAAATCCCACAGTTTGTAAGGTTATGGCCTGCAATTAGTTTTTCGATGACGCCTATCTAATCAATTAGCCAAACAATGATTCACATCACAAATTTTATCGGTACAATAGTGTCCAGTGAGCACGTTTAAAAAACGATAACCTAAGACCATGGAGAGATACTAATGGCTTTCGAATTACCCGCATTACCATATGCAAAGAACGCACTAGAACCACACATTTCTCAAGAAACCATTGAATACCACTACGGCAAGCATCACAACACCTACGTTGTTAAGCTAAACGGTTTGATCGAAGGAACCGATTTCGCAGGTAAATCTTTAGAAGAGATCATCAAGACTTCTACTGGTGGCGTATTTAACAACGCAGCTCAAGTTTGGAACCACACTTTCTACTGGAACTGCTTAGCGCCTAACGCTGGCGGTGAGCCAACTGGCCCTGTGGCTGATGCCATCAACGCGGCTTTCGGCTCATTCGACGCATTCAAAGCACAATTTACCGATTCTGCG
>AACY020557218.1_pt1 | contig 24898 bp, 21 predicted proteins | sample 267378 | NCBI WGS metagenome assembly AACY02 (sample SAMN02954345, study PRJNA13694) | marine metagenome | biome: aquatic; feature: ocean; material: water; isolation source: isolated as part of a large dataset composed predominantly from surface... | reverse complement strand
CTGACTTACTTTAGTGTGAGACTCTTGATACTTTCGCTATCTGATCCGAGGATCAGCTCGCTGCCATCAAGCGCCCACACTTATCGGCTGTTAATTTTTAAAGAGCATTCTGCGAGGAACTTCGTGTTTCCCGGCAGCGCTGCGTTTTCAGCAGCAGAGAAGCGAGATTATGAACCGTGTTTCGCAGTTCGTCAACAACTTTTTACACTACATCGTTGCGACTGCGGGGCTCAACTTCCAGGCCGGTTGCGCGCTTCAGACTGCTGCGCTCCACCAACCTTGCTTCCCTCTCCCGCGCCGCGTTTCCGTTAGCGCGAAAGAGGCGTGATTCTAAGCACCCACCCCCAACTCCGCAAGCCCCTTTGTGAAAATATTTTGAAAAAGCCCCCGTGCGCTGACGCGCACGGGGGCTTCGGGCTCGACGTGCCAAATGGCGCCACTGACCTACGCGTTGCCGGCAACACTTCCCTCTATATACAGCGGTGCGTCACTTGCCGCCCACCGCAGCCTGCAGCTGCTCGACCGGCACCGCGTCGGCCATCGCCGTGTAGCCGGCGTCGCTCGGATGAATGCCGTCCCCGCTATCGTATCGACGCTGCAGCACGCTCGGGCGCGCCGGATCGCGCAGCACGGCATCGAAGTCGGCCACACCGTCGAACCCGCCACCGCTTCGGATCCATCGGTTCACCTCAAGGCGGGTCGCCTCACGCCCCGCCGGCAGCCCGGCCGGCGTCAGCGTCGCGCCGAAGACCTTCACGCCGTGACGGTGCGCCGCTTCGATCAGCCGGCGGTAGCCGTCGATCAAGGATGCAGCCGTGACCTGCGTATGCGGATGGTCGCAATCGAGCCCCGCGCGCGGCGGCATCGCCGCGAAATTGATGTCGTTGATCCCGATCAGCACGATCGCCGCCTTCACCCCCGCACGCGACAGCGCATCGCGCTCGAACCGCGAGGCCATCGACGTGCCGTAGCACGCCGAATCGCTGAGCAGCCGGTTCCCGCTGATCCCAAGATTCGCGACGCCGATCGACTCCGCCCCAGAGGCGGTCAGTCGACGCGCCAGTGCGTCCGGCCAGCGGCGGTTCCGGTTCACGCTCGAGCGCAGCCCGTCGGTAATCGAATCGCCGATCGCCGCTACGCTCGCGCGCGCCGAACCAGCCTCGACCGCGAGCTCGCTCACCCATGCATATTGAGTAAAGCGAGTGCGGAACAGCGCGGCGCCCGGATCACTCACGTGATCACCGGGTGCAGACACGTAATTGAACTGGTTCGACACGCGGTGCCAGACCGTCATCCGCTGGTTTGCCCCCATTTGGAGGCTGATCGCATAAGGTCGCCCGGCCGCCACGTCGATCGCCACCGGATCGCTTTCGAGCTCCTGGCCCGGCGCAAGCGTCACCGACGCCTTGCCGCCGAACCGGACCGGCACCGCCGCGCCGGCAAGCGCCGCCCCTTCGCCTGCGCGCGCGAGGCTCGCCGCCACCACGACCAGCGGCGCACGGGAGTAGGCATTGCTGATGCGGATCCGCGCAGCACGCCCCGACACCGTCGGGTAGACGATCTGGCGCACGGCCCGTCCAGCCACGTCGGGCGCGCGATAGAGCGGCGGCGGTGCGGCAAGATCGGGAATAGGCTGCAGCGCGGTCGCCCACGCCGCCACCCATCCGGCCGGCGCAGCCGAAGCCGACGCCACGGGCGGCGAGACAAAGACGGCCGCACCCAGCACGACTGCGGCGATACTGCTTCGAAATGACATCGGCAAAATCCTCGTCGGAAAGCGGGCATTGTGCCGCAGAAGACGCGAACCCCACGCGCCGGACCACCATCACACCCTCCGATCGCACCCCGACGTCCCTCGTTTACCCGAGTCTCGCCGCAAATCCACAACAAATTTATTAACCGACCGGTCGGTTGGTTTATACTTCGCACACATTCAACCGGACGAGAGCCTCGCCATGTACACGCAATCCCTCGACATCCCCGGCAACGTCGCGCCGCTCGACGCCGCAGCCGAGTCGCCCGAGCAGGCGCGGTTCGATGCGGTCATGGCCGCCGACGGCAAGATCGAACCGCAGGACTGGATGCCCGACGCCTATCGCAAGACGCTGGTACGCCAGATCTCGCAGCACGCGCATTCGGAAGTCGTGGGCATGCTGCCCGAAGGCAACTGGATCTCGCGCGCGCCGAGCCTGAAGCGCAAGGCGATCCTGCTCGCGAAGGTCCAGGACGAAGCCGGCCACGGCCTCTATCTGTATAGCGCGGCCGAAACGCTCGGCGTATCGCGCGACTCGCTGATCGACGCGCTGCACGCCGGCAAGGCGAAATATTCGAGCATCTTCAACTACCCGACGCCGACCTGGGCGGACGTCGGCGTGATCGGCTGGCTCGTCGATGGCGCCGCGATCATGAACCAGATCCCGCTTTGCCGCTGCACGTACGGCCCGTACGCGCGCGCCATGATCCGCGTGTGCAAGGAAGAATCGTTCCACCAGCGCCAGGGCTTCGACGCACTGTTGTCGATGATGAAGGGCACCGACGCGCAACGCGCGATGGTTCAGCAGGCCGTGAACCGCTGGTGGTGGCCGGTGCTGATGATGTTCGGCCCGAGCGACGCCGATTCGGTCCACAGCAACCAGTCCGCGAAATGGGGCATCAAGCGGATCACGAACGATGACCTGCGGCAGAAGTTCGTCGACGCGACGGTCGACCAGGCGAAGGTGCTTGGCGTGACGCTGCCCGACCCCGACCTGAAGTGGAACGAGGCGCGCGGCCATCACGACTACGGCACGATCGACTGGGACGAATTCTGGCGCGTGGTCAACGGAGACGGCCCGTGCAACAAGGAACGCCTCGCGACTCGCGTGAAAGCGCATGAGGACGGCGCATGGGTACGCGAAGCCGCCCTCGCCCACGAAGCGAAGCGCCGCGCGCGCGCAGAACAGCACGCCGCCTGAGCAGCGGCACACCATCGAATTCAGGATTCAGGAGAAAGTGATGAACAAGGAATGGCCGATCTGGGAAGTGTTCGTGCGCAGCAGGCAGGGGCTCGATCACAAGCATTGCGGCAGCCTGCACGCCGCCGACGCGTCGATGGCGCTGCGCATGGCGCGCGACGTCTACACGCGCCGCCAGGAAGGCGTGAGCATCTGGGTGGTGCCGTCGTCGGCGATCACCGCGTCGGATCCGAGCGAGAAGGCCGAGCTGTTCGAGCCGGCGGGCGACAAGATCTACCGTCACCCGACGTTCTATACGCTGCCCGACGAAGTCAACCACATGTAACGCCCGCGCCATGACGATCACGCCCGAACACCTCTCCTACGTGCTGCGCCTCGCGGACAACACGCTGATCCTCGGTCAGCGCAACGCCGAATGGTGCGGCCACGGCCCGATCCTCGAGGAAGACATCGCGCTCACCAACATGAGCCTCGACCTCATCGGCCAGGCGCGCATGCTGTATACGCATGCGGCCGAACTCGAGCGCCAGCTCACCGGCGCAACGAAGACCGAGGACGACTACGCGTACTTCCGTACCGAGCGCGAGTTCGCGAACTTCACGCTCGCCGAGCTGCCGCACTACGGCCCGCTCGCCGGCACCGCGCACGCCGACAAGGACTACGCGGTGACGATCGTGCGCAACTTCCTGTACTCGGTGCTGATGCTGCACGTGTGGAACGCGCTCGAAACGTCGACCGACACGCAGCTCGCCGCGATCGCCGCGAAATCGGTGAAGGAGACCCGCTATCACGTGCAGCACGCACGCGAGTGGCTCGTTCGCCTCGGCGACGGCACCGACGAATCGCACCGTCGCGCTCAGCGCGCGCTCGACTACCTGACGCCGTACACGCGCGAATTCTTCGCCGCCGATGCGATCGATGACGCGGTCGCCGCCGAGGGCATCGCCCCCGCCCCGGCCACGCTCGAAGCAGCATGGCGCGCGGACGTGGACGACGCGCTCGCGGAAGCGACGCTCACGCTGCCGGCCCCCGTGCAGCACGTGACGACCGGCAAGCAGGGCGAGCACTCGGAACACATGGGCTACCTGCTCGCCGAACTGCAAAGCCTCGCACGCCAGCATCCCGGCGCGAGCTGGTAACCGGCCGCCCCGCCACGGAGCCCGACGATGTCCGTCCAGACCGCCCCCGCCAACGCCGTGCCCGCCGCGCGCCACGCCGACCCGCTGCTCGCTCGCGCATGGGACGTGCTCGAAGCCGTGCCCGACCCCGAGATCCCGGTCGTGTCGATCCGCGAGCTCGGCATCCTGCGCGACGTCCGCCGCGCGGAAGACGGCCAGCTCGAAGTCGTGATCACGCCGACCTACTCGGGCTGCCCGGCCATGTCGCAGATCGCGGAGGACATCGCGGCCGCGCTGCAGGCCGCCGACCTCCCGCCGCACCGGATCGAGACGGTGCTCGCGCCCGCGTGGACGACCGACTGGATCACGCAGGAAGCGCGCGACAAGCTGCGCGCGTACGGCATCGCGCCGCCGGTCGGCCAGTGCGGCATCGCCACGCCGCGAGAAAACGTCGTGCGCTTCGTGCCGCGACCGGTCGCGGCACCCGCGTGCCCGCGCTGCGGCTCCGCCCGTACCGAGCGTCTCGCGCAATTCGCGTCCACGGCCTGCAAGGCGCTGTATCGCTGCGTCGACTGCCGCGAACCCTTCGACTACTTCAAACCCTATTAATCGATATGGCGACCCCGCAATTTCATCCGCTGCGTATCCGCGACGTGCGGCCCGAGACCGCCGACGCCGTAACCGTCTCCTTCGACGTGCCGCCCGAGCTGCGCGACGCGTACCGCTTCACGCAGGGCCAGTTCGTCACGCTGAAGACCCACATCGACGGCGAGGAAACGCGCCGTTCGTATTCGATCTGCGTCGGCACGACAGACTACGATCGTGACGGCGAACTGCGCATCGGCATCAAGCGGGTGCGCGGCGGCCGCTTCTCGAACTTCGCGTTCGACTCGCTCAAGCCGGGCCACACGATCGACGTGATGACGCCGGACGGCCGGTTCTTCACGCACCTGAACGCCGATCACGGCAAGCAGTACATCGCGTTTTCCGGCGGCTCCGGCATCACGCCGGTGCTCGCGATCGTGAAGACGACGCTCGAACTCGAGCCGCGCAGCACGTTCACGCTGATCTACGGCAACCGCAGCGTCGACGCGATCATGTTCGCGGAGGAGCTCGAGGACCTGAAGAACCGCTACATGAGCCGCTTCGTCCTCTATCACGTGCTGTCGGACGACCAGCAGGACGTCGCGCTGTTCAACGGCGTGCTCGACCAGGCGAAATGCGCGGAATTCCTCGACACGCTGATGCCGGCCGACGCGATCGACGAGGCATTCATCTGCGGCCCCGCGCCGATGATGGATGCGGCCGAGGCCGCGCTGAAGGCCGCCGGCGTGCCGCAGGCGAAGGTGCACGTCGAGCGCTTCGGCACGCCGTTGCCGCAGGCCGGTGCGCCGGTCGTCGAAATCACCGACCAGACGCCGGCGGCCGACCTGGAAATCGTGCTCGACGGCAAGAAGCGCAAGCTGCGCCTGCCATACGAAGGCGTGAGCCTGCTCGATGTCGGCCTGCGCGCGGGCCTCGCGCTGCCGTACGCGTGCAAGGGCGGCGTATGCTGCACGTGCCGCGCGAAGGTGCTCGAGGGCGAAGTGCGGATGGAGAAGAACTACACGCTCGAAGAGCATGAAGTGAAGGACGGCTTCGTGCTCACTTGCCAGTGCCACCCGATCAGCGACAAGGTCGTCGTGAGCTACGACGAGCGTTGAGCGACGTCGCGTCGCGGCGCCAGACGGTTTCTCGCCGTCACACATCTCGCTTACACTAGGGGCCGCCGGCCGGCTGGACATCGCAACGTCCGCCCGGCCGGCGGTTTTCTTTTGTTGACGACAGGCCGATGAGTACCATTCATGTGATTCAGGGCGGCACCGCCGCCGCGTCGCTGCGCGAGGCACTTGCGCAAGCCGGACGCGACGAGCGCGTCGTCGGATTGCTCGACGATCTCGGCGTCGGGCCGCTCAAGGGCGCCGACGAGACGCCCGACACGCGCGCAGCCTTCTGGCAGCGCGTGCTCGGCGACCAGATTCCCGACTGGAATGCAGAGATCGAAGGCGAATTCGCGCGCCTCGACCAGCTCGCGACCGATACGGACCAGGTAGTCGTGTGGCATGCGCCGAGCGTCGGCGACAAACTGCTGCTGCGCCGCGTCGCCTATCACCTGCGCAACGTCCCGCAGCGCCTGAACGAAGTGCGGCTGTCGGCCGCCGATCTCGACTCGGCGCAACGCGCGGCGCTATCGCGCACCGACCAGGCGTGTGCGACCGGGATGTTCTCGCCGGCCGAGCTGGCGCGCAAGCGCCCGGTGGCCGCACCGATCTCGGTGCTGCGCATCGGCCGCCTCGCGCTCGAATGGCAGGAGGCGAAGCACCTGAACGCCGAGCTGCGCTACTGGGTCAGCAACACCATCAAGAGCGGCTACTATGAGGACCTCGACGCGCTGATCATCGCGCGTGCGGAAGCCGACTGGCGGCCTGCGGCGCGCCTCGTCGGCAGCATCATGGCTGACGCCGACCGCGGCGGGCTGTTCGTCAGCGACTCGATCGCCTGGTGGCGCTGCCGCGAACTCGCGGCAGCCGGCCGGCTCGAGCTGCAGGACGACGCGCCCGACGCCCTCTCTTCCACGCAGGTGCGCGCAGCCCGCACGGCCACCCCGCACCGCTAATCTTCCGCATTCGACCATGGCCCGTACCCGAGCGCCCGACCACGAATCCCAGCGCGAGCAGATCCTCGATCTGGCCGCCGAGAAATTCGCGCAGACGAGCTACCCGAGCACGTCGATGTCCGATCTCGCGACCGCGAGCGGCACGTCGAAGGCGCGCCTCTATCACTATTACGAGAGCAAGGAAGCGATCCTGTTCGACCTGCTCGACCGCTACACGAAACGGCTGATGCTGATCATCGCCGAGGTCGAAGGGGCGAGCCAGCGGCGTGGCCTCAGCGAGCGCGACGCGTTCGCCGAGCTCGTGCGCGCGTTCCTCGCCGAGTACGAGACGTCGCACAGCCGGCACGTCGCGCTGCTCAACGACGTGAAGTATCTGGAGGACGCACAGCGCGAAATCGTGCTCGACCGCCAGCGCGACATCGTCGCGGCATTCACGCGCCAGCTCGCACGCGCGTACCCGGACCGCATCTCGAAGGAAAACCAGACATCGGTGACGATGATGGTGTTCGGGATGATCAACTGGACGTTCACATGGCTGAAGCCGGGCGGCCGCCTCGGCTACCGCGACTTCGCCGAGCAGGTGATCGACCTGATCGAACGTGGGCTGTCGACGGCGGCCTGATTGCCGCGCAGCAGCATGCGTTGCGCGACGGGTACACTGCGACCGCCCGTCGTGCGTTTCATATGATGAATTTTAAATCCATTAAAAATCAAATACATACAGGATTAACTAAGCGGTTTTAGAATTTCCCCTCGGCACAAATAACGTCAAATACGGGTTTTCCCCAACCCTCGTCGGGTAAAATGCTGTTGCATTGCACAACCCGTTTGTGCAGCCACACACTGAGGAACCCACGATGAACACGCAATTCAACGGCCCAGCCGAAGTCGTCGGCACGGTCGGCAGTGCGCCGGTTCTCGTCAGGGAACTGGCTTCCAAAGACCGTGAGCAGATGCTCACCCACTTTCTCTCGCTCGACGAAGAGGATCGCCTGCTGCGCTTCGGCCAGATGGTGCCCGACCACGTGATCGAGAACTACGTCCGCACGATCGACTTCGGCCGCGACACCGTGTTCGGTGTATTCGACCACGACCTCGAACTGATCGGCGTCGGCCACCTGGCCTACCTGCCGGCCGAGGGCGACAAGCGCACGGCCGAATTCGGCGTGTCGGTGCTCGAAAGCGCACGCGGCCGCGGCGTCGGCTCGAAGCTGTTCGAGCGCGCGGCGATCCGCAGCCGCAACACGCACGTGACGATGCTGTACATGCACTGCCTGTCGCGTAACGCGACGATGATGCACATCGCGAAGAAATCCGGGATGCGGATCGAGTACGCGTACGGCGAAGCCGATGCGTACCTGTCGCTGCCGCCGGCCGACCACTCGACGATCATCGCCGAGATGCTGCAGGAGCAGGCCGCGGTATTCGACTACGCGATGAAGCGCCAGGCGCGTCGTACCACGAAGTTCATCGAATCGCTGATGCCCGCCGCGCTGACGGCGTAATGTCGGCCAGCCGGGCCGCGCGTGCCGCGCGCCCGGCCTCTCCCGTCCCCGCCGCGCACTAGCGCACCGAACGAATCGGCAACGCCGTCGTTTCCTTGAAGCATTCGAGCGAAAAGCTCGTCTTCACGTCGATCACCGACGGGTGATGCAGCAGGTGCTCCTGCACGAAGCGGGAGAAATGCGCCATGTCCTCGACCTGCACGCGCAGCAGGTAATCCATGTCCCCCGTCATCGCGTGGCACGCGACCACTTCCGGCCAGGTCTGCACGGCCGCGCGGAACAGCTCCGCATGGGTCGCGCCCGCCCGCGCCGACGTTTCGTCGGCCCGCATCGGCGCCAGGCCGCCGCGCTTCTCGAGCCGCACGCTCACGTACGCGAGCAGATCGAGCCCGAGCTTCTGCGGATCGAGCAGCGCGACATAGCCGGTGATCACGCCGATCTCCTCGAGCCGCCGGATCCGCCGCAGGCACGGGCTCGGCGACAGGTTCACACGCTCGGCGATCTCCTGGTTCGACAGGCGCCCGTTCTCCTGAAGAATCGCGAGGATTCGCCGATCGATGGCATCCAATTCGGCTTGCGCCATCTTCTGCCCTCCAATGAATGGTTTGAGACTGGAAATTGCGCCATCGTAGGTTCGGGCAATTAAGTTCGCAAGTTTACGCTCACGGCTGCCCGCTACACTCTGTCGCACGTACCGATTCGTCGCGCTCGCCGCCGCGGGCGCCACGTTCGACATCGAACCAGGCCGGGCCTGCGCACGTCGCCCCGGCCGATCGCCCCCACAGGAGACACGCCATGCAGATCCCGAACTGGGACAACCCCGTCGGCACCGACGGCTTCGAATTCATCGAATACACGGCACCGGACCCGAAAGCGCTCGGACAGCTGTTCGAACGGATGGGTTTCACCGCGATCGCGCGCCACCGCCACAAAGACGTGACGGTGTACCGCCAGGGCGACATCAACTTCATCATCAACGCCGAACCCGATTCGTTCGCGCAACGCTTCGCGCGCCTGCACGGGCCGTCGATCTGCGCGATCGCGTTCCGCGTGCAGGACGCCGCGAAGGCGTACAAGCACGCGCTGGAGCTCGGCGCATGGGGCTTCGACAACAAGACGGGCCCGATGGAGCTGAACATCCCGGCGATCAAGGGCATCGGCGATTCGCTGATTTACTTCGTCGACCGCTGGCGCGGCAAGAACGGCGCGCAACCGGGCGCCATCGGCGACATCAGCATCTATGACGTCGACTTCGAGCCGATCGCCGGCGCGAACCCGAACCCGGTCGGCCACGGCCTCACCTACATCGACCACCTGACGCACAACGTGCATCGCGGCCGCATGCAGGAATGGGCGGAGTTCTACGAGCGCCTGTTCAACTTCCGCGAAGTGCGCTACTTCGACATCGAAGGCAAGGTGACGGGCGTGAAGTCGAAGGCGATGACGTCGCCGTGCGGCAAGATCCGCATCCCGATCAACGAGGAAGGTTCGGATACGGCCGGCCAGATCCAGGAATACCTCGACGCTTACCACGGCGAAGGCATCCAGCACATCGCGCTCGGCGCCACCGACATCTACCAGGCGGTCGATGGCCTGCGCAGCAAGGAAGTGAAGCTGCTCGACACGATCGACACGTATTACGAGCTGGTCGACCGCCGCGTGCCGAACCACGGCGAATCGCTGGACGAACTGAAGAAACGCAAGATCCTGATCGACGGCGCGCGCGACGACCTGCTGCTGCAGATCTTCACCGAGAACCAGATCGGGCCGATCTTCTTCGAGATCATCCAGCGCAAGGGCAACCAGGGCTTCGGCGAAGGCAACTTCAAGGCGCTGTTCGAATCGATCGAACTCGACCAGATCCGCCGCGGCGTCGTGCAGGACAAGGCCTGACGCATCCGGCGGGCGGCTGCCCGGGGCAACCCGGCAGCCCGCACGATCCGGCGGCGCAAAGAAAAAGGGCGGGAATCCGAGGATTCCCGCCCTTTTTGCATTCCGGCGCGGCCCGCTGGCCGCGCGAGCGGATCAACGCGCGTTCGCCTTCGACTCGACGGCGCGCTCGGCCGACTGCTGCGCGACGGCGTCCTGGGCCGGCACGATCTGCTGCATCTGCGCGCCGGCTGCCGCCAGTGCGCTCGCGCCTCGCGCGTGCACCGGGCCGGTCATCGAGAAAAACGCGGCGGACACGATCAGGAAACTCTGGATATGACGTGTGTTCATTGCACCTCCTGTAAAACTGCCGGCGCCTCCCCGATTGCGTCGAAACAAGCCAACGCGGCCGGGCACCTCCGGCAGGCCGACAAGATTAACGGCGTTTGCACGAAGATGGGGCAGGCTTTACATGCTTTTACATGATGTAACGCATGGTTCTGCCCTGTTTTTCTGACGCAGCGCCGCAATCCCCCCGCATTCCAACCGATGGGCGGCGGGTTTGCCCCAGTGCTACCATCGCTTAAAACCGGCCAATATGCCGGCCACTGCCGACGCGTCCACAAGATGCCCGAAGCAGGCGAGTTTTGGTGATCCCAAACTGGGTGGAGGAGACTGTTAATGAATGCCCCGCTAGACGCAGGCCAACGCGCATCGCTAGAAGCCGCGCTGAAGTCCGTCACGCTTGACGACAAATACACACTGGAACGCGGTCGCGCGTACATGAGCGGCATCCAGGCCCTCGTGCGCTTGCCGATGCTCCAGCAGGAACGCGATCGCGCCGCCGGTCTCAATACGGCAGGCTTCATCTCCGGCTACCGCGGATCGCCGCTCGGCGGCCTCGATCTGTCGCTCTGGAAAGCCAAGCAGCACCTGGCCGCCCACCAGATCGTCTTCCAGCCCGGCCTCAACGAAGATCTCGCCGCCACCGCCGTGTGGGGCTCGCAGCAAGTGAACCTGTACCCCGGCGCGAAGCACGACGGCGTGTTCGGCATGTGGTACGGCAAGGGCCCGGGCGTCGACCGCACGGGCGACGTATTCAAGCACGCGAACTCGGCCGGCTCGTCGAAGCACGGCGGCGTGCTGGTGCTCGCCGGCGACGACCACGCGGCGAAATCGTCGACGCTCGCGCACCAGTCCGAACACATCTTCAAGGCCTGCGGGCTGCCGGTGCTGTTCCCGTCCAACGTGCAGGAATATCTCGACTTCGGCCTGCACGGCTGGGCCATGAGCCGCTACTCGGGCCTGTGGGTCGCGCTCAAGTGCGTGACGGACGTGGTCGAATCGTCGGCATCGGTCGATATCGACCCGCATCGCACCGAGATCGTGCTGCCGACCGACTTCATCCTGCCGGAAGGCGGCCTGAACATCCGCTGGCCCGACCCACCGCTCGTGCAGGAAGCACGGCTGCTCGACTACAAGTGGTACGCGGCGCTCGCCTACGTGCGCGCGAACAAGCTCGACCGCATCGAGATCGATTCGCCGAGCGCGCGCTTCGGGATCATGACCGGCGGCAAGGCGTACCTCGACGTGCGCCAGGCGCTGACCGACCTCGGCCTCGATGACGAAACCTGCGCGCGAATCGGCATCCGGCTCTACAAGGTCGGCTGCGTGTGGCCGCTCGAAGCACAGGGCGCACAGGCGTTCGCGCGCGGGCTCGACGAAATCCTCGTCGTCGAGGAAAAGCGCCAGATCCTCGAATACGCGATCAAGGAAGAGTTGTACAACTGGCCCGACGGGCAACGCCCGCGCGTGTTCGGCAAGTTCGACGAGAAGGACGGCGCCGGCGGCGAATGGTCGGTGCCGATGGGCAACTGGCTGCTGCCCGCGCACTACGAACTGTCGCCCGCGATCATCGCGAAGGCGATCGCGACGCGCCTCGAGAAGTTCGAGCTGCCGTCCGACGTGCGGGCACGCATCGCCGCGCGCCTCGCCGTGATCAACGCGAAGGAAATGGCGCTCGCGAAGCCCCACGTGCAGACCGAGCGCAAGCCGTGGTTCTGCTCGGGCTGCCCGCACAACACGTCGACCAACGTGCCGGAAGGCTCGCGCGCGATCGCGGGGATCGGCTGCCACTACATGACCGTGTGGATGGACCGCAGCACGAGCACCTTCAGCCAGATGGGCGGCGAAGGCGTGCCATGGATCGGCCAGGCGCCGTTCACGGACGAAAAGCACGTGTTCGCGAACCTCGGCGACGGCACCTATTTCCACTCGGGCCTGCTGGCCGTGCGCGCGGCGATCTCGTCGAAGGCGAACATCACCTACAAGATCCTCTACAACGACGCCGTGGCGATGACGGGCGGCCAGCCGGTCGACGGCGTGCTGACGGTGCCGCAGATCACGCACCAGCTCGCGTCGGAAGGCGCGAAGAAGATCGTGATCGTCACCGACGAGCCGGAGAAGTACGACAGCCAGAAGGCGCTGCTCGCGCCGGGCGTGACGATCCACCACCGTGACCAGCTCGATGACGTGCAGCGCGAGCTGCGCGAGATCGAAGGCACGACGATCCTGATCTACGACCAGACCTGCGCGACCGAGAAACGCCGTCGCCGCAAACGCGGCACGTATCCGGATCCGGCCAAGCGTGTCGTGATCAACGACGCGGTGTGCGAAGGCTGCGGCGACTGCTCGGTGCAGTCGAACTGCCTGTCGGTCGAGCCACTGGAAACCGAATTCGGCACGAAGCGCCAGATCAACCAGTCGAGCTGCAACAAGGACTTCTCGTGCGTGAAGGGCTTCTGCCCGAGCTTCGTCACGGTCGAGGGCGGCCAGTTGAAGAAGCCGAAGGCCGTGTCGGTCGACGGCAACGCACTGCCGCCGATCCCGGAGCCGACGCTGCCGGACATCGACCGCGCATACGGCGTGCTCGTCACGGGCGTCGGCGGCACGGGCGTCGTCACGATCGGCGCGCTGCTCGGGATGGCCGCGCATCTGGAGAACAAGGGCGTGACCGTGCTCGACGTCACCGGTCTCGCCCAGAAGGGCGGCGCCGTGATGAGCCATGTGCAGATCTCGCACGCGCCGACCGACATCCATGCGACGCGAATCGCGATGGGCGAGGCCGACCTCGTGATCGGCTGCGATGCGATCGTCACGGCCGGCGACGAGTGCACGTCGCGGATGCGCCACGACACGACGCGCGTAGTCGTCAACAGCGCGCAGACGCCGACCGCCGAGTTCATCAAGAACCCGAACTGGTCGTTCCCGGGCCTGTCTGCCGAGAACGACATCCGCGCGGCAGCAGGTGAAGCCGTCGATTTCATCGACGCGAACCGCTTCGCGGTCGCGCTGCTCGGCGACGCGATCTACACGAACCCGTTCGTGCTCGGCTACGCGTGGCAGAAGGGCTGGCTGCCGCTCACGCTCGCGTCGCTCGTCCGCGCGATCGAGCTGAATGCGGTATCGGTGGAGAAGAATCGCGCGGCCTTCGACTGGGGCCGCCGCGCCGCGTACGACCTGGCGAGCGTGAAGCAGGCTGCGGCCGGCGACGCGCGCCCCGTGCAAGGCGCCACGGTGATTTCGCTGCACACGAAGAAGGCCGTCGACGCGCTGATCGCGAAGCGTGTCGAATTCCTCACCGCGTACCAGAACGCCGCGTACGCGTCTCGCTATGCGGCATTCGTCGACAAGGTGCGCGCGGCCGAGCGCACGCTGGCAGACGGCGACACGATGCAGGAGCCGCTGACCGAAGCGGTCGCGCGCAACCTGTTCAAGCTGATGGCGTACAAGGACGAATACGAGGTCGCGCGGCTGCAATCCGATCCGGCGTTCCTCGCGCGCCTGACCGCGCAGTTCGAAGGCGACTGGAAGCTGAAGTTCCACCTCGCGCCGCCGCTGTTCGCGAAGACGGACGCCCACGGCCATCTCGTGAAGAAGGCCTACGGCCCGTGGATGATGTCGGCGTTCCGGATGCTCGCGAAAGCGAAGTTCCTGCGCGGCACCGGGCTCGACCCGTTCGGCCGTACTGCGGAGCGTCGCACCGAGCGTGCGCTGATCGGTGAGTACGAAGCACTGATCGACGAGGTGCTCGCCAAGCTGAACGCGGCCAACCGTCCGCTCGCCGTCGAGCTCGCGGCGCTGCCGGACGGCATTCGCGGCTACGGCCACGTGAAGGAGAACAACCTGCGCGCGGTACGCCAGAAGCGGGACACGCTGCTCGCGAAGTGGCGTTCACCGTCGGGCGGCCAGTCGCACCAGCAGGTCGCTTGACGGCACGCGGCGGGCATTCGCGGCCGGATGCCCGCCGGCGAGCGGCTATCCGTTCACGTCGCGTCACGATAAAAAAACGCCACGGAACGCAGGTTCCGTGGCGTTTTTCATTGCGCCGCGCGTAAAGCGCGGCACACGCGGGCGTGGACTTACTTCGTGTTCACGTTCGCGGCGGCAACGGCCGTCATGTTGATGATCCGGCGCACGGTCGCAGCCGGCGTCAGGATGTGAGCCGGCTTCGCCGCGCCGAGCAGGAACGGGCCAACCGTCACGCCTTCGCCGCCGACCATCTTCAGCAGGTTGTACGCGATGTTCGCCGCTTCGACGTTCGGCATGATCAGCAGGTTCGCTTCACCCGACAGCGTCGTGCCGGGGAATGCCTGCTTGCGGATCAGCTCCGACAGCGCCGCGTCGCCGTGCATTTCGCCATCGACTTCCAGGTTCGGTGCGCGTTCGACGATCAGCTTGCGAGCCTCGCCCATCCGGCGCGACGACGCCGACGGCGCGCTGCCGAAGTTCGAGTTCGACAGCAGCGCAGCCTTCGGCGCAATGCCGAAGCGCTCGATCTCGGCCGCGGCCTGGATCGTCATGTCGGCGAGCTGTTCGGCGCTCGGCAGTTCGTTCACGTACGTATCGCACACGAACAGGTTGCGGCCCGGCAGCATCAGCAGGTTCATCGCCGCGAAGTGCTCGGCGCCCTTCGCACGGCCCAGCACCTGTTCGATGAACTTCAGGTGGCTGTGGAACGTGTCGATCATCCCGCAGATCATCCCGTCCGCGTCGCCCAGATGCACGAGCATCGCGCCGATCAGCGTGTTGAACTTGCGCATCGCGGCCTTCGCGACTTCCGGCGTCACGCCGTCGCGCGCGCCGATCTCCTGATACGCCTGCCAGTAGCGGTGGTAGCGCGCATCGTCTTCCGGGTCGACGATCTCGAAATCGGTGCCGGCCTTCAGCTTCGAGCCGATCTTCGCGAGGCGCATGTCGATGACCGACGGACGGCCGACGAGGATCGGCTTCGCGATCTTTTCCTGCAGCACGAACTGCGCGGCGCGCAGCACGCGCTCGTCTTCGCCCTCGGCGAACACGATGCGGGCCTGCTTCTGCTTCGCGGTGGCGAACACCGGACGCATCACCATGCCGGTGCGGTAGACGGTCGCGCCGAGCTGCTCGCGGTACGCGTCCATGTCCTGGATCGGGCGGGTGGCAACGCCCGAGTCCATCGCGGCTTGCGCGACGGCCGGCGCGATCTTGATGATCAGGCGCGGGTCGAACGGCTTCGGAATCAGGTAGTCCGGCCCGAATTCGAGCGAGTGGCCTTCATACGCCTTCGCGACTTCTTCGCTCTGGTCGGTTTCCTGCGCCAGCTCGGCGATCGCGCGCACGCACGCGAGCTTCATTTCTTCCGTGATCGTCGTCGCGCCGACGTCGAGCGCGCCGCGGAAGATGAACGGGAAGCACAGCACGTTGTTGACCTGGTTCGGGTAGTCCGAACGGCCGGTCGCTACGATCGCGTCCGGACGCACGGCCTTCGCGTCTTCCGGGCGGATTTCCGGTTCCGGGTTCGCGAGCGCCAGGATCAGCGGCTTGTCGCCCATCGTCTTGACCATGTCCTGCTTCAGCACGCCCGCGCTCGAGCAGCCGAGGAACACGTCCGCGCCGACGATCGCGTCGGCGAGCGTGCGTGCGTCGGTGGTCGCCGCATAGCGCTGCTTCGACGGATCGAGGTTGCCGCGCCCTTCGTAGATCACGCCCTTCGAATCGGCGACGAGGATGTTCGACTTCGTCAGGCCGAGGTTCACGAGCAGGTCCAGACACGCGATGGCCGCTGCGCCCGCGCCCGAGCACACGAGCTTCACTTCGGACAGCTTCTTGCCGACGACCTTCAGGCCGTTCAGGATCGCGGCCGACGCGATGATCGCGGTGCCGTGCTGGTCATCGTGGAAAACGGGAATCTTCATGCGCTCGCGCAGCTTCTGCTCGATGTAGAAGCATTCCGGCGCCTTGATGTCCTCGAGGTTGATGCCGCCGAGCGTCGGCTCGAGCATCGCGATCGCCTCGACGAGCTTGTCGGGGTCGGACTCCGACAGTTCGATGTCGAACACGTCGATGCCCGCGAATTTCTTGAAGAGGCAGCCCTTGCCTTCCATCACCGGCTTCGCGGCGAGCGGGCCGATGTTGCCCAGGCCGAGCACGGCGGTGCCGTTCGTGATGACGCCGACGAGGTTGCCGCGCGACGTGTACTTCTGCGCGTCGAGCGGATCGGCGTGGATCGCTTCGCACGCAGCGGCGACGCCCGGCGAATACGCGAGCGACAGATCGAGCTGGTTCGACAGCGGCTTGGTCGGGGTGACCGAAATCTTGCCGGGTTTCGGGTTCAGGTGATAAGCGAGTGCGGCCTGCTTCAGTTGTTCGTCCATGATTGACCTGCGAGAGACATGCGAAATATTGACGGTTCAGTACACAGCACCTTCGGCCGCGTCTGCTTGAATCGAGGGGGTGATCGACTGCGAGACGGCACGCGACGCGCCGGATCGGCACGCCATCGAACCTTGGCGGGTGGCAAGAGGAAAGTACAAAGTACTGAACGATTTCTAAGGGTCGCCTAGTGTACACCCCCTAAATGACGCATGTTGGTGCAACGCCGCATCCTCCGCCTCAGCGCGCGAGCGATCCAGCCCCGTTTGTTTCGCCGGTGGTGAGCCGCGCGTCGAACCCGCGCGAATTCCGCCGAAAACCGGCCTGAATCGGGTAAAATAGCGGGCTACGCGCGCAGCGATGCGATTGGCCGTCCGATCGCGCCCCGGCCCCCTGGGCAGGTTCCCCTTGCTGCGCCACCGGGCCCGCGCCCGCTCTTCGCTCATCACCCAAGGAATGCCCATGACAGGCTACGATCGTCAGTCGATCTCGGATACGACCGCCAAAATCCTGCTCGAAGTACAGGCAGTGCACTTCAACGCAGAAAAACCGTTCATCTTCACGTCCGGCTGGGCAAGCCCCGTCTATATCGACTGCCGCAAGCTGATTTCGTACCCGCGCGTGCGCCGCGCGCTGATGGAAATGGCTGAAACGACGATCACGCGCGACATCGGCTTCGAGCAGATCGACGCGGTGGCGGGCGGCGAAACGGCCGGCATCCCGTTCGCGGCGTGGATCGCGGACCGGATGATGGTGCCGATGCAGTACGTGCGCAAGAAGCCGAAGGGTTTCGGCCGCAACGCGCAGATCGAAGGCCATCTGGAAGAAGGCTCGCGCGTGCTGCTGGTGGAAGACCTGACGACCGACAGCCGCAGCAAGATCAACTTCGTCAACGCGCTGCGCACCGCGGGCGCGACGGTGAACCACTGCTTCGTGCTGTTCCACTACAACATCTTCAAGGAAAGCGTGTCGGTCCTGAAGGACATCGACGTCGACCTGCACGCGCTCGCGACGTGGTGGGACGTGCTGCGCGTCGCGAAGGCCTCGGGCTACTTCGAGACGAAGACGCTCGACGAAGTCGAGAAATTCCTGCACGCACCGGCCGAGTGGTCGGCTGCGCACGGCGGCGCAACGTCCCCGAAGGATTGATGCCGCGCCGGCCCGCCGGCCGGCGTCCTGGCTGAACGAGCCGCCCGCTTCATCGCGGGCGGCTTTTTTTCGTCCGTCGATTTTGCGCCCGTCGATTCGCGCAGGAAACGATCGCGACCACGGGTCGCGGCGTGCGTCGCTCATCGAACCCTAATGCTAGACTTGATCCATCGCTGCCATCAGTTGCGCAGGCAACGCACGACGCCAACAACGCCGGACGCATCGGTCCGGCCCACGTGACGGGAGAAGCGCCATATGCGTGTGGATCGCCGGATCACTCCGCCTGCGCCATCGGGTCGCCCGTCGCCGTTCCTCGCCGCCCTCCTTTACGCCGTCGTCCTCTCTGCCCTGCCCGCGCATGCGGAAGGCCCGTTCACCGTGACGAGCGATGACCTGACGCCGGGCGGGCGCGTCCGCGCCGCGAACGTGTTCGACCGCGGCGACTGCAAGGGCGGCAACCACTCGCCGCAACTCACCTGGCACAACCCGCCGCCCGGCACGCGCGGCTATGCGGTCACGGTCTTCGATCCCGATGCTCCGGGGCACGGCTGGTGGCACTGGGCCGTGGCGGGCATTCCGGCGACGGTCACGAGCCTGCCAGCCGACGCAAGCGCGTCCGGCTTCCTGCGGCGCATCGGTGCGAGCGAGGCGCGCAACGACTTCGGGATCGACGGCTACGGCGGCCCGTGCCCGCCGCCGGGCAAGCCGCACCGCTACGTGATCACCGTCTATGCGCTCAAGGGCGACGACCTGCGCGTCGCGCAGGGCCGCCCCGCGCCGATGTTCGAGCACGAGATCGGCACGCTGGCGATCGGCACCGCGCAACTCACGGTCAACTACGGGCAGTAACGCGCATGGGCCGCCGGGCATCGCACGCCGCCGCGATTGCCGGCCGCCGCGAAATAACGTTCTCCGCGCTCACGCGTTTTCCCGTCATTTCGGCTTGCTAGACTCGTCGTCACCGGTCGCGGCGCCATGCCGCGCATCCGTCGCGCCGCCCACCGGCGACGCGTGACGCGGCGAGCCTGCGGTCCGCCGTTCCCGTTCCTTTCCGGAGAACGCTTCATGTCGAACATCGTCATCGTCTATCACAGCGGCTACGGTCACACGCAGAAACTGGCCGAAGCCGTGCACGCGGGCGCGCAGGATGCCGGCGCGACCGTGCGCCTGCTCGCCGTCGGCGACGTCGACGACGCGGGCTGGGCCGCGCTCGACGCGGCCGACGCGATCGTCTTCGGCGCGCCGACCTACATGGGCGGCCCGTCGGCGCAGTTCAAGCAGTTTGCCGACGCGACGTCGAAAGCGTGGTTCACGCAGAAATGGAAGGACAAGATCGCCGCGGGCTTCACGAACTCCGCGACGATGAACGGCGACAAATTCTCGACAATTCAATATTTCGTCACGCTGTCGATGCAGCATGGGATGGTGTGGGTCGGCACGAGCCTGATGCCGGCCAACTCGAAGGCGGCCACGCGCAACGACATCAACTACCTGGGCGGCTCGACGGGCCTGCTCGCGCAGTCGCCGGCCGATTCGACGCCCGACGAAGGCCCGCTGCCGGGCGACCTCGAGACGGGCAAGGCATTCGGCCGGCGCGTCGCCGAAGCGACCGCCCGCTGGGTTGCCGGCCGCGGCTGAGCGCGCCCCGGCGCCCGCTGCGGCCGGCGCCAAAGGGACACAAGACGGCCCGCCGGCCGTCTTTTTTTCGCCCCGCGCGGTGCAGGCCCGCCGGATGACGTCTTAAAATGGCGGTTTCAGGGCGCGGGCCCCCGTTTCATTCAGTGAGAGCGAAATGAGCACCAAAGTTTTTGTCGACGGCCAGGAAGGCACAACCGGCCTCAAGATCTTCGAATACCTGTCGGCACGCAGCGACATCGAGATCCTGCGTATCGAGGAAGCGAAGCGCAAGGACGTCGACGAGCGCCGCCGCCTGATCAACGCGTCGGACGTCACGTTCCTGTGCCTGCCGGACGTCGCGTCGCGCGAATCCGCGTCGCTCGTCGAGAACCCGAACACCACGCTGATCGACGCGAGCACCGCGTTCCGCACCAGCGCCGACTGGGCCTACGGCCTGCCCGAGCTGACCCGCGCGCAGCGCGAGAAGATTCGCACGTCGAAGCGTATCGCGGTGCCGGGCTGCCACGCATCGGCGTTCGTGCTCGCAATGCGGCCGCTCGTCGATGCGGGCATCGTCGCGCCGACGTTCGCCGCGCACAGCTACTCGATCACCGGCTACAGCGGCGGCGGCAAGTCGATGATCGCCGAGTACGAGAACGCGGCGCCGGGCGGCAAGCTCGCGAGCCCGCGCCCGTACGCGCTCGGCCTCGCGCACAAGCACCTGCCGGAAATGGCCGCGCACACGGGCCTCGCGAACCCGCCGATCTTCACGCCGATCGTCGGTCCGTTCCTGAAGGGCCTCGCGGTGACGACCTACTTCACGCCCGAGCAGCTCGCGAAGCGCGCGACGCCGCAGGACGTGCAGCGCGTGTTCGCCGAGTACTACGCGGACGAAGCGTTCGTGCGCGTCGCGCCGTTCGATGCGGACGCGAACCTCGACGGCGGCTTCTTCGACGTGCAGGCGAACAACGACACGAACCGCGTCGACCTGTTCGTGTTCGGCAACGCGGAGCGCTTCGTCACGGTCGCGCGCCTCGACAACCTCGGCAAGGGTGCGTCGGGCGCCGCGATCCAGTGCATGAACCTGAACATCGGCGCGGCCGAGGACGCCGGCCTCAAACGCTGATTCATCATCGCATGCAATGCAAAGCCGGCCACTGGCCGGCTTTTTATTTACCCGTATCAGGCAATAAATAAAAATCCGGATCGCGCATTTACAAATATTTACAAGCTTTCCATTGCGCGATTACCAGTGAATTAATCCCGCCCCTTCTTTATCCAGTCAATCCCGAATAGGGATAAACCGGATACCGCCGCTTTAAACGCTGCCGTTATACGCAGGAAGGCTCTGCGCCGGCCTGTCCGGCGTCGCACATCCCCCACTCTGGCCGCTTTCGGCAGCCTGTCCCACGTTTTAATTCTTACCGAATGCCGTGTCGGACAAGGATTCAATACACGACACCCGTTTCAATCGCCTTTTTTAGACGGGTTCATCAATTGACAGCAAAAATCAAGGCGGCGACATTAGCTCGCACAATTAAACGATTGGAGACAGCGGCATGTCGCACACCTTATCGAAGGGGGTGGCAACGGCCTTTGCCATTGCCCCTTTCCTGGTTGCATGTGGTGGGGGGGACGGCGGCGCACCCGCGCCGATCAATGCGCCCCAATGTTCCGGATCCAGTTGCGGCACGCAAGGGCCGCCGCCGTCGCAGCCCATCAACGGCGCACTGTGCCCGGCCAACGCCGACATCGTGAAGAGCACGTACCTCGGCGGCGCCGGTAGCGGCGAGATCGTCAGCGTCAACATCGACGCGGTGGCGATGACCTACACGCTCAAGTGGCTCGAATCGCCGATTCCGCTCGCGACCGGCACGGTCACGCCGAGCCGCGCCGGCACGACGATCACCGGTGCAGTCATGCACCCGCCGACCGGCGTACTGCCGACCGCCGAGCAGACGCGCTGCGCGTTCATCCTCACGCCGGGCTCGGGCAAGGCGCCGAACGGCACGACCTATTCGACGGCCGCCGACTTCAACCAGGCGAACCCGCCGATGCTGCTGGTCGGCATGGGTGTCGCGGGCGGCGGCATTCCGGGCGCGACGATCCAGTACGACGGGCTGACGATCGCCATCGGTCCGGTCGTGGTGGCAAAGGACGTCGGCAAGGTGCCGAACCGTCACTTCGATTTCTACCCGTTCCTCGGCTTCGCGAACACGACGACCGACCTCACGAAGCTGCCGGGCACGTACAACGCACTGATCTACCACCTCGTGCCGTCGGGCAACTATGCGACGAAGGGTTCGAACTCGAGCGAGACGTTCGACGCGAACGGCGCGTGCACGTCGACGAGTTCGGGCGGCTGCCAGACGACCGGCAACCCGTGGACCGCGAACACCGCGAACGGCGGCTACTTCGACAGCGCGAAGGCGCCGCAGACGCTGCCGCAAACGCAGTTGCCGATCGTCGGCGCGACCGGCAAGTCGGCGACCGCGCACATGGTGATCGGCCAGCTCAACGGCGCGACGGTGCCGGTGATCGTGCGCACGGGCAACGTGAACCTCGGCACGCCGCCGCTGCACACCGACGCGCAGGTCGACGACGAATCGGGCATCGCGGTGCTCGGCGCGGCGACGGCGATCACGTCGGGCGCGATCGACGGCGGTTACGCGGGCGCGGACTCGAACTTCAAGTACACGGCCGCACTGATCCGCGGCAGCAACGCGTCGTTCATCAACCCGTCCACGCAGGTCGAGGAAGACGGCTTCACGCTCGACTACGGCCAGACGACGCCGGGCCTGCTGAACGCGACGACCGCCCCGCCAAGCGGCGCGGCCTACCCGTCCGCATCGGGCGTGGTGATCGCGACGGGCGGGCTGTACGCGGCGCTGATCCAGGGCACGGTGAACGGCGGCGTCACGCCGACGTCGGCGAATTCGACGACGTCGTCGACACCGTACTTCGGCGTGGGCGCGCAGATCAGCAAGTAGCGAACGAGGGCGCGACGGCGGGCTGACCGCCGTCGCGTGACGCAGGGAAGGCACGAAGGCGCTCGGCACGGCGCAAGCAGGACGAGCACGACCAACAGAAGCGGCCGACAGGGAGCTGGCCGCCGCACAAGACAAATCTGGAGGAGCAACATGAAGCGCAACCTCATTCTGGCGGCGGCCTTTGCCGCCCCCCTTCTTTCCGCTTGCGGCGGCAGCGGCAGCGGCGGCGACAACCCGCCCCCGCTCGTCGAAGACCGGCTTTGCCCCGCCACGCTCGACTACAACACTGTATTCACGGGCGGCGCAGGCAGCGGCGAGCTCGCGAAAGTCCAGCTCGACACGACCAAGATGACCTGGCAGGTCACCTACGTCGAATCGGCCGTCCCGCAAAAGACCGGCACCGTCACGCCGACCCGCGCAGGCACCGTCGACAGCGGCACGCTCACGCAGGAAACGCTGCTGCCGACCAACAAGCTGAACCAGTGCGCGTTCCGGCTGAACGGCGCGAGCCTCGATGCGTCGCGCCCGGCGCGCATCTTCGTCGGCTTCGGCGTGGCGGGCGGCACGATCCCCGGCAAGGAAATCCAGTTCGACGGCGTGCTCGGCCAGGCCGCGGTGCCCGATACGAAGTTCCCGTACTACCCGTTCATCGGCTTCTCGTCGATCGAAACCGACATCACGAAGGTCGCGGGCACGTACAGCCACATCGGCTTCGGCGAAGTGCCGTCGCAGAAGTTCGCGCCCGCGTCGATCGACGCGAAGGTGACGATCAACGCGGACGGCACGTGGACCAAGTGCGATACGACCGGCCAGTTCGCGGGCGGCGCCTGCACGCAGCAGGGCACGAACTTCGCGCAGTCGGCCGACGGCAGCGGCGCGTTCCAGTCGAACAACTACGCGAGCCAGCTGAAGCCGACGCTGTCGGCGACGCCGCAGGGCAAGGGCTTCATGATCGTCGGCAAGCTGCGCAACCAGCTCGTGCCGATCCTCGTGCGCACGGGTGTCGCGAACCCGAACCCGACGCCGGACGCCAACGGCGTGCCGGGCCTCACCGCCGATGACGAATCGAGCATCTCGATCCTCTCGCCACAGACGGCGATCGCGACCGGCTCGCAGAACGGCGAGTACATCGGCGTCGACAGCCAGTTCGATTACCGGACCACCGCGCTGATCGACAAGCAGGCCACGCTGCTCGATCCGTTCAACGCGTCGCAGGCCTCGCTCGCGACCGCGCTCGATCTCGACTACACGCAGAAGGTGCCGGGCACGGTCACGACGATTCACACGGGCTCGGGCAGCACGTCGCCGACCGGCAAGTTCATCTTCACGGGTGGCGTGTTCGGTTTCCTCGACAACGCGGGATCGACGCCGTATTTCACGATCGGCGCATTCGTCCAGTAAGCGGAGGGGAAAGCCGTGATGAAGAAGACCCTTCTCTGCGCGGCGGCCGGCGCCGCCGCCGTGGCGCCGCTCGCGGCGCACGCGCAGAGCGCTGGCAGCAACGTCGTGACGCTGGGCTGGTTCCATATCATGCCGCAGCAGAGCAGCACGCCGATGACGACCAACGTCGCGCCGACGCCGATCAACACGCCGCTGCGGCTGCCGCCGTCGTTCACGTCGCCGGGCACCGGGCTGCACACGAGCGGCGCCGACACCGTGGGCCTGACGGTCAGCCACTTCCTGACCGACCATATCGCGGTCACGTCGGTGGCCGGCGTGCCGCCGGTGTTCAAGGTGTCGGGCCAGGGCACGATCAAGCCGCCCGGCCCGGCCGGCGCGCTCGGCACGCAGAACATCGGGCTGGCCTCGGTCAACCCGATCGTGAAGAGCGTGCGGCAGTGGAGCCCGGCGGCGATCCTGCAGTACTACTTCGGGGCGGCAAACGCGAAGTTCCGGCCGTTCCTCGGCCTCGGCGTGTCGTACAACTGGTTCAGCGACCTGCAGCTCAACACGAACTTCATCAAGCAGACGCAGGACAACCTCGGCGCGGTTCTCGCGGCGGGCGCGGGCAAGCCGGGTACGACCTCGGTGGAGGCGAAGGCGTCGTCGTCATGGCAGCCGGTGTTCAACGCGGGCCTGCAGTACAACATGACCGAGCATTTCGGGCTGATCGCGTCGGTCACGTACATCCCGCTGAAGACGACGTCGACGGTGACGATCAAGGCGGCCGACGGCACGGTGCTCTCGGAGTCGAAATCGGACCTGAAGGCCGATCCGATCATCAGCTACGTCGGGATGACGTACAAGTTCTGAGCGCGGCGACGGACGAGGAAGGGAAGACCGCGACAAAATCGCAGGCAAAAAAAAGCCCGCCTAAGAGGCGGGCTGAATCCATATCAGAGGAGACAGG
>AACY020313160.1_pt1 | contig 24899 bp, 25 predicted proteins | sample 267378 | NCBI WGS metagenome assembly AACY02 (sample SAMN02954345, study PRJNA13694) | marine metagenome | biome: aquatic; feature: ocean; material: water; isolation source: isolated as part of a large dataset composed predominantly from surface... | reverse complement strand
CATGTGGCCCTTAAACAAGTCCCCCACATGCTGAACATCGACCATCTCACCCAATTGTTTTTGGGCACCGCAGATGCTGCCAGGAAACATCTTGGGATTTTATCCCCAAGGCTTGCGGTATGCGGGTTGAACCCCCATGCAGGTGAAGCTGGTCTCTTTGGATTTGAGGAAAGCGAGATCATTATGCCCGCAATCTCAAAGGCCATGGCATTGGATGGAAAGGTGATGATTTTTGGACCACTGGCCGCCGACAGTTTGTTTCTGCCCCATATCCGAACGAATTATGATGTCATTATTGGCATGTATCATGACCAAGTACTCGGTCCATTTAAGGCAATCTCTTTCGCGGATGGCGTGAATGCGACCATCGGCCTGCCGCACCTGAGGGTGGCCCCAGATCATGGCACAGCAGATGACATTGCCGGCAAAAACATGGCCCATCCAGGGCCCATGCTTGCCGCCATACGCATGGGCCTAAAGTCATTATCATGAACGGCATTGAACACATGCCCCCACTCAGGGCCGTCATTGATGCAGCAGGTTTGCGGGCCAGCAAACGTTTTGGTCAGAATTTTTTGATGGACCTTAACCTGACGCGCAAAATTGCAAGAGCCGGCGGCCCTTTTGATGGCTGTGATGTGTTGGAAGTTGGGCCGGGTCCCGGAGGCTTAACCAGGGCGCTTCTGCTTGAAGGTGCAGAAAAAGTTCATGCCATTGAAATCGATGAGAGATGTCTTGGGATCCTGTCAGACATCCAAAAGATTGACCAACGTTTGGTCGTGCATGCCGGGGATGCCTTGCACATCAACATAGAAAGCCAACGGCCGGTACGGGTGGTGGCCAACCTACCCTATAACGTAGGCACCCTATTGCTCACCAATTGGTTGGAGCAAAGGCCACCAGGAAACCCCACACTTTCCTACACCTTGATGTTCCAGAAGGAAGTTGCTGACCGCATCACCGCCAGGGTTGGTGACCATGCTTATGGACGGCTCGCCGTGCTCACCCAGCTTACGTGCAGTTGCAGGCAGCTCTTTGACGTGCCACCAGAGGCTTTTGTGCCCGCCCCCAAGGTAACCTCAACCGTGGTCCGTCTGGAGCCATTGGCAGAGCCTGGCAGTGATGACCTAACCATGGTCAGCCATATCACGAGGTTGGCGTTCGGTCAGAGACGCAAAATGTTGCGCAGGTCCCTGGCAAATCTTCATCCAAAATTATCAGACTTTTTGCAGGAAATTGATGTCCGGGAAGAAGACAGGGCTGAACAAGTACGGCCTGATCAATTTGCGCTTCTGGCAAAACTTGTTAGGCAGAATCCCCACTGAGGCGCCGAACAAAATCATTCAAACCCTTATATCTCTTTCTTCTGCTGCGCTCAGCGTGAAGTATTGACTGGACGTCACGAAACGCCCGCTCAACATCCTGGTTAACCACCACAAATTCATATTCCGCCCAATGGCTCATTTCTTCACGGGCTTGAGACATGCGGTAGGCAATAATTTCCGCACTATCCTGCGCGCGTTTCTGAAGACGATCCTCCAAATCTGCAATGCTCGGCGGCAGAATAAAAACACTCACCACATCATCACGCATGCGGTCATGAAGCTGTTGCGCACCCTGCCAATCAATATCGAAGAGCACATCCCTGCCCTGCTGCAGATGCTTCTCCACCGGTGCCAAAGGGGTGCCATAAAGATTGCCAAAAACCTCCGCATGCTCAAGCAGCTCCCCATTGCTGATCATGCCCTGGAAAGCGTCCTTATCGACAAAGAAGTAATCTTCGCCATCCACTTCTGAAGGACGTGGGGTTCTGGTTGTTGCGGACACGGACATGAAGAGGTTTTCCTCTTCCTTCAGCAACCTCCGCGCCAATGTTGTTTTGCCCGCACCCGATGGTGAAGAAAGCACAAACAACATGCCCCTACGCATGGGCATGCCAAATTCGGGGTCGATCATCTCTGCCCCCGTATTGTTTCGCGGTATTTGCGAACATTCTTGTTATGCTCGCGCAGGCTGTTGGCAAACCAGTGCCCCCCTTCACCATCGGCCACAAAATATAACGCATCGGTGTCATCATATTGGGCGACCGCCGACAGCGCATGATTGCCAGGGTTGCAAAGAGGTGTCGGGGGTAGGCCCGCACGCGTGTAGGTGTTGTATGGATTATCACGCTCCAGGTCACGGCGCAGGATTTCCCGGCCAAGCTTACTTCGCCCCTCAGTCAGGTGGTAGATTATTGTTGGATCTGACTGTAATTTCATATTTTTTTTGAGTCTATTCACAAAAACACCAGCAACCTTTGCCTGCTCAGTTGTCCGCCCGGACTCCTTCTCAACGATGCTGGCTAGGATGAGCAATTCTTCTGGTGTGGCCAAGGGTAGATCTGGTTTTCTGGCTGCCCAAACCTCGGCAAGCTCTTGGCTCCGTATTTTGTTCAGGCGGGCAACAACTGACTTGCGCGCAATCCCAGGCAAAATGTCATAGGTATTGGGACTAAGCATACCTTCGGGAGGCAAATCCCCCAAATCACCGGAGAGGCGCTTATCGGAGAGCAGGATTTCTGCGACCTCAATATTCGTAATGCATTCGGGGATGGTGATCCATTCCCTGATGTTGGACCCACCCGTCAACATCGTGAGTATCTCACGGCGGGTGCTGTTGGCCGGTATCTGAAAACCACCGGATTTATAGCGACCGCTGGTATTGAGCAGGATGCTCAGAACCTCAAATTCAAAAGGCAATAATTCGACCCCAGCATCCACGAGCATGCGACCAATATCGCGCTCAGCGGTCCCTTTTTTAATTTCAATCCTTACAGGTTCGGTCTGGGCAACATCATCGATGCGCTGGTCAAGAAACAAATAAACAGCCAACAAGCTCGCCATTACCAGGGTAAAAAGCGAAGCAAGCATGGTGACAATGACGCGCATCAAACCTTACGGAAGCAGAGGCTCGCATTGGTACCACCAAAGCCAAAGGAATTGGACAAAACCACATCAATGTTACGCTCCTGCGGTGTGTGAGGAACGAGGTTAATGGGTGTGTCGACAGACGGATCATCCAAATTAATGGTTGCCGGCGCAACCTGATCCCTGATGGCCAGAATGGAGAACACAGCTTCCACAGCGCCTGCAGCACCCAAAAGGTGGCCAATGGAAGACTTGGTGGAAGACATGGCCAATCTTTTGGCATCATCACCGAAAAGCCTGGCCACGGCACCCAATTCGATTTCATCGCCTAAAGGTGTGGATGTGCCATGGGCATTAACATAATGGACATCGGACAGAGAAACCCCAGCCCGCGCCAAGGCCGCCTTCATCGAGCGATAACCACCATCACCATCTGGCGCTGGGGCAGTGATGTGGTGCGCATCACCGGACAAGCCATAACCAACCAACTCGCCGTAGATCGTCGCGCCGCGTTTCTTGGCATGTTCATATTCTTCAAGCACAACAACGCCACTGCCCTCACCCATGACAAATCCATCACGTTGCCGATCATAGGGTCGCGACGCGCGATGCGGCTCATCATTAAAAGCGGTACTTAACGCCTTGCACGCATTAAACCCAACAATGCCAAGCCTTGAAATGGCAGCTTCCGCGCCACCTGCCACCATAACATCCGCGTCACCAAGTGAAATCAAACGCCCCGCATCACCAATGGCATGCGCCCCAGTGGAACAGGCCGTCACAACGGAATGGTTTGGCCCCTTGAAGCCATAGCGAATAGAGACCTGACCGGATGCCAAATTGATGAGCGCTGAGGGAATAAAGAAAGGCGAAACCTTCCTAGGCCCCTGCTCATGCATCAACACGGCGGTGTCCGCAATCGTCTGCAGACCACCGATGCCAGAGCCAATCATCACGCCAATGCGCTCACGCTCTTCATCGCTTTGGGGATCTAAGCCAGCATCAGTAACTGCCTGGTGGGCCGCCGCAATGGCGTAGTTGATAAAGTCGTCATTTCGCCTCAGATCTCGCGGCTCAAGATATTTTGAGGCAACAAAACCATCATCCTGCTCTTCAGATGATGGCAAGCTGCAGGCAATGCGAACGGGAAGGTCTGAGGCATCGAATGAACCAATAAGCCCAGCGCCAGACTCACCCTTCAAAAGACGAGACCAGCTCTGCTCGACGCCGTCGGCCAAGGGTGTCACCAACCCAAGGCCAGTTACGACGACACGACGCATGATTATTTCGAATTCTCTTGAACGAACTTGATGGCGTCGCCGACGGTTTCGATTGATTCCGCTGCGTCATCAGGAATCTCTACAGAAAATTCTTCTTCAAAAGCCATCACAAGCTCAACGGTGTCGAGGCTGTCTGCGCCAAGATCATCGATGAAATTTGCACCCTCGGTCACCTTCTCAGCTTCAACACCGAGATGCTCAACAACAATTTTCTTCACGCGATCTGCTACGTCACTCATTGCTTGTTAACTCCTAAAGACAACAAAAACGGGAATATCCCCAAGAAATTTTATGGCGCCTTAACCACTTACACATCATCGACGCAACCGCTTCGAAACTTCATGGCCAAAGAATCACATCAAATCATAGCCAGCCCACCGTTCACGTGCAACGTTTGACCAGTGATATAGCCAGATTCAGGCCTCGCAAGAAATGAAACGGCGGATGCAATTTCTTCGGGCGTGCCCATGCGCCCGGCTGGGATATTTGCCAAAAGCCGATCATGCACATCACCACCCAGCTCCTCGGTCATGGCCGTTTGAATGAACCCCGGGGAGACGACATTGACGGTGATCCCCCTGCTTGCCACTTCTTGGGCAAGGGATTTGCTCATGCCAATTAACCCTGCCTTGGCGGCCGCATAATTCATTTGGCCCGGGTTGCCGGTGGTGCCAACAACGGAGCCAATTTGAATGATACGGCCAAAGCGCGCTTTCATCATTTGGCGCAATGCGGAACGAGAAATTGCGAACACAGATCGCAAATTAATTTCCAGCACCTGATCAAAATCATCATCCTTCATGCGCATGGCCAGTTGGTCGCGGGTGATGCCTGCGTTATTCACAACAACAGAGGGTGCACCAAAAAAAGATGAGGCACGCTCATAAAGCGTGGCCACATCTTCGCGATCAGAAAGGTTACATGCACATGCGGCCACATTGCCACCCAGTTCACCTTGCATGTCATCAAGCACGGCTTGTCTGGTGCCGGAAATAACAACCTTGGCGCCCTCGTTCAGCAGCCTTCGGGCAACCGCGCCACCAATCCCGCCTGTGGCGCCTGTCACCAACGCGACCTGTCCATCCAACATGTTCATGAAAAAATTCCTTCCAATTGATCCAAATCTTTCTTGCCCTGGATATTCACACAAAGCGCATCTTTCATGGGCCTGCGCACCATCGACGTGATGACCTTGCCATGGCCAAGCTCCACGCAATGGGTGATGCCATGCGCTTGCATCCAAGCAATACTTTCGCGCCAACGGACGCGTCCCTCGACCTGGCGGGTCAAACAATCAACGGCAATATCGCGGTCCAGAACCGGTGTCACATCCACATTGCAAAGCACAGGCTTTGAAGGTTCGACAAAATGGGCCTCCCTGAGGGCGGAGGACATGACCTGCGTGGCATACTTCATTAATGGGGAGTGGAACGGGGCGCTCACATTAAGCGGCACAACACGCTTGGCACCTTTCTCAGAAAGCAGTTTTGATGCCTCTTCAACCGCAGCCCGGTCACCGGAAATCACTGCCTGACCCTCGACATTGTCATTGGCCAACACGACCGTGCCAATGGAAGAGGCTTGCACACAAACCTCTTCAACCACATTTGTGTCCATCCCTAAAATTGCAGCCATGGCACCTTCACCTGGCGGAACAGCCTCTTGCATGGCCTGCCCGCGGGTACGCAGCAAGGTCGCTGTCTCGGCAAGGCGCAATGAACCTGCAGCGCAATAGGCTGAATATTCCCCAAGCGAATGGCCCATCAAGATTTCGCAATGACCCACCGGGTCTTTCCCCAATTCATCACGCAACATGGCAAGAACGGCCATCGAACATGCCATGATGGCAGGCTGTGCATGTTCCGTGAGCACCAATTTCTCATCGGGACCGTCCCACATCAATGACGAAAGAGAAAAACCCAGCGCGTCATCAACCTGCTCAAACACCTCCCGAGCTGCCCGGGATTCCAATGCCAACTCCTTACCCATGCCAACGGCATGACTACCCTGGCCAGGGAATAACATTGCGCAACGAACCATCTTTAAGCACCTCCTGATGCGTGGCGGGTATGAATCAGCGGCAATCGCTTGCAAAACCGTGCCAATTCTGGTTAAGGAAGCGCCCTTGTCCGGTCAACCATACTCACGAATTGGTCGTGGGTGGCCCCGATGTCATTCGGCGCCTGAACCAGGAGGAATTGATGAGACTATATGAACACGTGCTTATTGCACGCCAGGACTTGAGTTCTGGGCAAGCCGAAGCCATCGGCCAAAAATATGCTGATATCATTACAGAAAATGGTGGTGAGATACGCAAATCAGAATATTGGGGTTTGAAGTCTTTTGCATACCCAATCCGCAAGTACCGCAAAGGCCATTACCTTTTGATGAATATCGCGGCGCCCGCACCGGCACTTCATGAGATGGAGCGTCTCATGGGTATTGACGAAGATGTCATTCGCCACCTCACCGTGCGCGTCGAGGAGCATGATGAAGGCCCGTCCGTCATCCTGCAAAACAAAGGCAGCGATCGCCGTCGCCCCCGCCGTGATGACCAGGATGATGACAGAGCACCACGCAGTAAAGATGCAAATGAAGGGGCTGAAGAATGAGCGAACAACGTCAACCACGCCGCGCATTTGTGCGCCGCCGTAAATCTTGCCCATTTGCAAGCGCCGATGCCCCAAAAATCGACTATAAGGACACAAAGCTCCTGCAGCGTTTTCTGTCAGAACGTGGCAAAATTGTACCTAGCCGTATCACGGCCGTTTCCGCACCAAAGCAGCGGGAATTGGCTCGTGCCATCAAGCGGGCCCGCTATATCGGCCTGCTGCCATATGTTGTGAAGTGAGGGGGATGTGATCATGGAAGTTATTCTCCTCGAACGTGTTGAAAAATTGGGCGCCATCGGTGATGTTGTGCGCGTTCGCCCAGGTTTTGCACGCAACTTCTTGTTGCCAAAGGGCAAAGCCCTGCGCGCAACCGATGCCAACCGCGAGCGCTTTGAGCGCGAGCGTGAGGATATCATTGCCCGCAATGCGGCCGAAAAATCTGATGCCGAGGCCATCAAGCTTCTGATTGATGACCGCCGTTACACAGCCATCAGATCAGCATCTGAAAGTGGCCTTCTCTATGGTTCCGTGAGCACCCGAGATATTGCCGACATGGTGACCGACGGTGGTCAGCGTATTGGTCGCGGCCAAGTGGAACTTAACCAGCCAATCAAAACATTGGGCCTGCATAAGATCATCATACGTTTGCATGGCGAAGTAACCGCCCAAATTGTGGTTAATGTCGCGCGCTCTGAAGAAGAGGCGGAATTGCAAGCCCAGGGTGTTGATGTTGTGGAAGAAGCCCGTCGCCAGCGTGAAGACGAAGCTGATGAATTGGCCCGGGACATGGCAGAAAACGCCTATAAGGACGAGGATGGCCCATCGGAAGATTAATCTTCTGGTCTGGCCTTTTTGTTCAGAAAAATTTCAACCCCGGCTTCTCATGCCGGGGTTTTTTGTTCAAAAGACTTGGGAACTTCAACTTGTCGCTTGCGTGCTAACGGCCTGAGATGACATGTTGTATCGGTTTTCGAGGGGTGTCCATGAACGACCAGAGCACCGTCAATCTGCGGGCAGAACGGGCTGTCATCAGTGCCCTACTGACGGATAACAACATTTTCGATAATTTGAATAGCTTCCTCATGGAAGAGCATTTCGCTGACCCGCGTTTCGCGGCCATTTATGCGGTGGCTTGTGAACGCATTCCACGTGGCGCGGTGGTCAACGCCATCACCCTTTCCCACAGCCTTAAAGCCGATGAAAACTTCGCTGAATTCGACAATATTGACGGCTTCCTAGCGGAATTGGCTACTGAGGTGGTTTCCGTATCCCAGGCACCCCATTATGCCAAAGTTGTTCATGACCTTGCGATCCGACGCGAATTGGTTCGCCTCGGTGGGGATATCTCTGAACGGGCACGACTTGATCATGCTGTTTCATCGGAAAACCTCATCACCGATGCAGAATCTTCACTCTACAAAATGGCAGAACGGGGGCGCTATGAAGGTGGCGCGGTAACCTTTGAAGAGGCCATGCGGTTGGCCGTCGAACATGCAGAAGCGGCATTTCAACGAGATGGCGGTTTGGCAGGACTTTCCACGGGCTTAAAGGATCTGGATTCTAAGCTTGGCGGCCTCCACCCTTCCGACCTCTTAATTCTGGCCGGGAGGCCCTCCATGGGCAAGACGGCCCTGGCAACATCCATTGCCTTTAATGTGGCCAACAACCACCGCAAGGCAAAAACTGCCTCTGGCCATGAAAAAATCGTTGATGGCGGACCCGTGGCGTTCTTCTCGCTGGAGATGTCCGCAGAACAACTTGCAGCACGCATCCTGTCCGAACAATCTGAGATCAACTCAAGCCAAATCCGCCGCGGCATGATTAACAAGGACGAAATGGTCAGGCTTGCCGACACCGCACGCCGGCTTGAGGAAATTGAGCTGTATGTCGATGACACGCCTGCCTTGCCAATTTCAACATTGGCAGCAAGATGCCGAAAACTAAAACGCCAGCATGATATTCAACTGGTTGTGGTTGATTACCTGCAGTTGTTAAGGCCACCTAGCAGCCGCTCTGGCGACAACCGTGTTCAGGAATTGAGCGAAATCACCCAGGGCCTGAAGGCATTGGCCAAGGAACTGTCCATCCCTGTGGTGGCCCTTTCCCAATTGTCACGTGCGGTGGAACAACGAGAAGACAAAAGACCGCAACTTTCTGACCTTCGTGAATCTGGCTCTATCGAGCAGGATGCCGACGTGGTGATGTTTGTATTCCGTGAGGAATATTATGTTGGCCGAACCGAACCCAGGGAAGGCACCGCGGAGCATGAACAATGGAAGCAAAAAATGGATGAGGTGTATGGCATGGCTGAAGTCATTATCGGAAAACAGCGCCATGGACCCATCGGCACCGTGAAGTTGCATTTCAATGGCGATTTTACGCGCTTTGGCAACCTGGCACAGCCTGCAAATGGTGGGTGGGAAGGCTAATGCACGGTCATGCATCCCTGACCATTTACCACCGGCATGTTGTTGAAAATTACATCACGTTAAACAATTTATCGCGTGGCAGCAGCGCTGCGGTGGTTAAGGCCAATGCTTATGGAACCGGGGCCGCCCCGCTCATCCCAAAATTAGCTGAAGCCGGCGCCAAAGATTTTTTTGTGGCCCAACCTTCCGAATTCACGCAGGTCGCGCCACATGTCCCAAAACAAGCGCGTATTTACGTTCTTAATGGCGCGGCTCTTCTTGATCAGGACATGCTTCGGGACAAAAGATTGGTGCCCGTGGTGAACAACAAACAAGATCAATATCTTCTTCGATCCCATAAAGGTCCTGTTGCGTTCCATATCGATACAGGCATGAAACGATTGGGTTTTCTGCATGATGATTGGGCGTCTCTTCCCAAGTCGCCCTATCTACTCATGTCCCATTTTTCCTGCGCCGATGAAGATGACGACATCACCAACAGCCAAATCAATCAGTTTCAAAATGCGTTGGACTTGATCCGGCCAGAACGTGCAAGCATGGCCAACAGCGCCGGCATTATTCACCACCCATCAAGCCACCATGACCTCACAAGGCCAGGCATCGGGCTTTATGGTGGGCTTGCTTTTTGCGGCGTCAAAAATGTCCTCACACTTTCCGCAAAAATCTTGCAGGCAAACCCATTGCAGCCAGGCGACCATGTTGGGTATGGCGCAACCTTTGCTGCCGACATGCCCATCACCGCCTACACCCTTGGCATAGGTTATGCCGATGGACTCCCCAGACACTTGTCGAACAAGGCCTACAGAACAAAAGATGGGTTGAGCATTAGGTTTCTGGGGCGCGTGTCCATGGATAGCTGCGTTATTACGGTTCAAAACGCCTCATTTTGTGAGGGCCAATGGGTCGACTTGATCAACAGCCCAGAAGATCTGGCAAGCTTAGCCGGGGAAGCAGGCACTATTTCCTATGAACTTCTTACTGGCATCGGCAACCAGTTTCGTGGTCAAAAGATGCATGTGATTTGAAAAGGTTATCCCATGGTTCTGCTAAATGTGCCCGGACAAATTGGTGCGGGAACCCTTTTGTTCCTGGCCATGATCGGTCGATTTTTCATGTTTGTTGGCCAAGCCTTGCTGCGTGGTTTCAGCTTACCCTTTTACTGGCGTGTGTTTCTCGACCAATTGGTGCGTATAGGTTATCTCTCCCTGCCGGTCATTGGGCTCACGGCCCTTTTTACAGGCGCTGTGTTGGCCCTTCAGATTTACATCGGTGGCTCCCGCTTTAATGCCGAAGGAATTGTCGCCTCCATTGTTGTGCTTGGCATCACCCGTGAGCTCGGGCCTGTTTTGGGCGGCCTGATGGTGGCAGGTCGCGTCGCGGCGGCCATTGCCGCAGAAATCGGTACCATGAAGGTGTCGGAGCAGATTGACGCCTTGACCACCCTACAAACAGACCCTTTGCGCTATTTGGTGTTCCCAAGATTGCTGGCGGCCACATTATCAATGCCCTTGCTGGTGCTGGTGGCGGATGTCATCGGGGTCTGGGGTGGCTATTTGGTTGGCACCGGGAAACTAGGTTTTGACTCATCAACTTATCTTCACAACACCATCGACTTTTTGGAAGTTGGCGATGTCGTTTCAGGCCTGGTGAAGGCAGCTGTGTTTGGCTTCATTATTGCTGCGGTTGGTTGCTATCAGGGCTTTTATTCGGACCGAGGCGCCCAGGGTGTTGGCAAAGCAACAACCCATGCCGTGGTCCTATCCTGCGTACTGATTTTGGCGGCAAATTACATGCTCACGGAGGTGTTTTTCTCGTCATGAGCAGCATGATCGCACTCAGCAAGCTCTGCAAAGCTTTTTCTGGCAAGGTCATCCTAAGAGATCTCGACCTGGAAATCGAAAAAGGCCACTCGCTTGTGGTTATTGGGGGGTCAGGCACGGGCAAATCCGTGTTACTCAAATGCATTATGAATCTTATTCACCCAGACAGCGGCACTGTCCTTGTTGGTGGAGAGGACGTGACGAATATTGCCATTCACCGACGCCAAGGACCCAAATTTGGGATGTTGTTCCAAGGTGGTGCCCTTTTCGATTCCCTCAAGGTTTGGGAGAATATTTCATTTTCCCTCATGCAAGGTCGTGGGCTCACCCGTTCGGATGCCCATGAGCATGCAATCAAAAAACTTCAAGACGTGGGCTTATCCCCAGATGTGGCGGACCTTTATCCCGTGGAATTGTCAGGCGGCATGCAAAAACGCGTCGGCCTCGCACGTGCCATATCCGATGACCCCGACATTATCTTTTTTGATGAACCAACCACCGGGCTCGACCCCATCATGTCCGATGTTATCAACAGATTGATCCGGGATTGCGTGGACCGACTTGGGGCAACCGCAGTGACCATCACCCATGACATGGCATCTGCGCAACATATCGGCGATGATATCGCCATGCTTCAGCATGGCCAGATCATTTGGCGTGGCCCGGCCAGCGACGTTCGCCATAGTGGCAATGCATATGTGGACCAATTTGTTCATGGCCGCGCGGAAGGCCCCATCACCATTCCTGGAGGCAGAAAGTAAACTTGGCCAAGGAACGGACACTTCATGTTTGCAGCGAATGTGGCCACCAACAAGGTCAATGGACAGGACAATGTCCGTCTTGTGGGCGCTGGGACACATTTGTGACACGAGCAACAACGGGAAAAAAAACGTTAAAACTTACCACCGAAGCCCCCACCCCGCTAAGCCCATCTGATCCACAGCATGAACGATTGGTCACGGGCATCAAAGAACTCGACCGATGTCTTGGTGCAGGCATCATGCCTGGTGCCGCCATGGTCATCAGCGGCCCGCCGGGGATTGGAAAATCAACCCTCCTCACGCAACTTGCTGGACATTTAAGTCAAAGAAACTTGATGACGGTGTATCTCTGTGGGGAAGAAGCGCCGGAACAATTGGCCCGCAGGGCAGAACGAATGGGGTTTGCCGGAAATCCATATTTCCTGACCAGCACCAACACCCAAATGGATCAATTATTGGCAAGTCTTGAGACCCTACCAACAAAGGGCATGACCCTGATCATCGATTCCATGCAAACCTTGTTTTCGGCAGATTTGTCTGGCCCGCCTGGCAGCATCAACCAGGTTCGGGGTTGCGTTCATGAATTGGTGCAATGGGCCAAAGAAGGCCATGTGACGCTGATAATTGTGGGCCATGTCACCAAGGACAACCAACTTGCTGGCCCTAGGGTGGTGGAACATCTTGTGGATGTTGTGTTGCAATTTGAAGGCGACAACCAAAATGACTTTCGTGTCTTGCGGGCAAGCAAAAACAGGTTTGGCAACACCTCGGAAATCGGCCTTTTTGACATGACGTCCCAAGGACTCGTGAGTATCGACAACCCATCAGGTCATTTGTTGCAAGGACGCCGTGGGGACATTGCAGGTTCGGTGGTGTTCACGTCCATGGAAGGAACAAGGCCTCTTCTTGGTGAATTGCAGGCCCTTACCATCGAAACTGGCTATTCGACACCCAAAAGGTCCTCACTTGGTTATGATGCCAACCGCCTTGCCATGATTCTTGCGGTCATGGAGGCCCGGGCAGGTATCCCAGTGGGAAAACATGATGTTTATGTCACCGTGATGGGTGGCCTTCGTATCCAAGACACGGCCCTTGATCTTGCGGTGGTGGCGGCGGTGACCAGCGCCCTCACCGGGCTGCCGCTGCCTGAAGGTTTTGTGGCCATCGGCGAAATTGGGCTCACGGGGGAGGTTCGTTCTGTGAGAAACCTGACGGAACGGTTGGAAGAAGCAAAACGCTTGGGTTATCCTCGCGGCGCTATTCCTGCTGATGGGCTAGATAGAAAACGCCATAGCGGTTACAGCACATATGGCCATGTGGAAGATTTTTGCCGTGGCATGTTCATGCCGGATCAACAAGGAGGCTGATGGGTGCCATGGAACAAATTGGGCTGACATTGGGTGATGTCATTTTGGCAGGAATCATGCTCCTTTCGGGGCTTTTGGCCCTGATCCGGGGCTTCATCAGAGAAGCCCTGGGACTGGTGGCTTTGGCCCTAGCCATTATGGTCACCGTGGCAACACATGAACCTGCAACGGCTTTTGCCGGTCAATATTTGAGCCCAATCGAAGTTGCGGAAGTGGCCGCGGGTCTTGGTGTTTTTATCATCAGCTGGTTTGTTTTTTCGATCATCCTGCGCCAGGTTGGCAATTTGCTCGCCGAAGTTGCCCCAGGCGTGATCAACCGCTCCTTGGGCTTTGCTTTTGGCGTGCTGCGCGGTTTGGTCATTGTCGCCGTTATTTATCTGGTGTTTGATAAAGTGCTGCCTGGTGATGAGCAAAAACCCGATTGGATCGCCAACGCACGTTTCAAGCCCATGGTTGAGGCAACATCTGATTACATCGCGCAATATCTGCCAGAATCCGCCGATGCCCTTCTTCAAGATAGTTCGCAAACGGCACCCATAACCGAACAACCCGATGCCGCCCTTGACCGCGACGCCCTGCAAGAAAAATTGCGTGGCATTGTTGAAGAAGGGCAATTTGACCGTGAAAGCATCCAAGAAAAGCTGCGCGGTATCGCCGGTGGCAACCAGCAGGAAACGCCAAATGAGCAGTGACGATCATTTCCATGATGAATGTGGTATCTTTGGCGTCTTCAACCATCGTGATGCGTCGGCGTTATCGGCCCTTGGTCTTCATGCCCTTCAACATCGTGGCCAGGAAGCAGCCGGAATCGTCAGCTTTGACGAAAACCAATTTCATTCGGAGCGCCGCCTTGGCTTGGTGGGTGACACATTCACAAGAGAAGAAGTCATCAACCGTTTGAAGGGCAGCCAGGCCATTGGCCATGTTCGTTATGCGACATCTGGCGATACCATTTTGCGCAATGTGCAGCCCTTATTTGCGGAATTGGCCCTTGGTGGCATGGCCATTGCCCATAATGGCAACCTCACCAATGCCTTCACCTTAAAAAAAGAACTTGTTCGCCAGGGCGCCATTTTTCAATCAACGTCTGACACAGAAACAATCATCCATCTATGTGCCAATCAGGCAGACAGCACCCTTGCGGACCGACTTATGGGCGCCCTAGCACGGGTCGAAGGTGCATTTTCGTTGTTGGCCTTGACCGATAAAGCCATGATTGGTGTGCGCGACCCATTGGGTGTTCGCCCCTTAAGCTTGGGCAAACTTGATGATGCCTATGTGCTGTCCTCGGAAAGTTGTGCTTTTGACATCATTGGCGCGGAATATGTTCGCGACATCGAGGCTGGGGAAATGGTGGTCATCACCAAACATGGTGTTGCCAGCCATCGTCCTTTTGGCCCCAACAAACCGAGCCGTTTTTGCGTGTTTGAATATGTTTATTTTGCCCGCCCCGACAGCGTGATGGCAGGCCATTCCGTCTATGAGGCAAGAAAAAATATTGGCAAGGAATTAGCACGTGAAGCGCCAGCAGACGTGGACATGGTGGTGCCCGTGCCCGATTCTGGTGTCCCCGCCTCCATCGGCTTTGCCGAAGAATCCGGGGTAAGGTTTGAACTCGGCATCATCCGCAACCATTATGTTGGGCGGACCTTCATCGAGCCATCGGACCAAATTCGACATTTTGGCGTGAAGCTGAAGCATAACGCCAACAGCATCAAATTGCGGGGCAAGAAGATTGTGCTGGTGGATGATTCCATTGTTCGGGGAACCACCTCCATGAAGATTGTGGAGATGGTTCGTGAGGCAGGAGCCACCGAAGTTCATCTGCGCATCGCATCGCCACCAACAACCAATTCATGCTTTTATGGTGTGGACACACCCGAACGCGAAAAACTCTTAGCGTCGCGTTATTCCATCGAGGAGATGGCTAAGCTCATAGGTGTGGATTCTCTTTCTTTTATTTCGATTGACGGCCTTTACCGGGCCATGGGCGAAACCTCCCGTTATAATGACCAACCGCAATTTTGTGACGCCTGTTTCACTGGCGATTATCCCACGGCACTTTCCGACATTGAAGGCGGTGCCATGGACCAGCAAAGCCTTTTGATGGAGTCACGATGATGGAAACGCAACGTATTACCGTGATCACGGGTGCCAATCGTGGTTTGGGGCGCGCTGTCAGTTTGGCGGCGGCACATCGTGGTGATCATGTGGTGGCTGTCGGGCGGACCGTGGGTGGCCTGGAAGAATTGGACGATGCCATCAAAGAATTGGGCGGCACATGCACACTTGTCCCCCTGGATTTGACCGACCGAGACGGTGTTAACAGGCTTGGTGCCTCCCTTTTTGAACGATTTGGTAGGGTTGATGGTCTTTTTGCCAATGCCGCGATCTTAGGCCCACTCATGCCATTGAGTGATTATCCTGCAGACAAATTCTTTGACGTGATCAACACCAACCTATTGGCCGTTCACGATCTCTATCGGTCTCTTTACCTGCCGCTAAAACAATCAGAACAGGGGCGCGTGCTTTTTGTGTCATCTGGTGTGGCACAAAACCCCAGGTCCTATTGGGGTGCCTACGCCATCTCCAAGGCCGCCATTGAGAATTATGCATCCATAGCAGCCATGGAATGCCAGCAATTGAACATCAAGGTGAATGTGATTGATCCTGGAGCGCTTCGCACCGGCATGCGTGCCCAGGCCATGCCAGGCGAAGATCCCAACAGCCTTCGTCCACCAGAAGTTCTCTGCCCGCCTATTTTGTCTTTGCTTGGTGATGATTGCGCCCATCATGGCGCGTGCGTATCCTTGCGCAGCTTTGGGCTTTAATTATTCGTCAAATCGAGGATAATCTTTCCAACATGCTGGCTGGATTCCATCAGTGCATGGGCCTCTGATGCCTCAGACAAACGAAATGTTTGGTGAACGATAACTTTTAAATCACCGGATTCAAAAGAAGGCCACACATGCGCACGCAATTGTTTGGCAATTGCTTCTTTTTCTAAAAGGCTGCGTGGGCGCAAGGTTGCGCCAGTAAGCACCAAACGCTTAAGCATGACCGGAAGCAAGTCTAATTGCACCTTGGATCCATTCAAAAATGCGATCTGCACAAGGCGACCATCACGCCCCAAGCAATCAATATTTCCTTGGACATAATGACCGCCAACCATGTCAAGGATCACGTTAACGCCCGCTTTTCCGGCAAATTCTTTGACCGGGCCCACAAAATCTTGTTCTCGGTAATTGATCGCAAGATCAGCACCCAATTCCTTGCAGATTTTGCATTTTTGTTCGCTGCCCGCCGTTGCAATCACCTTCGCACCGGCATGCTTGGCCAATTGTATGGCCGCATTGCCGATGCCGCTCGATCCACCATGGACCATAAAGATTTCGTCTTTCGTCAACTTTGCGCAGTCAAAAATATTTGACCAGACGGTAAAATAGTTTTCTGGAATACCTGCGGCCTCAACCATGGACATGTTGGAAGGAATAGGAAGGACCTGTCCGACCGGGGCCACGCAATATTCTGCATAACCACCACCCGCCACCAAGGCGCATACCGCGTCACCAATTTTGACCTGCGCAACGGCCTTTCCAAGGGCAACCACGATTCCGGCCACCTCAAGGCCAGGAATGTCGGTGATGCCAGGAGGTGGGTTATAACGGCCCATACGCTGGACAACATCCGGACGATTGATCCCTGCGGCATGGACCTGAATAAGCACTTCATCATCACCTGGAACAGGCACCGCTCGCTTCTGCGGAACAAGCACTTCTGGCCCACCTGGTTCAGAAATATTGATGCATGCCATTTGCTTATTCATGGAAAATTCCATCTATGTCACCCTAATTCTTCGCATAGGGGTTATCACCCTTACGCAGATAAAGCCTGATGGGTACCGATGCGAGGTCAAATTGCTCCCGCATGTCATTCACCAAAAACCTGCTGTAGGAATCTGGCAATTCTTCGGGCCTGGACACGAAAAGTATAAAAGTTGGCGGCCTGCTTTTGATCTGGGTGATGTAGCGAAGCCTAATACGCCGTCCGCCCGGTGCTGGTGGGGGGTTGCGCCCTTCAATTTCTGCAAGCCATCGATTTAACGCAGATGTGCCCACCCGACGTCCCCATATTTCGTGAAGCTTTAAAATATTGCGCATCAAACGCGGCAATCCTTTTTCTTCAACCGCACTGACCGGGATAAATGGCACATCTTTCAATTGGGACATGTTGTGGGAAAGGCGGTATTTGGATTCTTCCAACACCTCTTCAGGTTGGCCCACCAAATCCCATTTGGTCAGCGCCACAATTAGAGCACGCCCCTCACGTTCCACATGCTCAGCGATCACAAAATCTTGCCGCTCCAGCCCAAGGGTGGCATCCACCAACAGAACCACCACATCGGCAAAGCGAACGGCCCTCAGGCTGTCATGCACCGATAGCTTCTCAAGCGATTCCACCACACGCGCACGCTTGCGCATGCCTGCGGTGTCAAAAAGCTTTATTCTTGTGCCATTCCAGGCCCAATCCACTGCAACAGTGTCTCTGGTGATGCCAGCTTCAGGACCAGTAAGCGAACGCTCCTCGCCCAATAGATGATTAAACAAGGTGGACTTGCCCGCATTGGGGCGCCCGACCAGGGCCAGATGAATTGGCCGTCCCTCATCATCCTCGGGAAGCTCTTCCATGTCGGGGGCATGTTGTTGATGGCTGCTTAACAGGGAAAGGATGCGCCCCCATAATTCACCAAACCCCTCATTATGCTCTGCCGAAACCGCTATTGGCTCTCCCAAACCAAGCTCAAAGCTCTCATAGTAACCGACATCACCCCCCTTCCCCTCACATTTGTTGACCACAATGGTCATGGGAAGGTTGGACGCACGCAATGTGTCAGCAAAATGCCTATCCTCAGGAAGCAAGCCAGACCGGCCATCAAGCACAAACAACACATGGTCGGCGCGCAGCGCAGCATTGATAGATTTTTCGGTCATTCTGCTGACCAAATCGCCTGGCTGCTCCTCTTCCAAGCCTGCCGTATCCATCAAGCAAAACACATGTTCATCGATTTCCACCATGGTGTCGCGCACATCACGGGTGACGCCAGGTTTGTCATGAACAATGGCAAGTTTTTTGCCGGCAAGCCGGTTGAACAATGTTGATTTGCCCACATTTGGCCGACCAACAATCACCAGGCGAAAAGGGTCCCGCATCAGCGGTACGCCACCAGGTTGCCATTTTGGGAAAGAAGTACCATCAGCCCATTCACAAAAATGGGTGCCATGGCGGCCTCCTCGATATCTTGACGGCTTAGGCTTTCTCCATTGTTCACATCGCGCAATTCGAGAAGGCCTGTGTCAGATACGAGCAATAACCTGCCATCAACCAACAGGGGGCCGAACCAATTAATGGGGTCCTCAAGATCCTCTTCATCTTCAAATCGTTGCATGGTTTTTGTCCAAAACAGCTTACCTTGGGACAAGGAAACTGCCCGCAAACGCTGGGCTGAATCGAGCATGAATGCCACGTCACCAGCCACCACAGGTGTGTCACGTAGACCAAAGGCAAGACTCCAAATGCGGTTGCCTGTGTCCTTAGAAAGCAAGGACGTATGTCCATTACGTGTGGCCACCAAAATACCATCAGGCAAGATCAAGGGGCTCGCTGTGATGGTTGTTGTCGCGTCTAACACCGAATCTGACCGTCTGGTGGTTGGAAAATCAATGAAGCGGCGCCCACCATCCAACAATCTCAGACCCACAAATTCACCACCAATACCTGGATGGACAACCAAATCACCCTGACCAGCTGCTGCTGCGATGCGATCATGGGATGGCCCTGCGGGCGCACCTATCTCCACCCAAGAGACGGTACCGCTTTGTAAGTCCAAGGCCGTTGCTTGACCATTGAGCGCTTGAACAACAACGAAATCACCAAGCAACAAAGGGTTGTTGGCCAAGGGGATGCCGATATTGGTGCGCCAATTGATGCTGCCATCCACGCCAGAAATGGACATAACTTCGCCAAATATCGTGGATGCAATCAATGTGCTTCCAACCATGGCAAGACCCCCGCCGGACACCTCATCGGCCTCTTCATTTTCCGGGGCCAATTCCACTTCCCATTTGCGCGCACCGTTGGATAATGAGGTCGCGGTCAACATGGATTCTGTGTCCAATGCGAAAATAGTTGTGCCATCGGTCACGGGCTGGGCGACAAGGGTCAAGCCATCTTCATTACCATCGCCGATGCTGCTGCTCCATTGCCGGTTGTAGCCACCTGCATGGGAGACGTGACCAGAATTTCTGTCCGGTCCAGCTGCCACCTGCATCCAACTGTCTTTTTTGTTGGGCGACGGCAATGCCGGAACGGAAATGTCAGCTATGGCAATGCTGGCTGCGGGATCTGCACTCAAGGCAATGCGTGTGCCCTTAGCAACTGGCCCTTTATCCTCTTCAAAAAGCGAGCAGCTGGCCAACAAAGGTAAGGCCAGAGAAATTAAGATATAGGCAGATCGTTTCTTCATGACATCAACTTCAGGTAGGTGGCTGCTTCATTCCTGCGGCTGGCCATGGACGGGGTCACACGCTCCACCGCCTGCCAACGCGTGAGTGCTTCGGAAGCCATTTCGATATTCTTATCGGCGATATGGGCAAGAAACTCGATTTCGGCGGCTGCACCAGCCATGCTTGGGCTCAAGATATTCACGAAATTTTCGACAGCCTGCCAACCCAAATGGGCAAAGTGGTAGCCATATATGCGGGCCATCCCGGCACGCAATAGAGGGTCTAGATTTTCCTTATTAATTGCCGACAATAATGAGGCCGGGTCATTCTGTGTAGCGGCTTCTTCAATTCGCGCCAAAGCAGCATAAATGCCGGCACTTTCATCCTTCGCTAGTTCTGCGAGTCTATCGCGGATGACGGGCTCTTTTGATGTGGCGTCATAATAAGAGGTCGCGGCTGCATCTCTGGCAGCCTGCTCTTCACTTTCCAAATAAGAGAGAATGGCAGCACCTGCCAGAACCACCACAACAACAGCCGCAATGATCGGGCCAAAACGACGACCAAACGATTTAAGGCGATCTTGTTGTAATTCCTCATCAACCTCACGAAACAAATCACTCATGAAACAACCTTATTTGTAACTTTCTTCATCCGACGGGAATGCGCCGGAACGCACATCATCGGCATAACGCGTTACAGCTTCTTGCACCAGATGACCAAGCTCCGCGTAACGACGGACAAATTTGGGGTTACCTTTAAAAAATCCGAGCATATCTTCGGCCACCAATATCTGGCCATCACAATCAGGGCCAGCACCTATTCCAATTGTTGGAATAGAAAGCTTATTTTTAAGTTGCTCACTCAAACCCAAACGTACTGCTTCCACGACCACAGCAAAGGCACCAGCTTCTTCAACAGCCATGGCATCGGCGAGAACTGCTTGGACCTCACCATCATCCTTACCAACGGAGCGAAAGGACTGGGTCATCAAAGTATGTTGAGGCTCCATGCCCACATGCCCCATGACCGGGATCCCAGCATTCACGACAGCATGGACAATCTCCTGACGCTTGACACCACCCTCAATTTTGACGGCATCAGCACCTGCACGAATAAGCCTAATGGAATTTACAATCGCCTGATCTGGACCAAGTTCCACGGAGCCAAATGGCAAATCACCAACCAGCAATGCAGTTCCTTTTGACCGGGCGCATGAGGATACATGCATCTCGATCATCTCCATATCGACATGATGGGTTGATGAAAAACCATGACGCACCATGCCGACGGAATCACCAACAAGCAAAACGTCCACCAACCCACCATAAAGAGAGGCCATTAAGGCATCATAGGCTGTAAGGCAGACAATTTTGGTGCCGTCATTCTTCATTTGCGTGAGAGAAATAGGCGACACCTGACGACGTTTTTTATCTCCGTGTGTGGACATTTTTATCTCCAACGAGCAAGGCATCTTAGCTTTTGAAAAGTCACTGGGGATTGCTTAACCTATTGAAGCGATGACCACAAAGCATATGAAAATGGCCGCCAACTTGGGCGGCCATCATCAAGCTTGATGGGACCTAACGTTAGGTCACATAGAAGTACAGAACCGAGATTGCCGCAATAATCCAGGCACCAAAGGACAAATCAGACAAACGGCCACTCAGCAATTTGATCAACACATACATGATGAATCCAATGGCAATGCCGTAAGCAATCGAGAAGGTTAACGGCATGATCACAGCAGCCAAGACCGCCGGGGCGTATTCCGTGACATCATCCCAATCAATATCGCGGATGTTGCGCAGAAAATAGGTCGCAATAAAAATAAGCGCCGGCGCTGTGGCAAATGGTGGAATCGATTGGGCCAGTGGCGCAAAGACCAGGCAAATTGCAAATAAGGCTGCGATGGTGACCGCGGTAAGCCCCGTACGGCCACCCTGCTTAATACCTGCACCACTTTCGATGTAAGATGTGGTGTTGCTTGTGCCCGCGACGGCACCGACCACTGTGGCCACCGAATCCGACAACAAAGCACGATCAATATTTTCAACTTTGCCGTCCTTGTCCACGCGACCGGTTAAATTTGCCACCGAGGTCAGGGTTCCTGCCGTGTCTAAGAAATCCACAAAGAAAAATGCAAAGGCGACACCAATAAAGCCACCTGTTGCCAATGCACTGAAATCTAGCTGAAAAGCGTGAATAGGGCTGGGCACGGACCCAACAATGCCACCAATCTCTGCCACACCGGTCGCCCATGCAAAGATGCTCACCGCCAAGATGCCAATAATCACTGAGCCAGGAACTGAGAGGCGATCCAACACCGCCATGATGACGATCCCTGCAAAGGCCAACAGAACCGGCGCACTGGCCATGTCACCAAGGGTTACCAAGGTGGCTGGGTGGTCGACCACAATGCCGGCATTCTTAAAGCCGATGATGGCGAGGAAGAGCCCGATACCGGCGCCAATACCAAGCTTCATGCTGCCAGGAATAGAATTGACGATGTAACGTCTTGCCGGCGTGATGCTAAGGATTAAAAAGACGATGCCAGCCACAAATACGGCAGCCAACGCCTGTTGGTAGCTATAGCCCATGCCAAGCACGACGCCATAGGTGAAGAATGCATTAAGCCCCATGCCTGGCGCCAGACCCACTGGCCAATTGGCCCAAAGGCCCATGATCAGCGTGCCCACAATGGCCGCAATGATAGTGGCGGTGAAGACCGCGCCAAATTCCATGCCCGTACCCTCTGTCGAGAGAATAGCGGGGTTCACCACGGTAATGTAAGCCATGGTAAGAAAGGTCGCGACGCCGGCAAGGATCTCAGTCCTTACGTTTGTTCCCGCCTTTTCAAGACCAAACAATTTTTCGAGCAACTTAAGGCTCCTTCCCTAGCAAGATGATTCGCAGCAACAGGCCACAAAATATTGTGTGCCAGCCACCGCCTAGCCACAAGAGACGTTTCATATGCTTTTAGGAGATTAGGGTAGCCAAAATTCTGGCTTCATCCACACAGCGGGAAAATATGTTGACAAAGGCCCCTTCGTCATAAAGCCAGTCGCGTCAATCGATTGCCAACCTGCCACATACTCATCGGGCAATTCATAGGGGGGTAAAAGCATGTCATCTGTTTTAAAGCCAAAATGTCCGTAAAGGTTTGGATCTCCAAGAGTAACGATCCGATGGCCATTTTGCCTTTGGCTCATTTCAATCGCATGGTTAATTAACGCCCGGCCATGCCCCTTGCCATGCTGATCTTTATGAACAGCAACCGGTGCCATCAAATGACATAAATATTGATTTGCACCTGCAGAAAACTCGGTCAAGCAAGCAAAAGATATGGCCTTAGTTTCCGACACTTCACCAAAACACAACACGCCTTCTTTTATTAGCAAAAGCTCCGTAACCAATGGCCACAAATCCTCTTCTGGGAACGCCGTTTTGATTATTGGCTCAATAAGAAAGGCATCGCCGTGACCAAATTTTTTGAACAAGCTTCAACTCCCTAACAAGAAAATCTTTTTAATACATAATATCATTTATAATTTGCATGTCTTTGCTCAATTGTTAACCTAATTGTCAGGAACCACCTCAAGCAGGATGCGCGAAGAAAAAAAGCAAAATCTTGGCCCCTGCACAGACAAAAAATGGTGGTGACAGCTTCGATGGGAACAGTTAGGGGAAAGAACCTCTCTTTGTTCCACATATTCAAGGTTGCGCAGAGGATCAGACATTGATCATCTTCCAGAACGAAACCGACTATCTGGCCGCGCAGCTCTACAGCGTACCCAAATTTTCTCAAGGATGTCATACCGTTATCGTCAAAGCGGTTTTTGACATCAATTTTGATGCCGAACAGCCGCTTTTCTTGAGCAAAAATCAGGAATTGAAGGCCGAAGAAATTCACCCTGGTAGCGACAGCGAATCCCTCTCCTTTCCCAATGAGGCCAGTGAAGCCAAGTCCTTTTTGGACTTAACCATGGCCGGCTACGCCTACCCCCCTGATGGACAAAATGAGTTCGATGTTCACTTTGGCTGGGAGGATCAGCCCAGATCCCTGCGCATAAAAACCTATAACCACCCCCATGAAACCGCCCCTGTTCCTCTTGTTCATGACCTCTGTGTTGGTGGACCGGAAACCGATAACCCCATCGGTCGGCCATGGCAAAAAGGCGTGTTAGATTCCGACGATCGGCAACCAAAAATCTTGCCTATCATCGATGGCGAGGTATCCCGTTCTGTAGCCATGAATATGGGTTGCTTTGCCCCCATCACCACCGTCTGGCCAAGCCGTCATCGATTAATGGGTCGGGGTTTGGGCTACATACTTAAAGAACATTTTCCCTCAACTGCCCCAGATTTTGACCGTCGATTTTATAATTGCGCCCCGAGAGACCTTCAGCGTGACCTTAGAGATTTGGGCAAGGGCCTGCGTATTGTGGGTCAAAACCTACATCCACGCTTTCGAAAATTTTTGCTCCATCCCCCTGTTTTTGATGTGCGCGCCTACTTCTATCATCCGGAACTTGATGGAAACGGCTTTTTACAAGCCTCACCCATTGTGGATAGCATCCATGTGGATCTCATCAACATGAAGCTACACCTGGTGGCAAAAACACGATTGGTCAGCAAGCTCGATGAATTGCAAGAAATCCTTTGCCTGATCAGACCCGGTGGCTTTTCCAATAATCCCGACCAACAAGCTGAGGACCTAAACGCATTCCAGGCCTTTATGGCACAACATAAGGCAAGACAGGAAACATCTGGGCCCGACCTTTCCCTCATGCCCGATGACAAACCGCCAGAAACGACCATTCCCAAACAGGTAATCAGCAACTCGGGGCAAATAACAGAAGATCCCATGAATGCTGATTGGGAACATTTACATGTCCGGAACAAGAATTTTCGTGGGTTCAATTTTGAAAATGCGTCTTTCTCTTCTGTGACTTTCGAAGATTGTGATTTTTCCGAGGCCGCCTTCAATGGCTGTCAGGCGCAAAATGTGCAATTCAAAAACTGCCGATTTGTCCAAACCCGCTTTGTGGACAGTCAGTTTGATCAGAGCCGTTTTTCCACGCCTTCGATGCAGTTTGTATCCTTTGAACGCTGCCAATTTGACCAATCTTTGTTTGATCATGTCGCGTTCGATGAATGTTCTTGGACGAGTTCGGCATTGGAGGGGTGTAAACTTCGTGGCACCTTATGGTTAAACAAC
>AACY020556665.1_pt1 | contig 25088 bp, 30 predicted proteins | sample 267378 | NCBI WGS metagenome assembly AACY02 (sample SAMN02954345, study PRJNA13694) | marine metagenome | biome: aquatic; feature: ocean; material: water; isolation source: isolated as part of a large dataset composed predominantly from surface... | reverse complement strand
GGTCGCCTCGAGATATGCGCGCTGGATCGCATCGTCCCGCCAGCCGCGGGAGAAGTACGGCACGAAGCTCTCGGACGACTTCGGATCGAAGAAGACGTTGGGCTGGTTGGTGCCGCGGTCGATGGCCGGGCAACCGAGTTCGGTGAACCAGATCGGCTTGGACTGCGGCGCCCACGCCGTCGGTGTGCCGCTCTCCACCCCGCCGGGGCGGTCGTAATGCGCACTCGACCACCAGGCGCGGAGATCCTTGTAGCGAAAGACCCACGGCTTGCCGGCGGCGCCATCGCTGATCGGACTGCGGACCTGCGCGGTGCGATCCGCCGCGCTGGCATAGAACCAGTCGAAGCCTTCGCCGCCCGCGATGTTCCCCTGCAGGTAGGCCCGGTCGTAGATCGCGGGCCAGCCCTCGACCGCGTCGAGATGCTCGAACCCGTCTCGCCAGTCCGACAGTGGCATGTAGTTGTCGATCCCGACGAAATCGATCTCGGCATCCGCCCAGAGCGGATCGAGGTGAAAGAACACGTCGCCCGAGCCGTCGCCCGGCTGGTGCCCGAAGTACTCCGACCAGTCGGCTGCATAGCTGATTTTCGTCCCCGCCCCGAGGATGCTCCGCACGTCGGCCGCCAGATCGCGGAAGGCCTGGACCGCGGGATAGGCGCTGGCCCCCGAGCGGATCGTGGTCAGCCCGCGCATCTCGGTCCCGATCAGAAAGGCGTCGACTCCGCCCGCCGCTAAACAGAGATGGGCGTAGTGCAACACCATCCGGCGCAGGCCCCGGTCGCCCGCTGCGCCGGTCCAGGAGACGGTTTCGCCCACGACGGCGAAGTCCGAGGGGGTGGCGCTGCCGAAGAAGGCCGCGACCTGGCTTGCTGCCGTGGCGGTCTTGTCCACGGTACCGCCGAAACCAGCCGCGGGCGAACAGGTGATCCGACCGCGCCATGGGAACGCGGGCTGGCCCGTCCCGGCCGCGTTGTCGGAATAGGGGCTGGGCAGGCTGTTGCCGGGCGGCACGTCCATCAGGATGAACGGATAGAAGGTGACGCGCAGCCCGCGGGCCTTCATCTCCTTGATCGCTTGCACCACGGCGAAGTCGGCCGGCGTGCCGCCGTAGACGGGTCGGTCCTGGTCATCACGGCTGACGAGATGGGCGGCGGCGCGCGAGACGCCGTTGACGGACCAGGTCTGCGGGCTCGTGGTCTTTTCCGAGACCTCCACGCCCGGCCGGATGGTGCAGTCGCCCACGCGCAGGTCGTTCCCGAACCAGGCGACCACGAGGCTGACGCTCTCCACCTTCGGCGCCATCGCCTGCAGGCGGTCGAGCGCCACCACCATGTCGGCCGTATCCGAGAGCGCGTTCAGGTTCTCGGGGATTTGCGCCCCGCCGCTGCCCTTGCGGATGCCCTGCGTCGCGTAGGTGAACTCGCCCGAGGCCGGAATCATGGTGACGGCCTGCGTCAGCCCCTCGGCTGTGTCGGGATCCGCGAGCGGGCGGAACACCTCGAAACTGAGCTGCGGCAGGCGGTTCCCGTAGTTGCCGAGCGGCAGCTCCTCGAAGACCACATAGGCCGTGCCGCGATAGGCCGGGGTGTTCGCCGCGCCCATCTTGGCGGCGATGAACGGGTCCGCGGCCTGTGCCTCATCGCCCGGATACCAGCGCCAGACGATGCCAGCGGTGTCGAGCAGCTTGCCGTCCGCCCAGATGCGGCCGATGCCGGTGATCGGCCCCTCGCAGAGCGCGACGGCGAAGCTCGCGTAGTAGAGATATTCGGTGGTCTTGACCTTGCCGCCTCCTCCGCCGCCCTTTCCGCCGCCCTGCGTGGTGGTCTTGGTCTCCTCGCGGAAGTCGGTCGCCCAGATGACGTTGCCGCCCATGCGCATGCGGCCGTAGACGCGCGGGATGACGGCGCCTTCGGTGGACGACGTCATCCGAAGACTGTCGAGCCGCGGCCCCTCGATGCGTTGGGTGGGTGCGAGCGACGAGACGATCCAGCTGTCGACGACCGAGCCGATGGCGGAGCCGACGAAACCGCCGATTGTCGCAGCGCTCACGCCGAGGATCGCGCCGCCGATCGAACCTCCGATGGCGGCGCCAGCGGCACCGAGGACGAGCGTTGCCATGCGTGAATCTCAGCGTTGCGGGAACTGGAAGGCGAAGGCGATGCGCCGCCGCCAAGACGGCGTTAGCGGTTCCTCGATCACGCCGAGCCGCTCGTAGGCATGGAGGAAGCTGTCGGGCCCGGTCAGGATCCCGACATGCTTGGCGATGGCACGTGGCTTCATGCGGAAGAGGACCAGCGCGCCGGGACCGGCCTCGGCGGGAGGCACCTCGATCATCATGGCTCCCGCGCCTTCGGCCAGAACCTCGCGCGGCCCGGTCTCGCCCCAGTCCCGGCTGTAGGGCGGGATCGGGAACGGCTCGGGCCCCACCACTTCGCGCCAGACGCCCCGGGCGAGACCAAGGCAGTCGCAGCCAATGCCGCGCAGGCTCGCCTGGTCGTGGTAGGGCGTGCCAAGCCACGCGCGCGCAGCGGCGATGACCCTGTCTGGGGCGGCCGGCGTCACAGCACGCCCCCGTCATGGCCACCGTCCTTCGTCGCGTAGCGCAGGATCGTGTCCTGACCCGGGATGTGCGGGAAGCCGCGGAAGTTGGCGGTATTGGCGAACTTCGCGCCGCAGGTCTCGATCCGCTTGTCGCAGCCCGCGCGGATGGTGAAGGCATCGCTCTCGGCAATGGTTCGCACCGGCGCCTCGAGCAGGGTCAGGATCGCGATGCCGTCGGTCACGTCGTGGCCCAGCACCTCCGCGCGACGCCCGGCGTTCGCGCCGCTCCTCCATTCGACGGTGCCAAACGTGAACCAGCCGGCTTCGAAGCCGCTGAGCCCCGAGGCAGTGAAGGCCCGATCCCGCAACAGGTCGATCACGGCGCCCGCACCCTTGAAAACAGGATTTTCGAGATCGACGCCGCAGCGCGCATCGCCGAGCGCGGCATCGCAGGTCGCCTGGAAGGTCCGCCCGACCGTCTGGCCCAGCACATGCGCGAGCGAGCGGACCTCCGCGACGAAGGCCAGCCGCCCGCGCCGGATTTGCCCGATTGCGCCGCGCCGCATCAGCACGCGCTGACCAGTGTCGGCCCAGTTCACGCGCCACACCTCGACCTCGGCGTTGTCCCAGCGGCCGTCGAGGATGTCGGTCTCGGTGATCCGGTCCGAGGTCAGCACGCCCTCGGCGTCCTGCGCATCGACCGACAGGTCCGAGCCCGACCGCACCTCGGACGCCGTGAGCCCGCTCTCGGGCTCGAACTCCGTCCCGTCGAAACTCAGGGTCTCGTCGTGATCGGTGAAGCCGAAGGTGACGCCGTCTGCCCGCGCGATCCGCCAGCACCAGGCGAGCGTGGTCGTGCCCTCGTCGAGATGGGCCTGCAGGGCGGGATCGAAAGTCTTCATCGGCGCAGTTCCAGCAGCGGAATGGAGGTGATCGAGCCGAGCCGCTCGAGGTCGAGCGTCACGTCGAGCACGTCGGTGTCGAAACGGACCGGCACGTCGAACTCGAAGCCCGCGGTGATCGCGAGGCCGGAGCCCGGCGCCGCGGTGAAGGTGACGACGCCGGTCGTGGTGTCGACCGACCAGCCGGACAGCTGCTCGGCGCCCGCCACCGCGATTCGCACGGTTCCGGTCACCGGCTTGGCGATGGCGCGCGTCCAGGATTGCGCGCCCGAGGCGTAGCGCTTCACCAGCTGGAAGGCGGTCGTCGCGCCATCGCCGGTGCCGATCGCCTGGTCGGTGGGCGATGGCGTCTGGGACGGCAGGCACGATTTGTAATCGCCCCAGTCCTTGAATCGGAAGCCATGCAGGCGGCCGTTCCGCGCCTCGAAGAAGGCGACCACCACGGCTAGGTCGTCGGCGCGGCGGATGCCATAGGCAACATCGTAGCGGCGGCGCGAGTTGGCCCAGCTGGCGTTGCGCTCCTCGTCGCCCGAGGCGAGTTCGACGATTTGCGTGCGCCGCTCGGGCCCGCCGCGCGCGCCACGGCTGATGTCGTCCGGAAACCGGACCTCGTGAAAGGCCATGGCTCAGAGTCCCCTGCGCCCAAGCGAGACGGCGCGGGCAATATCCGCGGCCACCTGCGTCCGGGACTGCCTGAAGCTCTCGGCGTCGCGCGCCATGATGGTGACGTTGACGCCGCCCGAACCGTAAGCCTGCGCCTCGCGACGCGAGAGCACCCGCTCACCCCGCTGGAGGATCGCGGGCACCTCGTCGTGGCGAAGTCCGGCGACGCCGCCAGCGTGCATCCTCGGCGCGCCGGCAAAGGCCATCGCTGGAACCGCCCGCATCGGCGGAGCAGCGCCGACGATGCCGCCGCGGTGGAGCACTGGTCGCGGAACCGGCGCAGGCGACGTCATCGGCGCGGCAGAACCGAGCAGCGCGCCGAACGCGCCTGTGAAGATGCCCGAGAGCGCATTGGCGATTGGTCCCAGGATGAACCTGCGCGCAGCCAGCTTGGCGAGGTCCGCGAGCAACGAAGTGACAAGATCGCTGAACCTGAGCTTGCCGGTCTTCACGAACTCACCGACGGCGTTCTCGGCCGACTGGAAAGCCCCGACGAGGCTCTGGCCGATATCGCCGCCGATCTGGCGCGCCTTGCTGGCGTAGTCGGAGAGCGCGGCCGAAACCGCCTGCCAGCCCGTGACGGCCGTCTCGACGTTCGGCTCGGCAGCGGAAGCTGCAGCGCCTGCGGCAGCGCCCGCATCGGTCGCAGCCTGCCCGGCGCCGTCGAGCGCGGTCTCGAACCGTTCCGCAGCAGCCGTGGCCTCGGCCAGCGCATCGGCGCCATCCTCGTCGGTGCCACGCACGGCGTTGCGAAGCGCCTGCCAGCTTTCGAGCGGCGCACGAGCGCCCTCGGCCAGATCGCGTGCGGCGTCGCGATAGAGGTTCGCGGACTCGAGTGCCCGGTTCGCCGTGAACCGGTCAAGCCGAGATCGAGCGTGGTGAGCGGGTTGTCCTCGAAGGCCCGGTCGAAGGCCGCCTGCGCCGCCGTCGTGGCCGCACTGGCCGCACCCTCAAAGCGGTTCTCGATCTCGCCGAGGTCAAGGTCGGGCACCAGCGAGATGCGCCTCTCCGACCCGAGCGCTTCGAGCCCCTGGTTGATGCCGCCAATGAAGCCGTTGATGCGCGACACCACGCCGTTCAGCATGGCCTCGACGCCGTTGACCAGGCTGTTCGCTGCCTGGAATGCCAGATCGCCGATGGCGGCGGGCAGCAGGCCCCAGATCGCCTTGATCGCCTCGTAGGCGCCCTCGAAGGTGTTCGCCGCCGTGTTGCCGAAACCGACGACACTCTCGATGGCGCTCTGCATGCCCGATGCGGCGTCCGCCTTCAGGTCGGAGAACATCGCCGTAGCCGCAGCACCGGCCGCAGCGGCGCCCATGCGGATCCGCTCCCAGACCTCGACGGCGAGATCCTTCAGAAGCGACATCGCCTCGCCAAAGCCGCCCGCGCCGGACACGAGACGGGTGAACTGGTAGACGAGTTCGCCCGCGCCGACGATCAGCGCCCCAATGCCGGTGCGGATCAGCGCGCCGCGCAGGACGACCAGCGCCGTGGCGAGGCCACGGACGGAGAGCGCTGCGGCGACCATCCCCGCCACCCAGCGGCCCGCAAGGAAGGCGGCGAAGGTCGCGGCATAGGTGGTCAGGCGGCCGGTGTTGTCGAAGAGACCGCGGATGGCGACGCCGAGCGGCCCGGTGCGGCTGGCGACCGCCGCCATGGCGTTGGCGACGGCTTCCAGCGCCGGAGCGGCAGCAACCGCCAGCTGGTTCGACAGCCCGCGCCAGATCAGACCGAGCCGGGAGATCGCATCGTTCGTCCGCTCTATCTGGTCGGCATCCTGCTCGGAGACCACGACCCCGAAGGCGAGAACGTCCTCTGTCGCCTGGCGCAGCGTCGTGGTGTCGATCCGCGACATGGCGATGGAGCCTTCCTCGCCGAAGAGCTGGCCCGCGACTGCCGCGCGCTCAGCGGCAGGCACGAAGCTTTCGATTGCCGCGTTGATCGCGCCGACCCGCTGGTCCAGCGGCAGGGCGATCAGGTCGGTGGCCGAGAGCCCGAGCCGGTCGAGCGCATCGGCGGCGGGACCGGTCCCGGCCGCCGCCTGGCTGAGACGGCGCGTCAGATCCTTGGTGGCCTGTTCGATGCCGGACATCGACACGCCCGCCAGCTAGCCCGCGCGCTCCAGCGTCTGGATCGAGGCGACGGTGGTGCCGAGGGACTGGGCCAGCTTGGCCTGCGCATCCACTGTCTGCAGACCGGAGCGGATCATCGCCACGCCAGCGGCGGCTGCGGCCGCCACTGCGGCGGCGGCAGCCACACGCACCCGCCGCGAGAAGGCCGCGAGCCGGGCGTTCGCCGCTTCCATCTCGCGGCTGAGCCGTCCGAAGCCGCGCGACCCGGCCTCGCCGACACCTTCCAGCTCGGCGCGCACCTGCCGTCCGCCCACGGCCGCGAGGCGGACGCTAACCCGTTTTTCCGCCATGGGAGTGATCCATCTGTTCGTTGAGTTTGGCGACCATCACCGCTTCGATGACAGGCAGCAGTTCGGCCATGGCGAGAGGCGGCACGCCGAGGCCGTCACCGAGCGCCAGCGCCGCCGACATGTCCCAGCCGATCACGGCGCCGGGCAGGACGCGCAGTTGGCCGCCGAGGCGGCCGACGAGATCCCAGACCTGCCAGCCTTCATACGTGAGCGGCCGGTTCAGGCGCGTCGGGCAGTCTTGGCACGCTTGCGCGCAGGCTTCGCAGTACCGGTCGCCCCCGCCGAAGGACCAGTCGGCGAGAGCGCGGAGGCGTTTTTTTCCTGTTCCAGCAGCAGGCCCTTCGACACGTAGGTCAGCTGGAACGCCTCGAAGATCGGCCAGACGTCGAGCAGCGCGTCGATGGCCTCGGGGGTCGGATCGATGGCGTTGCCGTCGGCGTCGCCGATGCCGTCCCAGGCGAGCACGGCCCGCCGCGCCAGCGCCTTGGCGAAGGCGACCGCGCGCTCCTCGTCGGACGCCTCCTCGGGCATGGTCTCCACGGCGGGATCGCTGCGCGTCGCCACCATCAGCGCGGTGGTCAGCGGGCGGAGCTGCACCCGGACGCCGGGCGCGAGGTCGTGCCAGTGCGGCGCACCGGTCAGATCGAGCGTGATCATCAATAAACCTCGATGTCGTTGATCAGCGTTGCGGTGCACATCCGGCCGACGACGCTGTCGCGGGCGGCCTGCCAGTCGAAGGTCGCCTGCACGCCCTGCGGCCCGGAAATCTCGATGCGCGGGCGCGGCAGGTAGACGGCGTGCACGGTGAAGGTGAAGCTTTCTCCGGAGGGCAGGACGTAGGCGAATTCCATCTCGCAGGCCTCGCCGTTGATCGCCTGCGTCACCAGCGTCTGGTCGGCGAAGCGCACCTCGATCCGACCCGTGAGCGCCGCGATGGACGGATCCGCCCCGTCGATGCGGCCGTCGCTCCGGATCGTCTCGATCCGGTCGAGGTTGTTGGCATAGGTGATCTCGGCCGAGACCACGTTGCCGAGGGCCGAGCCGTTGCGGGTGATCGCCCCGTTGAAGTGGCCGAAGCGCTTCAGCTCCAGCGAGGCCGGCGTTCCGGCGCTCGTCGTCGTGCCGACCGTCTCGCCCTGCGCCACCAGCCGCGCGGTTGCTGTCAAAAGGCCCGAGCGCTGCATCTGCCAAGTGATCTGGTCAAGCACGCAGCCCGCGTACATCGCGTAGCGCGGCACCTCCGGCATGCCGGTCTCAATCGACATGCTGGGCAGTGTCCACGCGCCCGACTGAAACTCGTGGGTGTACGGGGCTTCCACACCCGTGGTCGCCGGCGCGCCGAACGCCGCCTTCAGCCAGAACCCGAAGGCCTCGGCGTCGAGCGGCACGACGACATCGCCATCGGCGGTCACCGCGTCCTTGATCGGCGCCAGCGGATCGCGGCCGTAGCCCAGCAACTCCGAGTTCAGCAGCGGCTGCTCCGCACCGAGCGAGGTGCTGGCGAAGGGCATGCGCGTGAAGCCGCTCGCGGGCGGCGTTCCATAGGTCGTCTCGAACGCAAGCGCCATCAGCGCCCGCGCCCCCTGGGCTCGTGCCATGGTGTTCTCCTCGGATTGTCGGGGTCAGGCCAGCGGATCGGCCGTGGAATAGTGCAGCACGACCGGGATCACGGCGGCCTTAAGGCTGGCCGCGCCTTCGACCGGCAGATCGACCGGGCGCGCGGCTTCCGCCTCGATCCAGTCGCAGAGCCCGCCCAGCGTGCGGTCGGCGGCGAGCGCTGCGCCGATGCTGGCGGTCAGCGCGTCGAAGGCGGCGTCACGGGCGGCGCCCTGTACGACCGCCTCGATCTCGGCGCGGTGCTGGTAGTGGTAGCGCAGGGGCGACAACGTCACCTCCGGCTCCCCCGGTTCGCCGTCGCGCAGGATCAGCAGGCCCTCAGCCGGAACACGCTCGGGCAGCACGTCGCCGCGAAGGGCGGTGGCGGGTAGCGCCGAGAGCCGCGTGTGCAGCGCGGTGAGGATGGTTTCGCGAGGGGTGGGCATGGTCCGACGATCATTTTGGGTGACAAGCGTGTGCGACATCGCGGACTATCGCACAGGCCGATACATTAGGTGGGAGGCAGAATATGAAGGCTGGCCGGAACATAACCATCGCAATCTCAGCTCTACTACTTATTTCCGCCTACTTCGCTTCTACATTTTGGTGGGTGTTCATTGTCCCACTGCCGGTATTACTAATTTGCCAGTGGGTTGCTCAAAGCGCCGCCGTGAAAGACGCTGAGAGGTTCTTTGGTTTTACTGACCTCGCATACTACTTGATTGTTGGTGCGGTGATTGGTCTTGGCGCTCAATATCTCTCTGAGATAGATCGAATCCTCCAGCAGGATGCAGAAATCACATTCGCTCAGGCCTCAGCAGAACTTCCAGAGGCGAGGGAAGAAGCACAGGCTGCTTCACAATTGCGTCGGGAAACTTCAACGAGTTTGGAAAACATACCTCCGGAAGTGATAGGCGACTGCGTAGCTCAACAGATGACAGCCGACCTCATGGACTCAATTGAAGTCGATCCGCAGCGTGAAAGAGACGGGCTACTGCTGGCCGACTATCCTCCGGGATGTGAACTTCCCCTTTCGGTAGTCGATGCTGCCGCACGCGCAACAAGTGAAGCGATATCTGCTAATAATCGGGTCCGCGATCTAAGCGAGATTGTAGAACGTGGCCCAAATGCAGACGTCGCATCCTCCGATCTCATAAGCCCCGAAGGTCTTGAATGGATTCTCTTCAGGTTGTTTCCAGCACTTGTGCTTTGCGGCGTTATGTTAAAGGTAGGAAAGACGACACTGTCGATCAGAAAATCGGCGTAGAAGGTCTCCTCATCTCCCCTCCACCCAATTCGCCACGATCAACCCCGGCACGCTGTCGTGCGCCCGCTCGGCGTCGCGGTCCAGATCCAGCCGCTTCGGCAGCTTGACCTGCGGCACCAGCAGGAAGATCGGCGCAGTGACCTGGTTGCGACCGGTCTTCGCGCGCGACGCCACCGCCTGGCCACGGGTGTTGATGCGGGCCCTGTCGGCGACGAGCAGGCTCGGACCTCGGGGGCGATAGACGAAGCGCAGACGCAGGCCGCGGCGGCGCTCCCATTCGCCGGGCGTGAGCTTGGCGCCGCGGAGGCCACGGCCGGCGGCCTCGGTCGGGATCGCGAGCCAGAACCCGTCCTTAGAGCGGATCAGCGGGCCGGTGTCGTGGGCGCCGACGATGACAGGAGCTTTGGACCAGACGAGCGCCGCGGCGTTCAGGCTCTCGCCGGCCTTCGGGTATGTCTGGCTGCGGATCGAGTTCGCGAGCCGCCGCCCGAGCCCCGCGCCGGTGATCTGGCCGCGCCAGGCGGTCTTCAGCCCGGTCCCGGCCTCGCGCATGGCGGCGGTGACGGCCTTTTCGCCCGCCTTCACCTCTGCGGCCATGGCGACGACGAGATCGGGCGTGATGTCGAGCTTCAGCTTCACGCGGGCCTCAGATCAACTGTCCAAACGAGCCGTTCGCGGTCGCGGACGGGTTCGCCCTGGATAAGGAAGGCCTCGCCGTCGATCTCGATGCGGTCGCCGGGACGCGGGGTAGCGACCTCGGCGAGGCGCAGATCGAGCCGGGTGGTTTCCGACCAGATGCGTGCCTCGCCGAAGCCGGTTACGTCGTCCGGCCGCCGGAGGATGGCGCGGACCAGTGCGGGCGCGCCGCCCTCGGCGGTGTAGACGACGTCGCGCGCCAGATGCGCGTCTGCGAAGAGCGCGTCGAGGGCGGCGGCGAAGGCAGTCATCAGAAGTTACCGTTCAGGCGCATACGGCCGATGGTGTCGCCCGCGCCGCCGGCCACCGCCTCGACCGCCACGCCGATGAGGGTGTTGTCGGTCGCGACCGTGGTGCAGCGCTTGTTGGTGTCGTCCCAGTAGATCTTTGCGCCGACGGTCCAGGCCTGCGAGCCGATCTTGGTGAGGTCGAAGACGCCGGTGAGCGCAGCCTCGACGGTGGCACCGTTGGCGGCATCGGCGGCCGCCACGCCGAAGATCGAGCCAACGAGCAGGCCGTCGCCGGAGGTCACGGCGTAGGGCGCGGTCAGGGTGAGGGTGGCGCCGGGCTGGACATAGTTCTTCATCGCGGGGTCCTTTCGCGGAACGACGACGGGCGGCCCATCGGGACCGCCCGTGTGTCAGGGATCAGGGTTCAGGGGATGGCCCGGCTCACGCGCCGGGGTTCTTGTAGAGGCCGCGCCAGTCGATGGCCTTGGCGCCGAAGTCGAGGCGGCACTTGATCTCGACGCCGTCGACGTCGAAGCCGTTGCGCGTCTCGATGTAGGCGCCTTGCTGGCCCTCGAGATAGGCGTACTCGATCGTGTCGATCTGGTTGGGGCTGGCGGCCAGATACCAGGCCGTCTCGCTCGCGGCATCGAGCCGGGGCTCGGCGATGGGCGAGAGCGTGCGGATAGACTGGGGCACCACGTTGCCGCTCTGGGCGGGCACGAGGTTCTGCGCGACCAGCTGCTCGGCCTTGAGCTCCAGCGCCGCCGGCACGATTAGGAAGGCGGGGCGGATGTTCAGCACCGTCTTCTTGTCGAGCCCGGTCTGCTTGCGCATCGCCGCGCGCGCGAGGCCCACGCTGTCGACCCCGAGCGCCGCGCCGGAGCCGGCGAGGTTCTTGTGGGTCGAATGGAAGAGCGCCGTGCCGTCGGCCATCGCCGGGTTCGACGTCACGATGTCCCAGACCACGTCCGACTCCAGCTGCGCGATCGAGTTGCCGTACATCGCCGGGATCCGGGTGAAGGCGTCGAGATCGTCGTTGATCAGCACCTGCCGGGTGATGGCGACGACGCGGCCGTAGGTCTCGATGCGGTAGCTCTCCTTGCTCTCGCCGAGCGTGCCGCGCTTGAACTCGCCGCTCTCGCCGACCTTCAGAAGCTGCGGCGCCTCGCCCAGCTGGACGCGGTGCATCGCCTTGAAGTCGGTCGCCAGCACCTGCCGGCAGAAGAGCGGGAAGGTCCGCGGATAGGCCTCGTAGGCCTGGCGCAGCGTCTTGTTGGTGACGGCTGCGAGGATCTCGGGGAAGTCCGAGGTCGTGTGCAGCGCACGCGTCGCCACCTCGTCGCGCGAAAGGCCGCGGGTGCTGGCGCCCGCGGTCTCAAGGCTTTCGCGGGCGAGTTCCATCAGCGTCATTCCGCGGTACTCGCGGGCGGCGTCCTCCAGCGGGAACAGCGTCGGGCTGTAGCGGTGCAGGAGCGCGTTCGAGATCGCCTCGCGCCGCGTGACCGTGGCGTCGCGCCCGCCAAGCGGGATCGAGACATGGGGGAAGGTCCGCGTCTCGTCCGCCTTGGCCGCGACCTGGTCGAGGATCAGCCGACGCGCCTCGTCGATGGAGACGCCGCGCTTGATCAGGTCGTCGGCGAAGCCACGCTCGAGATGGAGCTTGTCGGCGAGGCCGTGGATCGTGGAGACGCGCTCGCGCTCCTGCGCGCGGGCTTCGCTGACCAGCGCGTCGGTGTCGACGCTGCGGGCGCGATCCTCGGGCGCCGGGTCGGGCGCGGGCTTGGTCGCCTTGGGCTTCGTGTCGGCGGCGCGGGTCTGCGTTTCGGCAGCGCCGGTCTTGTCGTCGGTCATGCTCGTCTCCTCGGGCACTGCGGTTTCGCTCTTCTGCTCGGCCGGCTCGGCCGCTGTCTGGGTCGTGTCCGTCATCGGGGATGCTCCTTGCTCGGTGGGGGCGTCCCGGCGGTGGAGGACGCAGTCGTGATGTTCGCCCTTGGCGCGAAAGCCGGCGGCGGGGTCGGCGCCCACGGGCACGGCGGAGATCTCGAACGGGGTCCAGTCCACCGCGCGCCAGAGTTCGCGCTGGCCGTCGGGCTTCGAGATCTCGAAGCGGTGGACCTGGTAGCCGATGGAGACCGCGCGGATGTGCCCGGCCTCGATGTCGCGCCAGATGTCGCCCACCGCGTCGCGCTCGGAGAGCCGGATGCGGGCGATGCCCTGTCCGTTCTCGATCCGCGCCGAGCCCGGCACGACCGAGCCGATCACGGCGTCGAGATCGTGCGCCTCGTGCACCTTCAGGAAGGGCGCGCCCGCGTTCAGCCGCTCGAGCCGCACATGCTCGGGCGCCATGCTGAGCTCCTCGTCATGCGGCTCGCCGAAGAGCGCGGCACGCCGCACCCGGGCGCCGGTCGACCAGATCACCTCGACGCTGCGCGTCTCCGGGTCGATGCTGGCAGGCCGCAGCTCCGCCGACCGGCGGAACGCCGGCAGTTCGATCGTCTGCTCTTCCATTTGATTTCCTTTAACGCGACCGATAGCGTTCGCTTTGGTGCGCACTCATTTTTCGCGAGGTGTTAATGTTGTTGAAAAAGCTAGTCTACGCGTCTTCTGTGGTAGGCTTAGTGCTTCCGTCGGTTGTGTTTTCCGAGGGTCTTTACCCAAACAATTCGATCGGCGTTTGCTCTAGTGACGAGCAAGGTCGAATTCTCTGTCCGCCAACCGACAGGCGCATTATCCTCGACTACGACTTCACCGACCCGAGTGACCAGCCCGACGGGACACGACCAGAGTTTCAGCCGGAAATCGCGAGGGATACATGTGAACATGGCCAGCCGGGAAATCCATGTCCGGCGCCGGACACACCCGATTGCGAAGGCTTCGGACCGGGCTGTGGGCTAACCGGCGGCGAGCCCGGTATTCGGCGCATTATCCTCGACGACGACTTCACCGACCCGAGTGACCAGCCCGACGGGACACGGCCAGAGTTTCAGCCGGAAATCGCGAGGGATACATGTGAACATGGCCAGCCGGGAAATCCATGTCCGGCGCCGGACACACCCGATTGCGAAGGCTTCGGACCGGGCTGTGGGCTAACCGGCGGCGAGCCCGGTATTCGGCGCATTATCCTCGACGACGACTTCACCGACCCGAGTGACCAGCCCGACGGGACACGACCAGAGTTTCAGCCGGAAATCGCTAGAGACGAATGTGAGAGGCAAGGTTGTGATGTGAACTAGCCGTCAGTTTTCGTTGGCCACCGCCTAACATATGGTGACCCAGTAGCTATTCGGCCGGCGCGCTTGCCTGCGCGCTGCCGGTCTTGGTGACCCGGCGCGGGTCGCTGTCGAGCACGAGGCCCAGCTCGTCGAGCTTGGCGTTCGTGGCCGCGATCTCGGCCAGCACCGCGTCGGGGTTGCGGCCCTGCCGGGCGATGGCCTCCGCCAGCGTCATGGTGCCGGAGCGGATGGCCAGCAGATCGGCCATCGCGTCCTTCTGCGGATCGACCGCCTCGAACTTCGGCGGCGACCATTCCACCGGCACGTCCGGCGTCGGGATGCGCCCCGCCGCCCACGCCGCTTCCGTGAACCAGCGCCAGACCGGCGCGCAGAACATCGGGATGAAGAGCTGCCACTGCACCGCGTCGATCATCCGGCGGAACTCCACGAGCCCCGCGCGGATCGAGGAGTAGTTCACCTGGGACAGGTCCCCAGTCAGCAGTTCGTAAGGCACGCGGAACCCGGCGGAGATGGTGTGCAGGCTCGCGCGCTTGTACTCGCCATAGCCGCCCGTGGCGGCCGGCTGGTTGAACCGGATGTCCTTGCCGCCGCGGGCATAGGCGATGAGGCCGGGCTCGAATTGCTCCACCCTGTTGCCGTCGGCATCGACCACCGCGGGGGCGATGCCCTGCTGCGCCTCCTCGTCGCCGAACACGATGGCGGTGACGCAGGCCTCGGTCTTCTTGCGGACGATCTCGGCCACTTCGTAGTCGTCGAGATCGCGCAGGGCCCGGATCACCGGCGCACCCCAGGGCACGCCCCGCGCCTGCGTGCGCTGCTTCTCGTAGACATGGGCGATCTCGCTTGCGGGCACCGCGCGGCTGGTGAGCCCGCCCGTCAGGCTGAGCATGGCGTCGCCAGGATGCGCGCCGAAGAGCCAGTAGGCGCGTCGCCGGCCAAGCGCGTCGAACTCGATGCCCTGCACCGCCTGACCCGTGCCGAGCGCGCCGTTGCGCGTGGCGTCGAGGAAATCGGCCTCGAGCAGCTGCAGTTGGACGGGCGGCATGACGCCGTCGCCCGGGCGGCGCGGCCGGCGGCGGACCAGCACCTCGCCGGCCTCCACCATCTCGCGGCAGGCGAGCGTCTGCAGCCCGTAGAAGTCGAGCTGGCCATCGGCGTCGCAGCCCCGCGCCCAGATCTCGAAGAGCCGGTCCACCTCGCGGTCGAGCGCGGCGTCGCCGCTCGCGGCGCGCGGCATGATCCCGGCGCCGACAATGTTGTTCACGAGCACCGAAACCGCCTTGGCGGCGTGCGGGTTGTTACGCACCAGGTCCCGCATCCGGTCGCGCAAGAGCGCGCCCGCCCGACCGATCTCGGCGTCGGCCGAGGAGCCCGGCGCGTGCCAGCCATCCGTGCGCCGACCACGGGCCGCGCCTTCGTAGGAGCGGGCCAACCCTTCGAAGGCCTGCCGCGCCAGCACGCGACGCGTGGCCGTCCGCGGGGCGACCGAGGCGATGGCCCTATCGAGCCACGAGACCATCAGCGATCCCCGCGCGAGAAGCCGGCGAAGCCCGCGATGGGCCGCGTCGAGGCGCCGGCGATCTGGCGCTCGATGGTCCGGATGCGCCCGAGCAGATCCTCGGCCGAGCCGTAGTCCACGGTCTTGCCGTCATAGCTCACCCGCGTCGTCCCGCTCGCATAGGCGCGCCGGAGCGCCGCCAGCTCCGCTTCCGTCCAGTCGGCCATGCTCAAAACCATCCTTCCCGCCGTCCGAGCCAGTCGGAGCGGCGCTTGCCTTGCGGGCCCGCGTCAGGCCGCCTGATCAGGCCGGCGGGACTTTCCATCCCGCTCGGCACGCCGAGCTGGGCTTCGAGATCGGCCCATGTCGTCTCGGGCCAGCGATCCGCGCCGGCGATCCAGGCGGCGGCGCGGGCGTAGACCCGGCAGTCCAGCGCCTCGTTACGCTCGCGGAGCTTCTGCCATTCGAGCTTCGCGAAGCCGCGGCGGTTGCGGACCGTCACCAGCTGCTCGGCCGTCAGCTGCCGGAGCCACTCGGTGTCGGCCCAGCCGGGCAGATGCACCGTGCCGGGCGGGAATGCGGCGCCCTCACTCAGCTCTTCCGCCGTCGGCCGGGCCAGCCGCAGGAAGCGATAGGTCTCGGCCTTGAAGGTCGATGTGGCCACCGTCCAGAGCCGGGCGCCGCGGCGCAGGCGCTTCCCGCCTGCCGTGGCGTCGACAAAGGTCGGCCCCGACACCGGGCTCGAACGATTGAAGCCTTCGAGCCCCTTGACCGGCGCCACCTGCGCGAAGCCGACCGAGCGCGCCCAGCCATAGACCGCGGCCGTCTCGTAGCCCGTGTCGATGGCGAGCCGCGCGAGACCCAGTTCCGCGCCGCCGGCATGCCGCCAGTTCCGACCGAGCAGATCGGTCAGCGCCTCCCAGCACTCAGGATGCGCCGGGCCGCCCTCGATCACGACGTGATCGACGAGCCAGCTTTCGAGGCCTCGGCCCCAGGCCCAGACATCGACCTCGATGCGGTCCTTCTGCACGTCGGCGCCGGCGGTCAGGAACAGACCACCTGCGGGAACGGTCCCCGCCGGCCAGTCCTCCCGCCGCTCGGCGATCCGCTGCCAGTCGGGCGCGTCGCCCGTCTCGATCCAGGTCTCGCCGAGCACCGTGTTGCGGAACACCCGCTCGGCCTCGTCCGATCCCGCCGCCGTCTCCTTGTCCCGCGCGATGTCGGCCCAGCTCTTCCACCCCGGCGGCGAATAGAGCGCCGAGAGATGAAACCCCACCGTCCGCGCATCGCGAGGTTCGGCGGTGGCCTGCCATTCGCCCGCGGCCAGCATTGCCGGCTTGTGGTGTTCCTCGATCGGCTCGTCGCAGGCATCGCAGTGATACGTCGCCGTTTCCGGTTTGCCCTTCTCCCAGCGCAGCCGCTCGAACCGCAGCCACTGCATCGCGCCGCAATGCGGGCACGGCACGAAGAAGCGCCGCTGGTCGCTCGCCTCGTATTCCCGCTCGATCCGGCTGACGCCGCGGATCGTGGGCGTCGAGACCAGGAAGACCTTGCGCCGGTGCGCGAAGGTCAGCGAGCGCGCCTCGGCGAGCCCGACCGGGTCGCCTTCCTCGTCGGCCGAAGCCGGATAGGCGTCGACCTCGTCGAGGAAGACGTAGCGGGCCGGCATCGAGCGCAGGCCCACCGCCGAGTTCGCGCCGGTCATCACCAGCACGCCGCCCGGGAAATCCTTCGACAGCTGCGTGTTGCCGCTGTCGCGCGCCCGCGCCGGGCGGACGCGCTCCTTCAGCGCCGGGCTCTCCTCGATCAACGGGTCAATCCGCTGGCGCGAATTGCGCTTGGCGAGTTCCACCGTCGGCTGCACCGCCAGCATCGGGCCAGGCGCGTGGTGGATGGCGTAGCCGATCCAGCAATTGCCCGCTTCCGTCGCGCCCACCTGCGCGGCCTTCATGAACACGACCCGCTGGGCCGGGTGGCTGGGGCTCAGCGCGTCCATGATCGCGCGCATGTATGGCGTGCGGTTAGTGCGGTAGCGCCCCGGCTCGGCCGAGGCGCGCGACGACAGCCAGCGGTGCCGATCGGCCCATTCCGAGACCGTCAGGTGCGGGTCGGGCCGCAGCCCCGCGCGCCAGGCGCACAGCAGATCCTCGGCGCCGTCGAAGTCGGGCGCGGTCGTCGAGGCCGTGCCGGTCTGATCCTCAAAGACCGATGCGGAGCTCCGCAAGCGCGTCGAGATGGGCGCGGACATGGGTCTCCAGAACCGTCTGCATCGCGGCCGCCTCCACGCCGATCTCCGCCGCCATCAGCGCCGCGACGCGCGCGGGCCAGGTCACCCACGCGTCGCGCTCCTCGCGCGCCAGCCGGAACACCAGCGCCTTCGCGCGGTCACGCTCGACGAGTTCGCCCTTCAGCTTCGCGAGCCTGAGCTTGCGCTCCTGCGCCTTCAGCACCTCGTTCGCGGTCTTCGCCTGCAGGAACGTGGTGCCGCCGCCGGTGACCGGCGCGGCCATGCCGCTGTCGCGCAGCGTGTCGCCGACGGCGGCGACCGCAGCCTCGGGGACGGGCTTCATGCGCGTGGGCGCGGTGGCGCGCTGCTTCGACGGGTCGGTCTCGGCGACGCGCCGGGCGTCCGACGCCGCCGGATCGATGGAGCCGTCGGGAAACAGGACCAGCCGCCCCGCCGCCTTCGCCTTCTGGACCGCGCCACGCGACATGCCGATCCGCTCGGCGTAGGCGCGCTCGCTCAGGCCCTGCACGGGCGCGCTTCGCGATGATCAGAAAGCACTGATATTGCTCCAGTTTCACTGGATAAGCCGGCCAACCGGAGCGAACACGTCATCACGCGCAGCGGATGGACCGCGACGCGCCAGACGGGAGACGCCGCCATGAGCAAGGTCACCGACGCCACCCTGCGCCGCAGCGCCGAGAGCAGCATCGCAGCCCTCGCCGAGGCCGCGCGCGACGGCCGCGCCGATCGCGTCGCCTCGCTCGCCATCAGCACGCGCGAGGTGATCGCCTGCCTGCCGAAGAAGACGCGGCTGACCCTGCTCGCCGATCTCGACACCGCGCTGCGCACCCGCGCCCGCGCCTGATCCGGAGGACCACGCCCATGACCATGATCGACACCGCCGCCATCCACACCGCCGCCGACCTGATGCGCGCCGCGGGCGCGGCCCTGATCCGCCGCGACACGATGGCGATCGAGGACCTGATCCGCACCAGCGCGGACTGGCTGCAGACCCGCGACGAGACCGACGCCCAGCGGACCCTGCTGCGCGCCATCCTGGAGGCCGCCTGCCTGCTCGAGGGCGATCCCAGCGAGCTCGCGGCCGAGATCGGGGAGGACGCTTGATCCTCGCCCGCGCCGAGCGCCCCGATCATCCGGGGCGCTCATAAAGCCATGTTATTGCTTCGGTTTCACTGGATGAGCCGGGCGATAAGAGCGATGACACTCCCAGCGCAGCGGACGGGCCGCGACGCAGGACACGGAGCCGCCACCATGACCACCCGCCTGAACCCGATCACCACCCCGCGCCATGAACTTCGCGCCGCGAAGGCGCGCCGGAACAAGGAGGCGGCGCTCGCCGCCTTCATCGGCAGGAAGGCCGAGATCGACGCGATGCTCGCCCGGCTGCAGGCGCTCAGCGATGACCACTTCAACGCCCACCCCGACGAGATCAACTGGGGCCATGTCGGAACCCTCGAACACTACGCCAGCCTCCTCAAGCGCATCACCGACAGCGCCTTCGGCGAAGGCGAACACGCCCGCTGATCTCCGGCGCCGCCGGAACTCCCGCCGCGCGCCCCGCGCGGCTTGGGGTCGTAGAAGGCGCCGCATGTCGCGGGCCCGAATACGGAGACGACCCCATGACCAAGCTTTCCGACACGCAGGCCATCATCCTTTCCGCCGCGAGCCAGCGGCCGAGCCGCCTCGCCCTGCCGCTGCCCGAGCGCCTGAAGGGCGGCGCGGCCCAGAAGGTCGTGCGCGCGATGCTCGCCAAGGGCCTGCTCGAGGAGATCGAGGCCGGGCGCGACGACCCGATCTGGCGCGAGACCGATGACGGCTACGGCGTCACGCTGGTGGCCACGGCCGAGGCGATGGAGGCGATCGGCGTCGAGCCAGAGGCGTCGGCCGGCGACGCGCCCGACACCGCGCAGGGCGCGCCCGACTCGGCCGAGGGCGCCGGGCGGGACGCGACGCCGCCGGTCGCCGAGACCGCGCCCACGGACGCGCCCACGGACGCGCTGGTGGCGACGGACGCGCCGAAGCCCCGCAAGACCCGCGAGGGCACCAAGCAGGCGCAGCTGATCGCCATGCTCCGCGCCGAGGGCGGCGCCACCATCGACGAGATCGCCGCCGCGCTCGACTGGAGACCGCACACCGTACGAGGCGCCCTCGCCGGGGCGCTGAAGAAAAAGCTCGGACTGACCATCACCTCCGAGAAGGTCGAGGCGAGAGGGCGCGCGTACCGCATCGCCGAGTGATCGAAGAACCCCAACGATCATGCCGCCGCCCGAGCGATCGGGCGGCGTTGCGCGTCACTCACGATCGAGCGAGATGGGGCCGACGCCCCATGACCCTCGACCGGGCCAAGGTGAGCGGCCGATCATCAACCGGCCGCCCGTTCTCACTGCCCTGTTGGACTTTTCATTACGAACGATACTGCTTCACCAGCAGTCGGAATAAAATCGTCAATGTGCTTATTGACAGATTTTTTGTCATTCGAGATTTACGAGATCAAGATTTTCTCGGTCATTCCCATCGGATCTGCGCCCAGCTCGCCATCGGATTTTCTTTCAGTCTTCGACGGCGCCGTCGATCCACCAGGTGAGGCGTCGGGCGCAAGGCGCATCATCGCTTCGCGCGTCGCGTCCAGCGTCGCCCGTATCTCGGCGACCCGCTCGTCCATCGCTCCTGAGCCGCGGCCCCGTCAGCGCAGCCGCTCGAAAAGGCGCCGCAGCAGGTACGCCCGGATCAGGCTGACCCCGGTGAAGACGCCGCCGATGGCGAGGGTGTCGCCGAGCGACACCGCCAGCCCGAACAGCGGGAACACCGCGATCTGCGTCATGACCGCTACGCCGTAGCCGACGGCGACGTTGGCGACCGCTTCGATCAGCGACATCAGCCGCGACTGCGTCACGCTGCCTTGCTCCGCCGCCGCGTCGGCTTCTCGACGCAGGCCTGTTCCTGCGGCGGGTCCTCGGCTGCCGTCACGCCGCGCCGCTCCTCCGCGATCTCGGAGAAACTCCGGCCATCGCCGTCGAGCGCCGCGGCACGGCCGGTCTCCGCCTGCCATCGCTCCACGGCGACATCGACATAGGCCGGGCTGATCTCCATCGCGAAGACGCGGCGGCCGTTGGCCTCGCCCGCCATGATCTGCGAGCCCGAGCCGGAGAAAGGCTCGTAGCAGAGCCCGCCGCGGGCGACGTGCTGGCGCATCGGGATGCCGAAGGCGTCGAGCGGTTTCGGCGTCGGGTGGTCGGGACGCTCGTCCTTCGCGAAGCTCGGCATCTCCCAGGTCGAAGGCGGCGTCTCGTCGGCCACCTTTGGCGGGCGCTTGCCCTTGATCCAGCCCATGAAGCAGGGCTCGTGCTTCCAGAGGTAGTGCGAGCGGGTCAGGACCCCGCGGTCCTTCACCCAGATGATCTGCTGGTGGACGAAGGCCCCCGCCTTCTCCCAGCAGGCCTCCAGCATCGCCTGGCGGCGCGAGGCGTGCCAGCAGTACCAGGCCGCATCCTCCGCGATGGCCTCCGCGACGGCGGCGGCGATGAAGCCGTCGTAGAGCTCGGCGCCCTGGCTGCTGTCGTCCCAGGTCACGCCGTAGCTCTGACTCCAATCCTTGTTGCGCGTCGGGTGGTTCGAGCCGTCGTAGTCCACGAGATAGGGCGGGTCGGTCGCGAACAGCGCCGCGCGCTCGCCGTTCATCAGGCGACGCACGTCGTCGTGGCTGGTGCTGTCGCCGCAGAGCAGGCGGTGATCACCGAGCAGCCAGAGGTCGCCCGTCCGTGAGACAGGGTTCCGCGGCGGCTCGGGAATGGTGACCGGAGCGTGGCCACCGCCCGGCGCGGCGCCGTCCTCGACGTCGGGGTCCAGCGCCAGCAGCTTGTCGAGCTCGCCGTCGTCGAAGCCGGTCAGCGCGAGGTCGAAATCCTCGGCCAGCAGGTCCTTCAGCTCGGCAGCGAGCAGCGCATCATCCCAGGGGCTCTCGACCAGGCGGTTGTCAGCGATCCGGTATGCTCGCCGCTGCGCCTCGGTCAGGTGCCCGAGCACGATGACCGGCGCCTCGCTGATGCCCAGCGTCTCGGCGGCGAGGATGCGGCCATGGCCCGCGATCACCTCGCCGTCCTCGCCGACGAGGCAGGGCACGGTCCAGCCGAACTCGGCCATGCTGGCGGCGATCTTCGCGACCTGGTCGGGCCCGTGCACCTTCGCGTTCTTCGCGTAGGGCTGCAGGCGCGCAAGCGGCCAGGTCTCGATCCGCTCGGGGGCGAAGGCGAGGGTCATGCAGGTTCCTGTCGATGGTCGATCGGCATCGGCCGGGATGGACTCCGGCACGTTGGGTCCACCGGCTTCCGGCTGGACTCCGGTATCCGCGGGGTATCCACCCCGCGCGGCCGCTCAGATGTTTGAATTCACGAGGGTTTCAGGACGCCGCGGCTGGACGCTGGACTCCGGTGGCTTCCCAAAAATCCGGCCCTGTCGCTGGCGAAACATCGCGCCAAGCCCGCCAGCATACATAGTCGCCAGGAAGGAACCATTGAATTCAATGGGTTGGCGGCATGGACCCCGGCTGGACCCGTCGGTGGACCCCGGAAGCCAGCGTCTGCGGTGTCGCCCGCGCGCTCCTCTCCCGAGTATGCCGTCTTTGTAGCTCTATTCGCCGATCCTGTAAGGCGCTGCGATGTACACCGGAAAATTGTCTCAAAGGATGATTTTTCTTGACAGTCGATCCGCGTTTTCAATGACGAACTGTTGCGAGCGCCGCCGGGATGGAACGCGACCGTTCAGGCGCCAGACGATGATGGCTATGCCGTACTGCCAGCGCTTCGTCGCCGCCGTGCGCGACAGCCCGAACTGCCAGCAGATCGGCTTCCAGGGCTTCCGGTTCGCCCGCAGCCACACGATCTGCGCGTCGTCCTTCTCGAGCCAGCGCAACCAGAGCATTGCCTCCTCGGCCTCGGTGATCTCGCGCGGGCCCGGCCGGGGCCGGCGCATCTGCGGCTCCTGGCCGACCTGATCGGCGAAGCTGTGGAAGTACTCGGGCCAGGCGTTGAAGTAGCCCTGCGGCTTTACCGCGGGCAGCTGCGCGAAGACGTCGGCGGCGAGTTCCAAGCGGTCCTGCACCTGCGCGGTGGTCCAGTCAGTCATGGCGCACCTCGCGGACCGCGGGCGGCTTGCCGTAGAGCTTGTCCCCAATTTGACGGATCAACTCGCGCTCCGGCCAGGTGAGACGCTGATCATCCAGCGAGACCGCGAGCATTCGCTGCTCGTGCCAGCCCTCGCGTTTGACCTGCTCGGGGTCACGGCGGGGCCCGCCGTAGCCCTTGGGCGTGTAGCGCATCCCGCTCATGCCACGCCTCCTGCCGTCTCGATCGCCCAGAACAGAATGGCGATGGCGTCGGCCTCGTTGTCGTCGGCCGGGCTGAAGCCGCGGGCGCGGGCCGCCGCGATCATCGCCTCCTTCGGGGCGTTGCCCTTGCCGGTTGCGTGGCGCTTGATGGTGCCCACCGGCACGCCCTGATAAGGCACGCCCGCCGTCTCGGCCCATGCGGTCAGGGTGGCAAGCAGCCCGCCGAAGACATGGGCCGCGTCGGTACCGACATGCCGGCGCACCTCCTCGAAATGGATCGCGCCGATGGGCCCGGCATCCGCGGCCAGTCGCTCCAGCCAGGCGCGGAAGCGGACATAGCGCATGCCGCCGCCGTCGTAGCGGCTCGGCCGGAACGACACCGTGCCGCTGGTGATCAGCCCATCCGCGGCGCGGAGCGCCCAGCCCGTGGTGGTGCCGAGGTCGAGGGCGAGAAGGACCGGCGTGCCGCCCACAGGCGCGGTCGCGGGCGACGGAGTGAGAGATGCATGGGCCATCGGGGGCTCCTTTCCTGTCTGCTGCTCGATGGAGGAATGGGGGCGGCGCGCGGGGCTCATCGGTCGAGCTCCCGCAGCCAATCGGGGCGCGGTGAGGCCTGTGAGCCTGCCTCGGAAGGCTCACACGGAGGCTCACACTCGCAACCCGTTGAAACGAAGTCGATTTGTGAGCCTTGTGAGGGTTGTGAACCTTTTCCGGCATCTCCTTTCGTGCGCACGCGCGTGCACGCACGCGTAAGGGTGGAAAAAGGTTCACAAGGCTCACAAGGTTCACATTTCGGTTTGGTATCAGGGCCTTGCGCGTGTGAGCCTTCGTTTTCGAGGCTCACACGACCGGCCCGAGGCTCACACGCATCGGCGCTGCGGCGGGCCGCTCCCGAGGCCTTTTCCTCCTCGGTGACCTTCAGCTGCCACTTCGTGGCGCGCCGGTACGTGCCAGCTTTCACCAGCCGGACGCGGAGATCGCCCAGCCGGAACACCCGGTCCCGCATGCGCCCAATCGACATCCCGAAGCTGGTCTTGCGGGCCTGCTCGTTGGCGCCGCTCATCGGCGGCGGCGGATCGCAGAAGAGCGCGATGTCGTAGACCTCGGCGGCCGTGACCTCGGCAGTGCCAAAGCGGTCCCACCAGGCGCCGATGAAGGCGTTCCAGGCGGCGCCCTCGCTGTCGGAGGACTCCATCATCTCCTCGAGATTGCCGAGGAAGCCGGGGATGCCTGCGACCTCGAGCACGCCGCCGAGCACGTGCGCCCAGTTCTCGAAGGAGCCGATGCTGCGCCCGCCGCGCGGGCGGCCGGCGGCGATCCACGCCTGGCAGAGCGTCAGGCAGGCCGCGACCAGCCGCGCCCGGTTGGCGCGCACCCAGCTCATCAGGTCGGGGTGGCGGAAGTCCGAGCGCTGCCAGGGGCGGTCTGTGTGCGGATCGAGCCGGATGCGCACGAGACGCCGGGCCATCTCGTTGGAGAACTCCGGGTTGTTGCCGGTGGCCGCCATAGCCTTTCGACGTGAACCGCTTGCCGCTCACGCGCCCCCCTCCCGACTGGCCCGCGCCATGGCGGCGCGCGCCTGTTGCGCCCGGCGACGATCGCGGTCGTTGTCGAGATCGATCCGGCTCAGGCCGGTGTCGCGGTCGACGTGGCCGCCTTCGCCGTGGCGCGCCCACGCGATGAAGGCGTTGGCGATCTTGCCGTGCAGCGCGATCGTGGCGCTCTGGTTGGAGACCGCGACGAGCGGCGCGAGGTGACGCGTGAAGAACGGCAGCCAGTCGGCGGGGTTCGGGACCACGACCTGCTCGACGAGGCCGAGCGGCGTCTCGACGAGCACGAACACGCCGTGGGCCTCGCTCGGCCAGAATCGGATCGCGATCGCGCCGCCCAGCATGCCGTCCTCGGTAAGCAGCGTGTGCTCGCAGCCGAGAACGCGGTCGAACGCGCGGTGGTAATCGACGCGTTCGGACTGGTTCAGCCGCTCGGCTTCGAGATACCAGGCGGGCAGTTCCACGTCTTGCAGGCGGTCGGCCTCGTAGACGCGCAGCGTGTCGAAACACATGCTCATTCCTCCTCAGTGGGGTTCGGGGTATGGTGCGAGCGCAGGTCCGCGGGCTTTGCGGCCTCCAGCCGTGTGGACAGCGCGTCGAGGGCCGCACGCCGCGCAGCGAGAACGGCCTGCATGCTGTCGGTCAGACGGGATGCGAGGGTGTCGAGACGCGCGGCGTCGGCGGGATCGGGCACGTTGGCGTCGGCGCCTGCGATGTGCTGCAACTCGAAGCTGGCGAGCGCGCCGCGCCGGTTGGTGAGCCAGGCTTCCGGATCGGGGATGCGGGAGAGATCGACGCGGGCGGTGCGGGCGCGATGGCCGGGACCCTCCGGGCGATAGGTCACCTCCGCGGAGGATGGGGACATTCTGCTATTATAGAGGTCTCTATAATAGTCATTTGTCCCCTTCCTCTGGCCGTC
>AACY020535579.1_pt1 | contig 25327 bp, 39 predicted proteins | sample 267378 | NCBI WGS metagenome assembly AACY02 (sample SAMN02954345, study PRJNA13694) | marine metagenome | biome: aquatic; feature: ocean; material: water; isolation source: isolated as part of a large dataset composed predominantly from surface... | reverse complement strand
CCGATCCGCTCACCATCTACAACGCCATCCGCGACGACCAGCGCGCCGAGGCCAACTAAAGATTAGGAAAAAAATTTTTGCTAAAGGCTAGCGGAGATTGCCCGATGACAACTATCACCGACCCCCTCGCCATCTATAACACCATCCGCGACGACCAGCGCGCCGAGGACAACCCTGGCCGCTACCAGATCACGATGCCCGAGCAGGGCGTGTACCGCGTCACCGACCGCAGCACGGGCAGGCACACGGACTGCGACTCGATGACCGAGGCGTGCCTGCTGGTCGAGTGGGTTGAGGCGCTGGGCCTGCCTGAGAGGAGTGCCGCATGAAGACCACGGGCAACCAAGTAGTCACGGCCATGCTTGATGCCTGGCGGGCAGTGCCCCCGATCCGCCGCGCCTCGATCCGCTGGCGCTGCGATGTGCGTCTCTACCGACGCGGGCGAGCGGTAGTCATTTCGCATCGCCCGACCGTGCTGATAAGGAGCGTCCAATGACCGCAACCCTATCCACCCAAGGCCACGCCCTGAGCCTAGAGCACGGCGCGCCCCAATACGTCGCCAAGGCGCTGGCCTCGACGCACTCCGACCCGACCGCGCTGGTGCGTGGCGGGTTCGCAAATTTGACGCACTGCCCCGCGCCCGAGTACCGATACACCATCTACACCCGCCCCGGCGTATGGGCCGACCAGTGGATGACGATCAGTCATCACGGGAGGGAGATGTTTGCGGGGGCGGTTGGGGTGTTTGTTAGAGAATATGGGCGATGAGTGATGATTTTGAGACTGTGCCGGTTGGCACGATGAAGGAGCTTGAGCGGCTCAAAGCGATGGAGTCTCGGTTCCACGAGTTAATCGCGGATTACGAGTTCATGCGTCGGGGTTACTTCGACATGGGCGACAAGGTGAGGTCTGAGATGTTTGCCGAGCGGATCGAACAAATCGAAACTGCGATGAGGGGGCGATGATGAGTCTAGAGTCCCTAGCCCAACAATGGCTAATCCAGAAACGCGCCGAAGAATCCGCCCGCGACGCACGCATCCGCACGGAGGAGGCGATCATCGAGCTGCTCGGGAATCTCCCCGACGAAGGGTCGAAAACCTATAAGGCAGACGGCTACAAGATCAGGACGACGAGCCGCATCAACCGCCGCCTCGATGAGTCCGCATGGCTCGCCATCGTGGACGACGTGCCCGAGGAGTTGCGGCCGATCCGGTACAAGGCCGAGATTGATACCAAGGGCCTGACCTACCTGCGCGAGCATGAGCCTGCCGTGTATGGCTTGGTCTCGCGGGCGATTGAATCCCGGCCGGGGAAGGTTGGGGTATCTATCACCCCAGACGATTGACCCGACGAACGGCCTAGACACCACCACGGGCGCGCGGTAGCGTCCACGGTCCCGACACCCGACACAGGATTGAGCCTAATGGCCTTTGATCTAACCAGCATCCAGCGGGGCGGAAGTCAACGCGCCCCGATCATCACGATTCACGGCACGCCCGGCCGAGGGAAGACCACCTTCGGCGCATCGGCCCCGTCGCCCATCTTCATCCGCACCGAAGACGGTCTCGGCCAGCTTGACGTGCCGACGTTCCCGCTCTGCGAGACGTTCGATCAGGTGATGGAAGCCGTCGCTGCGCTGTATGGCGAACACGATTTCCAGACCGTCAACATCGACAGCCTGTCCGCGCTGGAGCCGCTGATCTGGGCGAAGGTGGCCGAGGATCACGGGAAGACCAGCATCGAGGATATCGGCTTCGCCAAGGGCTACATCTACGCCCTCGACTACTGGCGCGAGCTGATGACGGCGCTGCGTGGGCTGGCCTCGCGCGGGATGACGGTCATCCTGATCGCGCACACGGACGTGGTGACGTTCCAGTCGCCGGAGACGGACCCGTATGACCGCTATCAGATCAAGCTGCACAAGAAGGCGTTTGCGTACCTGTACGAACAGGCCGACGTGATCGGGTTCGCGCACCTTCCCGTGTTCGTCAGGAAGCAGGAGGCCGACGACAAGAAGGGGCGCGGCGTCGCCAAGGGCGAAACCTCGATGCTGCTGCTCCAGGAGCGTCCGTTCGCGGTCGCCAAAAACCGCTATTCCATGCCCGAAAGCGTTCCCCTCATCTGGGACGAGTTCGCCAAGCACTTGCCGGGGGCTTCGGCGTCCGGCTCCACCAACGCCACGCAAGGGGAGTGACCCGACAATGGCAGGAAATCTCAGCGGCTTCAATGCCGCAAACATCGAAGTCACCGACAGCTATGATCCGATTCCGGCCGGCTGGTATTCCGTCATGATCACGGATTCGGAGTTCAAGGCCACGAGCGCGGGCACGGGCCAGTACCTGAAGCTCCGTTTCGACGTGATCGAGGGCGAGCACCAGGGGCGGGTCATCTTTACCAACCTCAACCTCGATAACCCGAACCCGAAGGCGGTTGAAATCGCGCAGAAGGACCTCGCGCAAATCTGCCACGCCGTCGGCGTCATGGCGCCTGACGACTCGACGGAGCTGCACGACAAGCCGCTTCAGGCGAAGGTGACGATCCGGCCGGCGCGCGATGGGTACGATGCTCAGAACGAGGTGAAGGGGTATCGGGCGATGGAGGGTGCTTCGGCTGCTCCGAGCGCCCCGGCTCCGGCTGCCGGGAAGAAGCCCTGGGAACGCTGACCCTCCGGGGCGCTCCGTGTGAGTGCCCCGCCTCTTTAGCTCCCGGCACGGACCCGACCCATGCCCGATATTGCCAAACACATCCAGCCCACCGTCGCGGCGATCTACCGCCACTACGAAGCGAAACGAGAGAGCGCCCACCGCCCGCACCTCGGCGCATCCGTCATCGGCCGGCCGTGTGATCGTAGCCTCTGGTACTTGTTTCGTTGGGCCGACTCCCCGTCCTTCGACGGCCGGATGCTGCGCCTGTTCCGGTACGGATGGGACGCCGAGCCTCGCTTTGTCGAGGAGCTCCGCGCGGTCGGGATTACCGTCCTCGACGTGGACCCGGACACGGGGCGCCAGTGGACGTTTAGCGCCCTCGGCGGGCACTTTGGGTGCAGCCTCGACGGCGCCCTAGTGGGTCTGTTAGAGCGGCCTGAGAAATGGCACCTCTGGGAAGCGAAAACATCGAACGCCAAGAGCTTCGCCGCCCTAAAAAAGAAAGGCGTGCAGGAAGCCAAGCCCGAACATTACGCGCAGATGCAGGTCGGCATGGCGCTGTCTGGTATGGATCGCGCGCTGTATTTTGTGGAGTGCAAAGATAACTCGGAGCTATACACCGAGCGCGTCCGAGCCAATCCGTCAGAGGCCAGTCGCCTATTAGACAGAGCCGAGCGCATCATCTACACCGAAGAACCTCTCACTAAGATTTCCGACGACCCCTCTTGGTTTGAGTGCCGGTTCTGTACGTTCGCTGACGTGTGTCATAGAGACAAGGCGCCCGAAGTGAACTGCCGGACGTGCGCGCACGCCACAGCTGAGCGGGACGGGACGTGGAGTTGTTCTCGGTGGGGGAAGACGCTGACGGTCGATGAGCAGCGGGCGGGGTGTCAGAGCCATGTCTTTCATCCCGCTTTCATCGAGACTGCATCCGGTCCCGTGACCCGACGAGCGATAGAGTCCGACGGCGACTGGATTCGGTACGATTCGGGGATGATCAACGGGCGCGACGATACAGGCTCCGGCTATTCCTCCCACGAGATACGCGCCGCCGATCGCATCGACCTTCTGCCGTTGCCTGAGCCGCTGGAGCGGGCGCGGGAATCAATGAGCGGGGAAATCGTCAATGACTAAACCCTACACCCCCGGCACCCGAGTAGTCTTGGTCTGGTGGCCCGACGCCGCTGAGATTGGCTCGATTGGGACGGCTGCCAGTCGGGAGACGCTGGTCAGGGGCACCATTGTCCGCAATGGGTCAGGAGGCAATGCTCGCCTGCCCCACGACGCCCAGCTCGTCGCATGGGATGAGGGATATAGCGGATGGGTGCCGATTTGCTGGCTGCGTCCGCTGGCCGATCCTGATGGGGTGCCGACTGAGGTTTATGAGGGGATGCCGGAGGTGATGAAATGAGTGCGCTGCCCGAAGCGATCGACCCGCAATTGACGATCCACTGCCATTTGCGGGAGCTGCGCTTTGTCGTCAAGAGCATGGATTCCAGCACGCTCGAAGTCATTTACATCGACGACGAGCACGGCGTTGAGAGCGCGATTGCGGTCCCGAATGCGGACGCGCGGAATCTGGCGCGGGCGCTGGAGATGTTTGCTGATTGGTTTGAGGTTTCGTGAAAACCCTCCGCGATTATCAACGCGCCGCAATCGATAGCCTGTACGCCTACTGGTCCGATCACGCCGGCAATCCGCTGATCGTGGCGCCATGCGGTGCGGGCAAGTCGCTGATCGCGGCGCATTTCATCACCGAGGCGGTAAGAACCTATCCAGGCACGCGCATTATCGTTCTGACGCACCGGGCCGAGTTGCTGGAGCAGGACGCGGCCGAGCTTGCCGAAGAGTGGCCCGAAGCGCCCTATGGATTTTTCTCGGCCAGTATCGGACGGCGCGACCGTGGCGCGGACATTTTGTTTGCGGGGATTCAGACGATCTACAACAAGGTGCATCAGATCGACCCGTTCGACCTTTGCATCATTGACGAAGCGCACTTGTATCCGCGCAAGGCAGGCACGCAGTATGCGCAATGCCTCGATACGCTGCGCCTCATGAACCCGCGCATGAAGGTGGTGGGCTTAACGGCTACTCCTTACAGGCTCGATAACGGGATGCTCCACGAGGGCGACGGCGCTTTGTTCGATGCCGTGACTTATGACATCCCTGTCCGCACGCTCCTCGACCGTGGCGAACTATGCGAGGTGGTAGGCAAACGCGGCGCGGAGGTGGCGGACTTGTCCGGCGTTCACAAGCGCGGCGGTGAGTTCGTGGCTAAGGAGATGGCCGAGCGGTTTGACAAAACCAGCCTGACGGAAGCGGCCTGTCGCGAAATCGTGTCCTATGGGGCGAACCGAAAGGCGTGGCTAATCTTTGCGGCGGGCGTTGACCATGCCCAGCACATCCGCGACATGCTCCGCGATATGGGCGTCGATGCAGAGGCGATCACGGGCGGCACGAACAAAACGGAGCGCGCTGAACTGATCGAGCGATTCCGCGCCGGGCGCCTGCGCTGTCTCGTTAACTGCGACGTGCTCACGATTGGATTCAATGCGCCGATCTGTGACATGGGCGTGTTGCTGCGAGCGACGGCCTCGACGGCGCTCTATGTACAGATCGTCGGGCGACTGATGCGCACCTACCCAGGAAAGGAAAACGCGCTGCTGCTCGACTACGGCGGCAATGTGGAGCGTCACGGTCCGATTGACGACGTGAAGCCGAAGCGGCCGGGCTCTGGGCAAGGCGAGGGCGAGATGCCCGCCAAGGCGTGTCCGAAGTGTCATTCCATAGTCCATCTGTCTGCGCGCGAGTGCCCCGATTGCGGCTATCTGTGGCCAGAACCGGAGCCTAACCACGACGCGACCGCTTACGGTGGCGCGGTCATGTCGCACCAGATCAAGCCCGAATGGCTGACCGTTAGTGGCGTGACCTACTCTCGACACCAGAAACCCGGCAAGCCTGATTCGGTTAGGGTCACATACCGCTGCGGCCTCCGCATGATCAGTCATTGGTGGTGCCCGGAGCACGAGGGATACGCGCGGCGGAAAACGGAGCAGCAGTGGCGCGCGATGGGGCTGGAGTTGCCGGAGACGGTCGAGGAGGTGTTGAGCATGGACATACCCGAGCCGGAGCGCATTCTGGTGAAGCCCGAGGGGAAGTATGAGCGGGTGATTCGGTGGGATTTTGGGGATCAATCTGAGACGGAGGCGGCATGAAGATAGCAGGACACGAGATTGACACGAAACCGGCAGAGGCATACATGGCAAAGGAGTGGGGCGCGGGCCGCCGCGTGGCGCCTTGTGACGTCCAATTCGTGCTGTTGAGTGCAGTCCCAGACTCGGCCGACAAGCATTGGATCGTCGCCGAAGCGCAGCGCCGGCTGTGCCAGCGGTATCGCAAGCGCGGCGTGTGCCGATATGACCGCGAGTATGGTTGGTGGGTAGCCGCATGACCTACGCCCGCCGAAAACTAACCCAACGCCCCGACGGCCAAGACGGCACCGAAGCCGCCAAGGTTATCGCTGCCGAACGCGCTCGCAAAGAGCCGCAGAACTGCGCGCGGTGCGATTACATGACGGACGACGGCTGGTGTGATGCGTTCAATGAGGCGCCGCCTGTGGATTTCTTGACGCGGGAGAATGAGTGCGCGAGGTTTGTGTATTGGATTCCTTTTTGATCAGACGTTTACCGCCCGCCATCTTTTGATGAGGTTTTGATTGAAGCCGCCCCGATCCACTAACACGAGCCCCCGCACCATGCCCCGACCCCGCCAGCCAAAGAATGATTACATCCCTACCGAGCACGAGGAGCAGCGGGAGTTTGTCTCCTGGTTCCGCAAGTCTTTCCCCGACACCCTGATCGCCGCCATCCCTAACGGAGGCTATCGCTCGAAAACGGCAGCGGCGCGAATCAAGGTCGAGGGCGGGGTCGCTGGGCTGCCGGATATGTTTGTGCCCGCGTGGAGCCTATGGGTAGAGATGAAACGATCCAAGGGGGGCAGGTTATCGGCTGATCAGAAAACCATCATCGAGTACCTAGAGAGCATCGGCCATACCGTCATCGTCGGGCGTGGCTGTGACGATGCGCGCGCTCAGGTCGAGGCTCTGTTGAGGAAGTAGTGAGGCGACGAACGGTAGTCAACTCTCGGCGCGGATGGGGTAGGGTTGGGGCTCTTGATAAGGAGGAAGCTATGAGCAAGCGAACCGATCAATTCCTGGCCATGTGGGCGCGCGGGTACGAGGTGCCCGAGATCGCTGCGCATTTCGGCGTGCGTCCGGCAACCGTGCATTCGGTGATGTTTCGGTACGTGTATCGGGGGGCGGCGGCATGAGCACGAACCGAGAAAAGCACGCCGAGGCGTGGGAGACCCGCCGACGCATCGCAGGGCGCAAGGGGCTGCGCGGTGTGTTGCTGGTCGCTGCCATTGTGGCTGCCATTGTCGCTGCCGTTGTCGCTGCCCTGGTGGTGGTGGGGGTGGTGGGATGAGCATCGACGGAAGTGAACAGACCGAAGAAGACAAGTCCCGCATCGCCGCCCTCCGCGCTGACGAGAAGGGTGGGGTGTGAGTGATGGCCAATAATCGCCGATACACCTTCAAGCTCCACCCGGACCCGTGGCAAGAAAACGCACTGCGCGATCACTGCAGGCTGGTCGGCCAGCTCTGGAACGCCCTGCTACATATGCAGGAGGAGCAGTACCGGCGCACACGCGGCCAGCGCGGTGTGTGTCACGGGGACGGAGGTGTGCGGGTCGTGGAGACGCGCGCAGGCAGGCACACGCTGGGACCGAAGTCGCATCTCAGCGGCTTCGACATGGGCTATCTGGTCAGCGAGCTTCTGGCATGCGATCCCGAGTGGCAGGCGCTTTCGACTTGGACGCCGAGGCGCGTGGCCGACGCGTTGGCGAAGGCGTTCGATGCGTTTTTCCGCCGGGCGAAACAGGGCGCGGGGTCGCAGTCGGGCTATCCGCGATTTCGGTCCTATCGCCGTGGCGAACAGACCTGGCTGCCGCACCGATTCGCCTCGGGATGCAAGCTGACGCATCAGCGCGGCACCCGCTGGGCGCTACGGCTCAAGGGCGTCGACGGTGACATCGTGGCTCGGGGCAAATTCCCTGGAGACCCGACCAAGCTCACGGACGCCGACATACGCTGGCATTCTGGAGCGTGGTGGCTGTCCGTGGGGTGCCAGATCGAGCGCGCCCGAGACGCCGGCGACCGACCGCTCGTGGTGGTGCTGGACGGCATCGACAGCTTCGCGCGGGTCAACGGCCTGCCCGTTCTCGCGTCGGACGTAGGACTGCCGCCGCCCGACCGGCGGATCGAGTCGATCCAGCAGCGCATGGCCGAGCTGCCACGCGGTTCTGTCGAGTACGCCGCCCTCCGCCGGCAGAAGGCGCGCCTGGAAGCGAGGGCGGGACGGCAGCGGCGCGAAGCGCTGCATGAGTGGACTTCGAGGCTAGTGGCGGGCGCGAGCGCGATTGACCTGTTGGTGCCTGCCGACCTTTCAGGCGCTCTCGCGTCCGGTCGCGGCGATCAATACGAATGGGGCGGCGCGGTCGAGCTGAAGGCGTCGTTTAACCGGGCCGTGCTGGCACAGGGACTGAGCGGCTGCGCGGCAATGATCGAATACAAGGCCGCAGAGGCGGGTATCCCGCTGACGCGTGCCACGCATGACGCGCTCAGCGTCGGCAATCTGGCGGTCGAGAACCGCAAGGCATCTCGCCGAGTTCGGCGGCAACTACAGGAGTGCGCAGCATGAGTAGCGATGAAATCGTGAGATATGATCACGTCTCGGACGACCCCAGGAACTTCCGCTCGGTGTTTGAGCGCCAACTGAGCCTGGCCGACGATATCCGCGGGGGTGGCGTGAACGTCGATCAGGGCGCCGCAGAGGCCAAGGCGCTGTATGGCGCAACGAAGACGCTGGAGGTCGATCTGCACGCCCGCTTGTTCGCGCACCGGCTCATGCGCACGGCGCCGCTGGCGATCGAGCGGTCCGGTGGTGACGCCGAGGCGGACACGGCAAACCAATGAGTTACGCGCCCGGCACCAGCGGTGCAGCGGACCGCTCGCATGAGCGCGCTGCAGCCCCTGCCGGGCGTGCGCCCTCAAGGGCGGGGAGTACCACGCCGACGCGCCGGCGGATATGCGCGGGTGATGCGCCCCCGTGGTGGCAGGTGGCGACATACTCGAGTACCACGCCGACGCGCCGACGGATATGCGCGGGCAGATCATCAGCCGAGAGGGGAAGGAGTTCCAAGCATGATATATTCCCCCGCACCATCCCCCGTCTAGAGCTCCACCATGTCTGACCAGTCCCTCCTCGAATCCGCCGAGCACATCCACGGCTCGGCAGCCGACGCGGCTAAAATCTTCGGGGTGAAGGTCTCGACCTGGCAGGCATGGAAAAAAGGGGAGCAACCGCTCCCCTTGTATATTCGTCGTGCGCTCAAAAGGAACTTGGCGCGAGAAGGCTAGCCCTCCTCAACAGCACTCCGCAAAAGCGCAATCTCCGCTTCCAGGTCCAGCCGGTCGGCTTCTTCGTCCACGGCCGTCGCGACCTTCATCGCATAGATCAGCCCGCCACGATCCCAGGTCCCGAGCGTGTCATAGTCGACGCCCTCGCCATCGTCCCAGATCAAGCGCAGGCCGCGTATGCGGCCCGCCTTGATGTCGTTGGTGAGTGAATCGAGAGCTTCGAGCATTTCGGAGCGGTCGGGGTGGAGGGGGGTTGGGGTTTGGTCTTTGGGGGGGGTCATGTCAGCATCCTCCGACAGCGAACATGTCGACCGTATCAGTCCCGGCCGCTTCAAGGTTCTGACGCGCGACTTCCCAATAGCTGCGCTTGAGTTCAGCCCCGACGAACCGACGACCACCACGAAGCGCGCAGTATCCTTCCGAGCCGATGCCCGCGAACGGCGACAACACCAGATCGCCCGGCTTGCTCCACAAGTCCAGCGCCCGCTCAATCACGTCGAGTTGCAGCGGGCAGATGTGGCGCTCGTCATCGTCGTCGCGTGCATCGCGATAGGCCAGCGTCCGCGTCGGATTGATGTCCATCCAGACCGGCGAGGCGTACCTCTGCCAGAGTTGTACCGGGAACTGTTCGGGCGTGTGGCTGATCGGCTCCGGGTTATCCCCTGGCTTCCGCATCGTCACCAGATAATCCGGGATGCCCTGCCGGCTCATGGCCGAATCCTTGCGGATCGTCTTGTGCAGTAGGCCCAGCGCCTTCGTGCGTTGCATAGCGGTCACGGGGTCTTTCCAAATTCAGACCTCGGAATGGAAAATCCAGCCCGCCGTCTCGAACATTCTGATCAGTTCGCCACGGAAGTCGCGGACGCCGATGTAACCATCGCGCGCTTTGCTCGTCGGCAGGTTCATGCAGTGAAACGAAAGCAAGCGCCCCGGCATCGTGACGCGGAACAGCTCGTCCACGAGAAACCGAAACTGCTGCGCGAACTCGTTATCGTCGCGGACGTTCCCCATATCAAAGTCAGAGTTGCTGTAGGTGTAGAGGCTGGCAAACGGCGGGGAAAACACCGTGTATCCGACGCTTGCATCCGGCTGCTCGGACAGCACGTCTACGCAGTCCCCAAGGTGCAGCGTCCAGCCCTCGCCTTCTGCCACGTCGCGCACATATTCGCTTTTCTCGCTGCTCACGCCTCGCACCTCCTTATCCATGAATGCGCGCATGTGCTCGACCATGCTCGCCTGCATTTCCTGCATTTGTTGTTCCTTGCGTTCGACGTTTGCCTTGATCGCGCCGAGGCTGTCGGCCGTCACGATATGCACATCAACGGGGCGACTCTGGCCGAAGCGCCAGCAACGCCGGACGGCCTGATACATTTGCTCGAACGAGTCATCCAGCCCGACAAATGCCATGCGCGCGCAGTGCTGAAGGTTGAGCCCCATCCCGGCGATGCTCGGTTTCGTGACCAGCACGCGCACCGATCCTTCGAGAAATCCCTCAATGGCACGCTCTTTCTGGTCGATGCTGTCAGCACCCTTGACCTCAACCGCGCCTGGGATCGCCGCGCACAGCGCCGCGCTTTCATCGTTCGTGTGGCACCAGACAAGCCACGGCTCAGACGACTCGGCAGCCACCTTCTCGGCAACCTTGGCGACGCGGGCTTCTAGCGTTTCCTTTTTCGCCTCGCGCCTTTCTGAAAGCGTCTGCGCAATCGACGGGAACAGCTCGTCGCCGTAATTCGTCGGGACAGAATGCTCGTGCATGTTGAGCGGCGGCAGATCGTAGCCCGACGCATCAAAGCCAAGATCAGCAGGCGAGCGGATCGTGACCGCCCAAGTCGCCATCCATTCCCAGAACTTGCGACGCCCGTGGCCCTTGAGCCGCCACTTGGACGTGTCGCCGCCGTCGTGCGTGAAGAACATGGCGAGCATTTCGTCCATGCCCATCACGCCCAGAAACTCAGCCTGATTCCCGAGTTCCATGTAGTCATTCGGGGACGGGGTGGCGGTGCAGGACAACCGATACGGAACCTCTCGCCATCCTTGGATGATGCGCTGCCGGGTCTTTCCGTCGCGGTTCTTCAGGATGCTCGACTCGTCCAGCACGATCCCTGCGAATGCAGCCGGATCGAACTCGTCCAGCATCTCGTAATTCGTGACGTAGAGGCCAATCGGATCGGCAGGCATCGACCGGACGTATCGCACGTCATGGCCGAACTTTGCCGCCTCGCTGACGGTTTGCTTCGCAACGCACAGCGGCGCGACGATCAGGACGGGACGAGATTCGTGCTCGGAAACAAGCCGCGCCCACGTCGTCTGCATGGCCGTCTTGCCAAGGCCCGTGTTTGCGAAGATAGCGGCGCGCCCACGGCGGCAAGCCCATTCGACAATAGCGCGCTGGAAGTCAAACAGCGGGGCGTCAATGGCCGATGGCGTGAACCCGGCGAGCACTTCCTTGAATGCCTTGCCGGCGACGAAGGCTTGATAATCTTCACGCATTGTCGGACCCCAAACTCTCAACCAACCTCGCCAGATACCACTGCGCCTTCTCCGCATTCTCGACCGCCGACCCCTTGTCCCGCAGCCTCCAGATGTACTTGAGCGCGGTCAGGCGCAAGTGCCCTTCATACTCCTCTCGCGTCGAGCACGCGCGCATGGCGTCGATGCACTCGATGTCGCCCTGTGCGTAGTGCGGCGGGTTGATGGGGTCTGGAGAGGACGGAGCGGGGTCTGGCCCCCAGTCCTCTCCCCAGTCCTCGTCAAAGGGCGGCATCTTCGCCACGGGTATGCGGTCGCTCAGGTCGTCGGGTAGGGTCATGGCTCTTAGTCCCTATGCCATTGTCGGGACGCTAACCGTACCACAGCGCCACTGAGCGGATAGCCTACCGTTCGTCGGGTCGTGATCGGATTCTGGTCGATTTTGCTAGACGGGGGCGGCGGGGCTGGTAGAGTTCGGAGTGTGGCCGATGGGGCTGCGTTGAGAGGGAAGGAAGATGCGACTAAATTGGACGGCAACCCAGAACGAGAGCGAATACGCGGCAGATGTGATTCTGCCGTGTGGCGTCTATCAAGCCATCGTCTGCTATGACGACGGCGGGCTTGATGGCGATTTGCGTCCTTGGTCGTGGGGCATTTGGGCGGCTATCGATGAAGAAGGCCGCACGGTTATGCGAAGAGGCGGATACCGGCCCACGCTTGCCGCCGCCAAGGCATCCGCCGCAATCGCCGCACGAATGATGGGGTACTGACAAATGAACCGCCAACCCTGGTATCTGGAGCCCGGCCAGCAGAATCGACAGCGCGGGTACGCCCGCGCATTCGAGCAGCGGCTGGCTGGCGAAATCTCGGCGGACACGTTCCGCGACTACGAAATCATGCGCGCCAACACGCACGCAGCGATGCGCGGTGTGAAGCCCGCCGATAGGCTGCGCGCGGTGCTGTCGATCGAGAACGCAGCGCGCGTGCACGACGAGTACATGAACACGGAGGCATCCGCATGAACAACATCACCCTCACCCGCCACGAAGCCGTCCGCGCCATCGTCGCCCGCAAGGCCCGCACCCTCGGCGCGCACCCGACCCATATCGTGCTCGCTCAGGCGCAGGCCCTGGCTCGCCTGAACGCCGGGCACACGGCCCACCGCGCCATCCGGGCGGGCGTGATGCTGGCGGCTGAGTTGGCCGACAATCCCGACCCAAGATTCTGACCCTCGTCCCTGATAACCCTGACCAAAGGAAACACCAATGATCTACTACGTCTCCGTCCCCACCAATGGCGACGGCGTTTTCATCAAGCCCTCTGCTGCGAGCGCTCCGCTGTCGAGACAAGCCCCGCCCATGCTGCGCGACGGATGGGACCGGACCGAGCTCGCCAAGAAAACGCCGGAGCCGTACCTGGCGCTGACGGAGTATCGCTGGTGGGGCTGGGCGTCGTCGCCCGAGGATGCCATTCGACAGGCGCGTGAAGGGGCGCAGCGGGCGATGGTTGAGGCGAAGTAATGGCCCGACTGATCGACCTGACCGGCCAGCGATTCGGGCGCCTGTCCGTAACCCGCCGAGGCCCGAACACCGACCGAGGCGAGGCGCAATGGCACTGCCTCTGCGACTGCGGGGCTGAGGCGCTAGTGATGAGTCAGTCGCTCCGCGTCGGGGATACACGATCATGCGGCTGTCTGTTCCGCGAATCCAGGCGAGAGCGCAAGTGCCAGAAATGCGGAGCGTTTCGCCCGAAGCCAGAGTATGACGGCGAATACGGGCGCGTGTGCAACTCGTGCCGAAAAGGGAAGCACTCATCGGAGAAGCGACAGCGCAGCAAGGTCGAGCCTGGTGTCGATGCCGCCACGGTCAACCTCGCCCGGATGAAGTGGTGATGGCGAAGTGATGAAAACCCAGGACCGGACAAGATGCCTAAACCCATCGACCTAACCGGCCATCGCTTCGGCGCCCTGATCGTTCTCGAACGCGACGGCGCCACTGCTCACGGCCGCGCACGCTGGCGCTGCCGGTGCGATTGTGGCGTCCAGGTATCGAGGGTCGGACGAAACCTGCGCGCCGGGATTGCCACGTCCTGCGGATGCCTATCTGGCGCCAAGCCGGTCAGGAGAGGCGAGGCGTGGACTAAGCGCCGAGCCTACAGGCGCGAGCTGTATTGGCGACGCAAGCGCGAGCGCGCGATGGCCTGGCGCATGGCGACGATGAAATGGTGAGGGGTTGCCTTTGGTCGAATCTTAGATCCTCACCCTCCCCCGGGGGCTAATACGGGGGGCCGCAGCGGGCGGTCGGCATAACACCCGCAGACAGAGATGGCGATTTCCTCCGGCGACGCTCTTAACCTCGGTGGGTCGAGGGGATAGTCAAGGCGCGAGCCTAGCCGTTAGTCAGGCTCTGTCCGTGTGGCCCCGGCGAGAACGGGGCGCCTACAACTACAGAGGATCATGCAAATGAGCAAGATGAGAACCTTTCTAGTCACGGCAGGTTTTGCCGCGCTTGCAGGTTGCGCGAGCGTTGACCCTTACGCCACGACCACCACCCCGCTCACGAATAGCTGCGCCACAAGCCCCGTCAATCTGACGGTGCGCCTGCATCCGCACTCTAATGGAGTGGCGCAAGCGCGGCGAGCAGCTGGAGGAGGCGAGACGTGGAATCCACACGGCAATTTAACGGGCTGGTATGACCGTGAGCAAAACATCGCTCATGCGGTGCTCCCACGCAGCCGATCAGATAAAGCCGCTATCGGGCTCATCATCCACGAAATGACGCACGCAGTTTGCGGGCCCGGCCACGTTGAGGATTAGAGCATTTCTTCGATGGTCAACCGCGCCTCATACCGTCCAAACTGAGGCAGAGACAGCGGCCGAAGCCGCGTGACTTGGCCGTAGATGATCTGCTGCATCAGATAGGTCGACTCTTCCGGGTCTCCGATAAACAGCACGTCATTTCGGGTGCCACGGCGCCGGAACAGATCAAACACGGAACCGTAAGCCTCGGATTCAGATAGAAATCTCAAGCGCACGTCTGCTGTCAAGAACGGCGTGCGGTCATCCGCAATCAGCGCACCGCCATCTGTGCGCGATTTATCGCTCGGGTCCTGCGGCCCGAACGCGCGGCCATAGCTGTCATTGCTGGTCGGTTGGAACAGGTTACCGATGATGATTCGCCCGCATTCGAGCGTTCCGCCTGCGACGGAGAAGTCGATGCGTACCCAACGGTTCGTCTCGCCCGCGCTGCGGTAGATCAAGCCGTGGTGCCGATCCCAAGTGTCGTCATCGCCTGCGACGCGGAAGGACACAGAGCCGGAATCGTAGTCCGGGGCGGACGTGAGACCTGCCTTGGTGTCGGCTGTACGCACACGCCATGTGTCGCCGCTCGCCATGTTCGTGAACAGCGCGGCCACGACGTTGAAAGTCTGCGCGCTACCACGGTCAAAGACGATGTAAGGCGTCGAGCTGACCGCCTCCCAATAGTCGGTCGGCTGCGTCGCCTGAACCTGCGTTCCCTCGAAGCTCGTGGTCTCGGCAGACACTTCGTCAATGGTCGCGACATCGCCCCAGTCGGACCAGCCTATCAGGAGGTTAGCCATGTGCGTTTGTCTCGCTCTCGGTGCGCATCAGCCCCAGACCTCTAGCCTTGTTTCGCCGTCGCCTCTTTCTTCGACGCTTGACACAATGCAATCGAGTCCGGCCGGGGTGCGCGTGTCGGGATGAATTAGCGTAACCGTTTCACCAACCTGGCGCGTGAAAGACTGCCCTTTCAAGTCGAAGCGATAGATGTCTCGCTTTTCTCCGAGTAGCGTAACGCGCCGCGCCGCCTCAGCCGAAGCGTCCGCGCTATCCGCATAATACCCCGTGTATGATCGCTCGCGCGTAGTGAGGCTTTCGGTCTGGATGCTGGACGTTTCGCTGGATTCCTCGCGTTGCTCGACTCGCAACCGTTGAACGTCAGTCGAATCTGCACGGTCAACATCCACCTCAGAGCCTAGCAGCGGCCGCCAGTTGTATTCATACCCGACGCGGGCCTTCCATACTCGGTCAGGTGCTTCAATCCTCCGAAACGATCCCTCTAGAATGTCTGACTCGTTTATGATTGTAACGGGCGTGCCGATTTTAACTTGAGCTATACCTATCTTCCCGTTTTTGTTTGGCCGAATCGCAGCGCCAACGCTACGGGCAATATCGACCACAGACTCCCCTATGGTTTTGCTTTCTGTGCCAATGTAATAACCGATGTCGTCATTGATGTCGGTTTCGATTTGCGTGAAAGAGGTGGAGTCAAGGTCGCCAGCGTCCAGCTCCTGCAACAAAAGCTGCTCAATAATCGCGCCGGGCGTGCTATAGAGGATTGACGTATCCAGGTCGCCGCCTGACGTGGATAGGTCGACGTGGATAACGCCGGAGGGGACGGCGCTCACCATCAAGGTGCCATCGCTTTCGTTCGTGACGTATTCGTTAACATTGACCACTCCGGTGATTCCATCGGCAGTGTCGCCAGAAGGCAGGCGAATTTCTACAATGCCCCCGACAGCCCCGCCTTGAGTAGGGAATGAGCCAAACAAGAACCCAGTCATGTCGCTGGAAGCGTTGGTCACAACTGTGAATCCGCCGCTCGGCCTCAACAAGGAGCGAGGGATAAACTGGTCCTGAGTCACAAGAGCGTTAGAGCCCGTGATGTCGGACGCTGCGGACAGTGACACCTCTGTGATGCCATAATTGGAAAAAATACTCCCATCTGCAAAGTGGATGAACATCGTAAGCTCGTCGGGCGATAGGTCAAACGCGAAAGCTCCATCATAGGATATATAAGACCCAAAAGAACCCGGACTGATAAAATCTCCTGCCGTGTAGCTCATCGTGCTAACATCAAGAGAAGTTGACATTTCAAACTGAAAAATAGTGTACGATGTTGTCGGCGTCGTCGGGATGCCGACGACTCCACCAACCCTCATGAAGAGGAGCTTTGTGCCATCATTCGACACGCGGACCGTACGGAAGTCGCTGTATGTTGTTCTGTACGGTTCCTGCGCCGTGAAGTCATAGCTTGCCGCGGGCCCGAATACTTCATTTAACTGATAGTTGAAGTCCAAGGTGACCCCGTATACGTACCCACCGCTCGGCCCGTATGCCACAATGAATAAGACATCTCCGTCCTTTGATATGGCTACGTCAGCCGTAGCTGGCGAAATAATGCCGGGCACCACCACAGAAAGCGAAATTGACGAACGCAGTTGCGCTGTGAGCCAGTCGAAGGGTCGCGTCAAAGCAAAGTGATTTACATTCCCACTATCTATGTTGTAGTAATGCAACCCATTGCGAGAAAATGATCCGTTGGCTTGATAGGTCGATAGTTCTACCTGCTGTCGAACGGGCGCGAACTGATAAAGGTTTGAGGTATCCGATTTGAACGTCAGCTTGCGAGCCGCCGAATACACAGCATCAATCCCGCCAACTTCTCCGTCATTGATTTGATAGACGAGCGCTTGCTCGTCAACCAGGACAGGCTCAGCGGCTTTAACCTTCCCAAACGCGCGCGGCTTCGGCTTGTTCTTCAGGTCCGCACCGCCTTCGTCCGAGCCCGTCCCCGCATACCGAGAAAGCGCCACCGGCTGCCGCAATCGCTCCAAAAAGTTCCCCAGCCTCACCTCGAACACGCTGCGAGACCAGCGGACCTCTTGGACAGTCGTCGTGACAAGCGTTGTGAACGATCCGAACGCATCGCCTTCTTCGCCGCGATAGATGGTGATGTCGCGGCCTTCCCAATTGTAGGTGCGCCAATCGTCGTCATCGCCGCCTTCGCCGATGGCGACTCGGAGCGGCGCAGAGGCGCCAAACGATCCGCCGCTTAGTACCTGATCGCGCTCAAACAATCGTGCGGAGATTTGAGGCGGCTCAATTAATCTCGCGGGCCAATGCTTCCCGTCATACTTGGGCGTTTTTGACCCAAGCGACCAAAGCACTTCGACAGTGCCCGACGATGCCGGGTCGTAGGGTTCTGCCTTGATGAGCCAAACCGTGCTCATGCGTTACCTCGTGTGCCGGGGGAAAGGGCTAATGGGAAGCGGATCAAGTCAATGCCGCAGAGCTACCACGTCGCACTTCGCTCGTCAGTTCGTCAATCGCATTCCGAATCTCGCGCAGCGTGCGGCCGTTGCTCTCCTGAATCTGGTTGCCCACCACCAGCTCCGTGCCGATGTTGCCGAGCAAGTCGGACGACGGGGCGGACGCACCGGATAGCTGATCGACAATGGACGACGACGCTTGATTATCCAGCCCGAGCCCTTGCGAGAGCGCCGGCAGCGCCAGTCCGAGCACGTCGCCCGCCGTGGCGCTCCCGGCCGTGCCGTCGTTTCGGGCAAGACTGGCGAGCCCGGACGGGGCGGAAATTCCCAGCGCCTCGAAGATGGTAAGGAAGCGATCCGCAATTGCTTTGCCGAAGGCTTGCTCAAAGAACTTGTTGCCGCGCCCCGTCCGCACCAATTGCCCCGACCCTTGCAGCGCATTGCGCACGTCACGAATCTGGCTTTCGGTCAGAGCAGACGCGACTAGTTGATCCGCCTGCGCCACGGCGCCAAGTAGCGTGCCCGCCAAGTCGCCGCCGATGTCAGAAGTGCCACGCCCGAGGCCGATGGTGCCGAATGCGGATTGTTGGCTGATGCCGCCTGTGAAGCCGCCTCCGCCGGTTTGGAGGGCGAAAGAGCCCTTGTCTTTCTTGCCGCCAATCAGGCTGCCTAAAGACCCGCCCAAAGCGCCGCCGACCAGCGCGCCCAGGGGGCCGCCAACAGCAAACCCGAGCGCAGCGCCTGCACCACCGCCAATTGCGCCGCCCGTGGCGGATTGATTGCCGAGCAAGTCGGCCAACAACATCCCTCCGCCTGCGCCTAGAGCGGCGACGCCTGCGAAGTTGGCGGCAGTGCCGAGCCCGCTCGCCACGAATCCCGACCCTGGCGCGCCCGGAATACCTACCTGCGAGCCGAGCCCAAGGACCTGCGCGAGACCACCGCCGCCCGCGCCAAACGCTCCGCCCGCCTGAAACAAACCGCCGACTCCGAGAAAGCCAGATCCTAGCCCTGCTCCGCTAAGGCCGGTGCCTAGCTGGCCGCCTGCTCCGAGCACGCTCGCTGCTGCGGCCAGAGGATTGCCACCAGCCCCACCGCCAGCCGCCGCCGCACCCCCAGAAAGGAACGAGCCAAGCCCAACGCCTCCCCCACCGCGCAAGAAGCTGGTGATGTTGGACATGACAAACTGAGAGGCAATCTGCGCCGCTGCGTTCTTGGCGATGTCGACCACCGACGAGAAAAAGTCTCGGAAGCTCTTGATGTTGCCGTCGAGCACGTCGCGAAAGCTATCGGACAAGCTGCGCTGAATGGCTCGGCCCGCCTCCTCGGCGGCGCCGCGCACAATGCTGGCGAGCGTCGTCTGTTCCTGCATCTGCGCGCGCTGGCGGGCGAGTTCTGCGTTGACGCTTGCCTCAGTAGCAACGCGGCGCTCCGCAATAATGCGCGCCTCTTCTATGCTGATGCCCTGCTCTTTGACAAGCTGCGTCGCCAACTGCGTTTCTGCGGCAGAGCGTTCTTGTTGGGCGATGATCGCCTCGTATCCTTCAACCCCACTCGACCGAAGCGCCTCAAGCTGCTCTTGCAGCAGTCGGGTTTCGCCGTCGACCATCGTTGTATTTTGAGCAACGCGATCTAGCGATGCCCAATACTCAATCGCGGCGTCTGTGGTGTCTGACATGCCGTCGCGTGTGTCGCGCAGCACCTCGTTAGATATTTCAAGCGCGTCGTTTAAGTCAATCGCTCGTATTGTCGCGATGTCGACCTCATTCGCAAAGTCAATCGCTTCAAAAGCAGTATCAGAAGTCGAAAACTCAAGGTCTTTCATTACGTCATCGACTTCGCGCAATGCGGACGTAGTGTTGGCCGTAGCGAATCGAATCGCAGCAAACGCCTTGTTTGCATTATTGCTTGCCGGGATGATGTCTTCTACGTCATCGGCAACCTTAGCTGCAATTCGAGCCATGTTTTCCTGAGTCGGGATTGCGGTCGACATTGCGAATTGGAAATCTCGCAATTTTTCATTCAGCAACCCGAACACGGTCGAAGCGTTCTCAGCTTGCCCGGAAAGCGTCGTCATCCCTGCAAGCTGATCCATCGCCATTGAGAAAAATTCAGCTTCAGTCTCGGTTGGGATCGACCTAAAGAACTCGCTGATTCCGCTCAATGCTCCTTTCGCCTCGCCGTAGGCGGACGTGATGCTATTGAGCCCTTCGGCAAGAGAAATAAGCGCAGGCGTCACCGCATCTTGCGCATCTTGCCCAATAGCGTTTAGGAGAAGGTCGATTTCTGTCGACACTCGTTGAACCGACGCCGCATATTGTTGCGACGCTTGCGCGGCGCCCGCCCCGAAGGTGCTATTCAGTTCTTGCGCAAGCGCTGGCAGAAGGTCTTCTGCGGCAAGTTGCCCCTGCTCTAGCATCTTGCCGAGTTCTTGCGTTGTTACGCCGACAGCGCGCGCCGCCAATTGGAACGCGCCCGGCAGCCGTTCGCCAAGCTGCCCCCTAAGCTCCTCGGCCGAGACAGTGCCCTTTGAGATCATCTGTTCGATAGCGGTAAGTGCGCCGCCTGTTTGCTCTGCTGACAATCCAAGCGCAGTCGAGGCGGTCGCGACTGCGCTGAACACATCGCGCGCAGCCTGACCCTCCAAGGCGGTCCCGCGCGCAGCGGCGGACAACCGTGCGAACTGAAGGCCGGCCGACTGAACGTTAAGCCCAAGCCGGGAAGACTCTGACGAAAGAAACTCAAACGCAGATTGGGCGCCCTGAGCAGAGCCTGTGGCGACTCGAAGCGTGTTGTCGATCCGGTCAAATTGAGTGGCAACGGTGATTGCCTTGCTCATCGCAATCGAGATGCCGCCAATCGCCGCAGCCGCAGCCAATCCGGCTGGCCCCATAGCAGACAGAATCCCACCAATCGGCCCCAGCCGAGACGCATAATTCTGAGCGGCGTTCGCTGCCTGCGTCTTAGCCTCTGCCAACCCGCGCGTGCGCGCGGTGGCCTGGCTCGTGCTTTGCGCCGTGCGGGTAACGGTTTTGCTGGCTTCTTCGGACTCGCGCCCTAGCCGATCAGTAGCCGTCGCGGCCTCTTTTGTGGCGCGCTCGAACTTGTCAAGCTCCTGCGAGGCGCGCTGAAGCTCGGAGGTGTTGGCACGGAAGCCAATGTCGACAAGATCGGTCATGCGGCACGCGCCTTAGTTGAGCCGTCGGGAGATTTTACCTTATCCCGCTTGCTCCTGCGCCGCCGTCAACCACGCGGCGTCAAGCTGCCGGATCGCGTCGACTTCCCACGGCGCAGGCGAGCGATGCGTTAGCGCAGCCCACGCGGACATGGCTTCCCATGTGATCGGTCCCGGCCCGAAGCCAGCCTGGCGTCCGGCGTGAAGCTCGCAGAACCACCCCCACAGATGCGCCACCTCTACCGGAGGCAGCTCCGGCGCATCTTCATCGTCTACCTCGATGCCCTGCGCCTTTAGGTATGCAGCGTGATCGCCCAGCGTGGCGCCGCCCTCCCTCCGCGACCGGCGAAACTGCCCGGCCGCGTACTCTAGGAGTCCGTCGATCAGCTCCCGAAAAAATGCGCGCGGTCCTTCATGCCCGCCTCGATCTGCTCACGCAGCCACGGGAGGGCTTCGAGGACTTCGCGCACTTTCATCGGCTCGCAGGCGGGCACCTCGCCCTGCACAATGATGTGCCACCCCTTGATGCAGTAGGTCAGGCGCTCCCACTCCTGCGCGGTGATCTGCTCAGTAGAGACCGCATTGCGTCCACCGCTGCGCAGCGCCTTTTGCAGATTGCGGTCAGTGATTTTCTGGTCGATTTCGCGATAACGGGCAGAGTCTACGCCGTATACCTCGACCCACATCGGCTGGCCTTGGTCGTCGGTCAGCGCCTCGCCAGTGACAGGGTGATAGAGGTCGATGCGCGCAGTATCGGATTGCGCCGTAAGGCCGGAAAGGTCCATGTCGGGACTCCTGTCGTCGGGGTCGGGGATAGGTGGGGACCGCCCTGCCCCGACAACAGGACGGCCCCCGATCCACCCAGCGGCGGATCAAACTAGAGCGCCGATTAGGCGCTTCGCGTCAGCTTCAGGTTAGTCGCCTCGGACGTGTCGTACAGGCTCACGAACGGCAGCGTGATGATGCGGCTCTGTTCGTTCTGGACCGGCACGGACGCTCCGTTGTACTTGACTCGCGGCAGAAGGAACGTGTACGTCTCGCCCGAAGTCGTGTCGTCCAGGGTGACGGAAATCGAGCTTTCCGTCTCGTTCAGGAACTTGTTGATGAGGGCGGCATCCTCGAAGTACGCCGTCACTTGGCCTTCGACCACCGCGCGCCCAAGCTCAAGCTGCGCAGCCGTTGCCGACCCGACCGCAAAGGCCGGAGCGAAACTGTTAGTCAGCGTGAACTGAAGCCCGGTGACGATAGCGATAGGGCTGCCGCCCTCGCTGATGCTACCCGAGTAGGAATCGAACGGCTCGTTACCAGAGGCGGCGACAGGGGTGCCGAGGGTAGACGTGGACATTTCCATGTCCTGTCCGACCATCGAGAACGTCGCTTGCACCATCTGGTTAGGTGCAATATTGACGCTCATCTGGCTCACCGTCATGCCCGTGAACTGGCGATATTGCGGCGTGCCGAGGTCAAGCTGCGCGTCTTCGATGGTCAGATATTGCGGGGTCGTACCGATGACCAGGCTATCCGCGCCGGAGGTCCCGAACGTATCGAGGAAGGCGGATTCAAGCAGCTCATCGAAGTCGGTAGCGCGCAGATCGACGGTGATGTCTCCCTGCCCGTTGCGATTGCCGTGACGGTCAACGCGCGGCATCCGGTCGGGCTGGATTTCATTACCCTGCACGCGCTGTTTCACGAGGTCGAGGGAATGCGTGTTGAACGGAAGCGACAGCATCGTGGGGCCGCCCGGCGTCGTGCCGAACGAAGACTCCACGACGTAGGACAGTCGGCTCCGCGATCCTTGTCCGTATGCGGCCATGTTTCTGACTCCTTTGACCCCTTTCTCTAACCGTTAGGCTGAGGGGCGATCAGACAAAAAAATAGGCGCTGACTCTGGCTAGGAAATGAACGCCTTGACTTTGATGGTCACGGAGACCGAGTACCACGGCGGATCATAGACCGCAGAGGTATTGACTTCGGCATATTCTACCTGAACTGAAACGCCGTCGCTTGTCAACGGATCGCCCGGCGCGTAAGCGGCGATGATAGCCTCGGCCAGCGTTTCGGCGGCGGCCGGGCCGGTGTCGATAGGGACAAATGCGTCAACCTGGAACAGCGCGTCGATGCGTTTCAGTCCGGTCGCCGTCACGTCGGTCGGGCGCTGGCTCACGGGGAGCAGGGTGAAGCGCAGCCAGCTATTGCCCGGTGTCGGCTCGAACTGCACGTTTTCCCACGCCAGATCAGACGGGGCGCCCGCGATGGTCAATGCGTGCGCCTCTAGGGCGTTTCGCACGTCGGATATTCCGGCCATTACCGCATCCCCATCGTGCGCCGGATGCGCGTGATCGTTTCTTGGGCGATGTTGTCGAGGTTCGCCACGGCAGATTTCACCATCGCGCGAGGACGGCGATTGGCGCTACCGTTCTCGATGATGGCGGCATAGCGGGCGTTGTTGGTGAGATAGACCGTATCCCCGGCGCGGAGCTTGCCAATCCCTGCCGACACTCTCGCGGCGGTCTGAGGCGCAACGGGCGGGAACTTGTTAGAGCCGGGATAGGCCACCTCGGGCTGCCCGCTATCGGCCGCACGCCCGATCGGAGGGGCATTGAGGTTGACGGTCCAGTTGCCACGCAAGAAGCCGGTATCGACCGGCGTGCGCCGGATCACGTCAAGGGCGAGGTCTTGCAGCACCTCGCGCGCGGCAGTCTCTAGCGAGACCTTCGCATTCTTGGCGACCTGGGATGCGTCGAAATCAATCTTGAGAGGCATCAGTCCGACACGTCCATCACATAAGCAATCGTCGCGCCGCCCGCCCGGATCGTCTGCGCGTCCGTTACAGTGACGGTCTCGCCCACGCCGATGAATTGATCGCCCGGCTCTGGCACCTTTGACAGCGCGCCACCTGATGCGATCTCGGCCAGAATAATCGCGCGGCGGGAACCCTTTTCAACTGGCGTCACGCCAAGGCGCGAGTCGAACAGGTTTGCGAAGGCGTCATTCCGATTGACAAAAATGAGCCGCACCGTCTCATCATCGTTAGATGGGCTGCCGCTTGTCGCACCTGTGCCGGGCACATACGCGCCCTGCGTTACGCGCCGGAACGTCGCATTTTCGCCCACGTCCGTCATAAGTTGACGGAGGGCGATCTTTAGCTCGGTGCCGAGGGCTGCCACCGGGCGCGCGCCTCCCTAATCCTGCTAGACCACTCCGCGCTAGTATGCCACGGGCGGGGCTGCCCGTGATAGCAGACGACGACCGCCCCCTCTGGCACCTGTTGGGCGCGACGACAGTGGACCTTGTAGCTGACGCATAAATGAGGAGGGAAGCGTTCTGGCGCCTCGTTTATGTGGTCTCTAATCCACCCCTGATCGCCCCATCGGGCGCCCGTGTTGTATCGGAGAATGGCGTCGGGGTTAGCCTTAGCGGCTTCGTACACTTCTCTCGGCCCGTCGCCCGTCCACGCCATGACGCCGGAGGCTGGCATATGAGGGCGGTTGAAGTCGGAGAGCATGGTGAATGAATCTGACGCAAGTTGGCTCAGGTCGCCTATCACGTCCGTATCCAAGTCGAGGTAGACGACGGGGCCATGCCAGAGCCCGCCTCTGAACATTTCGAGCTTGCCCCACCAGTGCGGCCAGGAATGGCGAAGGCCGCGCCACGGCTTCATATCCGAGAGCGGCTCGAACTCTGCCTCGGGATTCGTGATCGCCACCTGGGCGGCAAGCCTGTCGACATGCGCCGCCGTGTACTCGCCGCCGGAGCGGTAGAGGGTGGTGATGGTTAGGGTCATCGGCGAACTCTCCACTGCCTAACCCAAATCGACCACCCCCATACGTGCCCCGCCCATAGATCGACCGGCCTCTCCCCACCAATTAGCCCAGGTGTCGTCGTGTGTCGGAATGCGCCGCGCTGTCGATGAGACTGGACAATCCGGTAGTTGCCGAGGCTGTTGCACAGCGCCCATGTGCGTCGATCACGCTGACCGAATGTGCGCGCCTCCCATCGCTTGTTGTTATAGCGGACGGCGGCGAGTTTGACTCGGGCAGGGTCTTTGGAGGTCACTTCCAATACTCCCGCGCCCACTCAAACCGCGACAGATTCGACGGATCACGCGCCCCGGAAAACAGCACCAGCCTCGCATCAGGATCCGGCGGCCGGCGCCGCAACAGCCCCGCCTCCCTGATGCCGTTCTCCGGCCCGACCGTCGCCGCCCACGGCGCCATGAGGCTGATCCACAGCTGATCGCTTCCGACCATGTAATTCGCCTCATTGAGACGCGCAGCGTAGGCCGCTGCTTCCCTCCGCGCTGAGGTATAGGATCGCCACACTTCCGGCGCTGCGTTGCGGTCCATGAGGCACAGCGCCCCGTTGAATAACTGCCCCGGCCGTTTGTTGTGGATGTAGCGGTTGAGGACGACCGGCTCAGTGCGGCTAAAGATGTGGTCGACGTTGCCGGTGATGACACAATCCAGGTCGAGCCACCCGAAGCGGTCGC
>AACY020563762.1_pt1 | contig 25461 bp, 31 predicted proteins | sample 267378 | NCBI WGS metagenome assembly AACY02 (sample SAMN02954345, study PRJNA13694) | marine metagenome | biome: aquatic; feature: ocean; material: water; isolation source: isolated as part of a large dataset composed predominantly from surface... | reverse complement strand
TTTCTATATTTCAATGTATCAGGCGCTGTAATAGGTTATCTCTCCTCAATATTTGGTATTGGAGGAGGAATATTTAGTGTGCCCTTACTTAAGATGTCTGGTATGGAAATGAAGAAGGCTGTAGGTACAGGTGCAGCATGTGCATTTCCAATAGCTTTACTAGCAACAGCTTCTTATTTATTTCAGGGCTGGTCTAATTCTGATTTGCCTGAGTATGCGATAGGTTATGTGTACCTACCAGGACTAATTGGTATAACAATTTTTAGTTATTTTTTTGCAAAAATAGGAACTCAATTGGCGCACAAATTAAATGATAAATTCTTGCAGTTTATATTTGCGGCTCATCTAGTTCCAGTTGCTATCTATTGGTTTTTAAGATGATCAACTACCCAAATATTGATCCAGTTGCTATTTCAATTCCTATTCCAGGATTCTGGGGAGATGCGCTTAATATTCACTGGTATGGTCTTGCATATGTAATTGGAGCTTACTTAATTTATTTAAGAATGGTTGCAACACGAGATAATTTTGAGATTAAGGCGTCCAAGGAAGAAGTCAGTGACGTTGTATTTACTTACGGCTTGTTCTTTGGAGCAATTATTGGTGGTCGACTTGGAAGTGTATTGTTCTACGATCTGCACCTTCAGTTTCAAGACCCCCTCTATTTCTTAAAAATATGGGAAGGCGGCATGTCTTTTCATGGTGGTTTGATTGGTGTGATGTTAGCAATGTTTGTTTATGCAAAAAATAAGAATTATGAATTTTTTAGAGTCACTGATTGGGTAGCACCACAAATTCCAATTGCATTGTTTTTAGGAAGAATTGCTAATTTTATTAATGCTGAGCTTTATGGTCGTGAAACAGATGTCGCTTGGGGAATGATATTTCCTACAGACACAGAAGGCTTAATTAGGCATCCTTCGCAAATCTATGAGGCTCTATTAGAAGGACTATTATTATTTATCTTCTTAAATTTCGTTATTAAAAAATCTGAAAAGGTAGGCAGACACTCTGCTTATTTCCTAATAGGTTATGGAGTAGCAAGATCAATTGCTGAAATATTCAGAACACCAGATTTAGTCTGGGGGAATGATTTTCTACTCTTTAGTTTTATTACACAAGGGCAGTTATTATCTGTTCCTATGATAATATTAGGACTAATAATTCTTTTACGAAAATAGATGCAAGAATACCTCGATTTATTAGAAAAAGTTAAAAATTCTGGCAAACCAAAAGGGGACAGAACTGGAACAGGTACGGTCTCAATTTTTGGCCATCAGATGAGGTTTAACCTTGAAGATTCATTTCCATTATTAACTACTAAGAAGATACATTTTAAGTCTGTTGCCTATGAATTACTTTGGTTTCTAAAAGGAGAAACCAATATTAGCTATCTAAAAGAGAATGGAGTATCAATTTGGGATGAGTGGGCTGATGATAATGGAGATCTTGGTCCTGTCTATGGAAAACAATGGCGTAAGTGGGAAGGTAAGAATGGTATTCATGATCAAGTAGCAGAAGTTATTAAACAGATTAAGGAGAATCCTAATAGTAGACGACATATTGTAAGTGCATGGAATGTAGCTGATATACCAAGCATGGCTTTAGCGCCCTGCCATATACTATTTCAATTTTATGTACAGGATGGAAGACTTTCATGCCAACTCTATCAAAGAAGTGCTGATATATTTCTTGGTGTGCCTTTCAATATTGCTTCATATGCATTACTTACACATATGATTGCCAACATATGTAATTTGAAAGTAGGGGAGTTTGTTCATACTTTAGGAGATGCCCATCTTTACAACAATCACCTTGAACAAGCAGAAGAACAACTCTCGAGAAAGCCTCTAGAGCCACCTAAAATTATAATCAAAGCTAGAGAATCAATAGATGATTATGAATTTGAAGATTTTGAGATAGTAAACTATCAATTTCATCCACATATTCCAGCGAAAGTAGCAATATAAATAGTAAAGTGATTAAGAAATAGATTCTTTTCTTAAATTAAGGTTTCTAACTCTTTCTTGTTCAGCATCAGTATATTTAAGCCAAGCTCTAGCTGATTTTTTAACAGACTCCCTTTTACTTTGACTTGCTTTTGTAAAGACTTCTCTAGCATCATCAAATCTACCTAATTCAAAATAGGCTTGCCCTAAAGTTAACTGAGCATAACCTGGATTCTTCAGGTCACCTTTCTTTAAACCCTTGTCAATGGCCTCTACAGCATTATCTATTTCATCTTCTTGATAATATAGATTGCCCATCGCGATATATGCTTCGCCATCATCTGTAATTTTTACTAATTTCTTAAAAATATCTATTGCTGCTTTTCTCTCTCTTGCAGATCTTAAAGCCTCTGCCAAAATGGTTAAATTCTGCTTATCTTCTTCTAATACTGGTTTTGCATCTTTGTCTAATGCAGCTTCAGAGCCAGGCTTTACAAATGCTGGACCATAAACATCTAAACAAACTTCTTCTTCTATCGCTTCTCCCTGTCTATTAGTTTTTATATTTCCTCTATCATCCAAGACTTTACTCAATTCACATTGTTGATCAACTACTTGCAACCCTGGAACAAAGGTCATTCCTGTAATCATTACTTCAGCTGCCCAATATGGATTTCCTGCAGCTAATAAACTCTGTGATAAAGATTGAAATTCACTTTTCTTGTCTAATAGTTGTTTTGTATATGCAGTTTTTAACAGAGCAGTATAATCTAATGGACGCTCAAGCTCATTGTATAGTCCCGCAAGGTTAACAAAGTATTTTTTCTTAGGAAAAAGCTCTAAAACTTCTTCGTATAATGGTACTTGATCTTCTTTAAGACCTAATTCAGACATAGTAGCTATTAGAAGTGAGTACCAATTCTCTCGAAAAAGTGCCCCATCTTCTTCTGTGATCGTTTTAGCTCTTTTAAGATTGCTGAAAGCTTTTTTATGTTCATCTAAAAGGAAATACGCTTGGCCTAACAAAACATAAGCTTGAGCAGTAACTTCTGGGGCTTTTTGAAACCACAAAAGTAAATATTTAATGCCATTTTTAAAATCTTCGTCAGCTAGATAAAGTTGAGAAACTGTATAGTAAGATCCTAACTTTATTTGAGGTGTAGCATCTTCTTCTTGTATTAAATTCAGGTAATTTTGTCTTGCTCCAGGCAAATCATCAGCATAAACAAGGTTGATATACCCCTGATAATACCAAACCATTGATCTATCATAGCTTTTCAATGAATCTATCTTTTCTTTGAGATCGTCTAGCTCTCTCTGAGCTTTTGCAACGGCAGTTTTTATTTCTCTATCTTTTATAGCAGATTCTTTTTCTTTCTCTGCCTTACTGTACGTTTTGCTTTTTAAAATAAGTGCCTTTTCATCTTCTGCTGTCCCAGCTTCATCAAAAGCTTCTACTATTCTTGTAACTTTTCTTGCTACAGATTGAGTAAGTACTTTCGATCTTTTCTTTTGTAAAGCTTTCTTTTTTTCTGATTCAGATATTAATGTTGGAAGACCATATTCAAGGTCTAGATCATCTGTGCTTTTAACATTAGCTTCCAGTCCAGATAATACTGGAAATGATAAAGCAAAAATTAAAGCTAAAACTATTCTCATTATGAATCCTCGTCTATCTCATAAGTAAATTTATGTGGTATATCTGTAACAGCTACTGCTCTACCATCTCTAACAGTAGGTTTATATTTTAGCTTCTTTGCTGCTCTTAAAGTTGCTGAATTAAACATAGAACAATCATTATAAGCTCCATCTCTATTTTTTGCGCTTCTGCATTTACCTTCAATAACATAAGGTTCTTCAATCGTGCCTGATTCAGTGATTGTAAAGGCAACTATTACATAGCCTTCCAATCCTCTTTCTTGTGCTCTTCGTGGGTATACTGGCTGTACTTTGAATAAAGGTATGTATTCTCCATCCCTGAATAAAGATCCACTCCCTTGATTAAAATTGATATCTGGTGCTGCCTTAGATGCTGAAACAGCTATAGGTTTTACATCTAATTGAGGGGGCGCTATATCAGGTGGCGCTACCTCTGGTTCTTCTGGTGGTTCTACATCATCATCAAAAAGAGTCTCGATCTCTCTATCTGGCATTATGACATCACCAATTTTTCTACCCTTGACAATGTCACCTGCATCACCAGTGCTAACTAATAAAACCATAAAAATAAAAAGTAAAAACCCAACAGCTGGTGCCATTGCAATAAAGCCCCAGCGTTTCCCTTCTCCAGCACCTGAAGGTAAAAGACTTTTTAGATCTTCAAAACTGAAATCTGACTCTTTATTTTTTGCCATAAATTATTAATTTGGTTCAGCTGCAAGAGAGATATCATAAACTCCTGCATCTCTAGCTCCATCCATAACTTGGATTATGGCATCTGCACTAGCTGTTTCATCAGCTTGCACAACGACTGTTCCTTGAGGATTATCTGCAAGTAGCTTTAAGACATTTGCCTTTACCTGCCTGACATCTATTCTTCTTCCATCCATATAAATCTCATCATTGCTACCAATAGCTATTAGTATTGCTGCATTCTCTTGAATTTCTGAAGTATCAGAATCTGGCCTATTTACCTCTAAGCCTGGTTCTTTAATAAAATTTGCAGTAACAATAAAGAAGATGAGCATTATAAACACCACATCAAGCATGGGCGTTAAATTAATTTCGCTTTCTTCATCTCTTGCTGCTGCACTTATAGCATTTCTTCTCATTTATTTCCCTCCTTGGGCTTGTTTATTTGAGCCTGTTACATAATCGACCATTAAAAGTTCATTTGATTCAACTTGGTTTTTTACCCAAATCATAGCTAGCACTCCTGATAGTGAAGAAACCATACCTGCCATTGTTGGAAGCGTTGCTTTTGAAACGCCACCTGCCATTGATCTAGCATCACCGCCTCCTGTAAAAGCCATCACTTGAAACACTTCTATCATCCCAGTTACAGTTCCCATTAATCCAAATAAAGGGCATAAAGCTATACAGACTTGAATAAGCTGAATGTTCTTATTTATTGAAAGCTTGCCTTCTGAAATAAATCTAGTTTTTGTTTGATTTTTATGCCATGGGGTCTTAAATCTCATTGAAAGATATCTTTCTTTAATGCTTGCTGCAAAATCATCATGAACAAACAGAAAATAATATACTCTTTCAAAAATTAGAGCCCACATGAAAGTAACTAAAATAGCGATATACCATAATACTGGCCCACCAGATTCCATAAAGTCTCTAAGAGATATATAGAGCTCAGTTAGCCAGTACATAATTATTTAGCTTTTTCTGCAACAATTCCTGTTGCTTGTTCTTCAAGCACATCAACAACTGATCTAGCTGAAGACTGTAAGAAAGAGTGAGCTAATGTCGTTGGTATCGCGACAACAAGGCCTAGTACTGTTGTAACTAGAGCTTGAGAAATACCTCCAGCCATGATTTTTGGATCACCTGTTCCAAACAGTGTAATCTGTTGGAAAGTGATAATCATACCTGTAACCGTACCGAGAAGACCTGCTAATGGTGCTACCACTGAAACAATCTTAACGAAACTTATACCTCTCTCAATTGCGGGACGTTCGCCCATAATCGCTTCGGCTAACTTCAACTCAAGTCTATCAATCTCATCTTTCATATGAGATTTTCCAACTTTTAGAACTCTTCCGAGTGGATTTGAATCGCTAGGAGTATCACTGCCTAACTGGGCATGCACTTGTCTGCTCATGACCCAAAGCATTGTATATTTATATATTGCATAAATAAGCGTAATGCCACCAATCGCTAAAATGATATAACCAATAATTCCACCTTGTTGAATTCTTTCCCAAAGAGATGGGTTTTGTACAAGATTAGCTAATAAAGCTCCTCCTGAAGGACCGCTTGGGTCTACAGAAAAACTTACGTAACCGCTTGATGAATCTGCTTCAGATAGTCTGCTTGCTGAGCTTGTATATCTTCCAGCAGGCTGTCTAGCTAAGAATTGATATTGTCCTTTTGAAGGAACATATTCTAAATATTTATTACCACAAACTGCATTGTAAACACCGACTCTAACGACATCACATTCAGTTTGAGTACCATCAACATTTATAACTGTAGCTGAAAAACGGCTAACTTCGCCAGTTGCTTTCATCTCACGCATAATTTCATACCAAACCCTTTCAATTTCAGAAATTGTCGGTAATTGAGTAGATTCACCCATTTTTTTAGTTAAATCTTTTAGAAATTCTTCTCTGTCTTTACCAAACTCTGCAGCAGTTAAAGAAGATTCAAATGTAACTCTTGAATCCGTACTGATACTTTGCATATGACCAAATAGCTCATTTAAAGATCCAAGCTGTTTAAGATAAGCTTCCTCAGCAATTCTTAATTTCTCTTGGTTTTTCTTAAACTCTGCTTCTAATTGGTCAGCAATTCTTTCTTGCCTTGCCAATTCTCTTTGCTCAGCTTTAAGAATTTGATCTTGCTTATCACGTGAAGCTTTAAATTCTGCCTCTCTTTTTCTATTTTCAGATTGCTCTTTAGTTTTACCTTCTTTTACAAGCTCTAATAATTTATCCAAATTTGTTGGAGGAGGAGTTTCAACTTCTTGTGCAAATATATATGAAGAAGTGATTAAAGAAGTAAGTAAGATTATCTTTAAGTATTTCATTACTCACCTCCTTGAAATTTTACCGGGACTGCGAGTAGATCAAGTGGGGCTGTTTTATTTGCCATTCTAATTCCATCTCGAATTGGTATTCTATAACCGCTAACTTCTACCCAGTCGTTTTGTTCTGGATCCCAAATACCAGCTTGGCTTTGATCTTTAAGTTGATAAAGAAGTGCAAGTCGGCCAATTCTTAGAATGTTAACTACCTTTTCTTCGCCATCTATTTCTATGGCATCTTCATATGTTTCAATCGTTCTGCCATATTCTCTTTCAATGTTATAAGCTTCTAATACCTGCCTAACTTGCTCTGATGCTGTAACTTTTGGATCTGAAAGTGTAGCTCTTACTTGGTTTATTCTTTTAGTTCTTTCATCTAATGAAAATGGTGCATCTAAATTAACAAACTGCTCAAGACTATCTGCCATTCTTTCCATTAAAGGTGGGATCTGCCTTTGAATAACAACTACTTGTCTAGTTTGCTCTGCTAATGTAACTAGCCTTTCTTCTTGAGCCTTAATTTGACGTCTTTTTTGTTCATTATAGATCTTTAAGCCTTCGACTTGTTTAACTACTACCTTCCATTCTGCAAGTAATGAATCTTTCTCAGTTGACAGATCATTTACTTGGCTCTGTGATTTTTCTGAGAGCGAAAAATTACTTTCATTCTCAGTTAAGATTTCTTCAATATCGGTATTTTCTGAAAATGCAAAAAACGCCAATAAAGATAACAAATAAAAATATGTTCTCATACGTATTACCCCTTTCTAAACTTGATCGGTTAAATATATCAAATTAGTGTAATTTTACACCTACTTAGCGGTTAAAAGTATCTAAAAATTAAGTAATAAATTTATACCTAATTTTTGGTTTTATGGGCTTTTTCTAAAGAATTTAGGAAAAAATACAGGTGTATTTTTTTTATATTCTTGATAGTCAGGATTATTGCCCCATTTCTTATTTGCTTTATTTTCCAAAAGTCTTACGCCACTTACGAAATATATTAATAAGAACCCAAATAAAGGAGATATCAGTGAAACATATTGTAAACCTGACATTACAGGCAGAGCCATTAAAGCTATTCCGGTCCAGAGAGCTATTTCACCAAAATAATTTGGATGCCTCGAAATGCTCCATAATCCCTCTTTTATAAAGTTGCCCTCATTTGCTGCATTAGCTCTAAACTGAGTCTTTTGATGATCTGCTATTACTTGAAAGCCAAAACCAAAAATCCAAAGACCTAGGCCAATAGAGCCTATTATGCCAAACGGCTGTTGTTCAAGGGATGTTAGAGCGACTAATGCTGCAAGAGACTGAATGAATACCCATGCAGCTGATAATGTCCAAGTCATAAATAGCTGTGTAAAACTAGGTAAAATTGTTCTAAACCTTTTATCTTCGCCATCTTTCAAGACCCTCCAAAAGAGGAAACCTCCAAGTCTTACGGTCCATATTATGATGCAAGAAAATATCAATATTGATCGCCAATCTAGAACAGAATGCACTACTAATTGCTTTATATAAATTACAAGACTCAACAGAGTTATATAAGTAATTGAGCCTGTTAGATCATAAAATTTTTCAGTCTGGAAGATGTAAGAAGGAATAAACATCACCCAATGTATGAAAAAAGATAAAAACATAACAATCATAATTAAAGATAAACCGCCCTCAGCAATGGTCCCTACTTCTACAGTTTTTGCTAGAAGATAAGAGACTAAAAATGTTATTACTGAGATACAAAGAAATAGTAAAGGTTGTAAAATAGACTTTGCCATATTAATGAATCTAATAGTTATTGATGAAATATTCCACTAATCAGTTCAAACAAGGGCTAAAAATTCTCATAGATGGAGAGCCATGCTCAATAATTTCATATGAATTTCATAAGCCTGGCAAAGGGCAAGCTGTTATGAGAACAAAGCTCTACAACCTACGCACACAAAAAGTATGGGAAAGAACTTTTAAATCCGGTGAAAGCGTGGAAGAAGCAGATGTATTAGAAAAAGATTTTCAATTTCTATACTCAGAGGGGCAACATTTTGTATTTATGGATCAAACTAACTTTGAACAAATCGAAGTGCCGTTTGATAAGCTAGTTAATGTTAAAGATTGGCTTGATGGCGAAGAAGAATGCAAAATTCTTTTTTGGAATGGAGATGTTCTTAATATTGAACCTCCAAATTTTGTGAATAAAGAAATTGTTAAAACAGAGCCTGGTCTTAAAGGTGATACAGTGTCAAATACATTAAAATCAGCTTTAATCTCTTCAGGTAAAGAGATACAGGTACCTATATTTATAAATGAAGGCGATATGATAAAGATAGATACTCGTGATGGGTCTTATGTAAGCAGAAGTAAAGAATGATTTTAGATAAATTAAATAACAAACTAGTCGAAGTTGTTAAAAATACAGCAAAAGAAAAAAGTGTAGAAATAAGTGAAGAAATCTTAAATCAGGTACATTTTGAAATTAATGATGAAGAGAGCCATGGAGATTATTCTACAAGTTGTGCCTTAAAACTAGCTAAAACATTCAGTATGAATCCTAGAGAAGTAGCAGAATCTTTGGTTGAGCATTTAGCTTTGCCATCTATTAAGTCATTAGCTGTTGAGGGCGCTGGATTTATTAATGTCTTCCTAACTAGCAGTGAAAAAAGCCTCTTATTAAAAGAAATAGTGAGGTTAGATTCACAGTGGGGCAAAAATGAAAAACATAAAGGCCAAATATTAGTTGAATTTGTATCATCTAATCCTACGGGACCGCTGCATGTTGGTCATGGAAGAGGGGCTATTCTAGGAATGGCCTTATCAAACTTACTAGAAAATTCAGGCTATCAAGTAACAAAAGAATATTATGTAAATGATGCTGGAAGACAGATATCTATACTTACGAGCAGCATACTTATAGATGCATATGTAGAGAATTTGAATATTAATGGTATGTATGAAGGTAGCTATATACATGAACTTGCACAAGAATTCTTAAAAGATCATGGAAAAGTTGATATTGCTCTTAAATCAGAGGAGCTTTCTGACGATAAAGAAAAGGCTTTGGATCAAATATCTGAATATTTTCAAACAAATCATGCTGATAAATGGGAAGCTGCAAAAAATTTCTCGGTAGCGAATATTCTCGGCACGATAAAACAAGAACTTCGTAGCTTCGATATTGTCCATGATAATTGGTTTCATGAGAGCTCTCTTGGATCTATCCAAGATTCAAATTCTGATCTATCAAAATCTCTATCAGTAATTGAAAGGGCTGGTCATACATTCTCTAGGGATGATGCCATCTGGTTCAAAACTACAGAGTTCCAAGATGATAAAGATAGAGTGTTATTAAGAGAAAATGGAGAGCCAACTTATTACTTAACTGATGTTGGGTATCATAAAAATAAAATAGATAGAGGTTATGACTTATGTATAAATATTTTTGGGGCTGATCATCATGGATATATAACAAGATTAACTGCTGCATTTGATGTGATGAAAAGCAAAAAGCAAGAAATTGAATTTATGCTTTATCAATTAGTTAATCTTTATGAAGATGGCAATAAAAGGGCAATGTCTACAAGAAAAGGCGAGTTCTACTCTCTAGAAGAGTTAAGAAAGGAACTTGGTCCTGATGTAATTAAATTCTTCTTCCTTGAAAAAAAATCTGATCACCCAATGGATTTTGATATTAATTTAGCTAAAGATGAAAGCAAGAATAATCCTTACTTTTATTCTCAATACGCTCATGTGAGATGTTGCTCTATATTAACTAAAAAGAGTTTTGACCCTGATATTCAAGTTGATGATAAAGAAATAGAAAAGAATTTTGATATTGTTAATAAAATAATAAACTTCCCACATTTCTTGGAAAGATATACAGATGAAAGATCTCCTCATTCGTTAGTTCACTATATCAAAGATCTATCAGCAGCTTTTCATGCTTTTTATGAGCAAAATCCAGTCATAAATGATGAGGAAAAAATAGAAAATTCAAGACTGCTTTTGACCTTAGCAACTAGGGTTGTGCTCGCAAATAGTTTTAAGATTTTAAATGTTAAGCCACTAGAGAAGATGTAAGATGGCTAACATCTCTTACCAAAATAGGAAATTCCCATTAAAAATTAAAACAGTAATAATCGTTATAACAGCAATAATATTTATAGTTTTGGTAATGGCCTTCTTTTTACTTAAAGATGAAAAGAAATTTTCAGATTTAGATAGATTTAATTCTCCAGATATAGAATTTGAGTTCCAAAGTATTTTAGAAGAAGACCTGTTTGTAACTATCGATGAATTAGAGGAAAGTTCACTTACAAATTGTGAATATTTTGTGCAGTCTGGTAGTTTCAAATCTCAAAAAGCAGCTGAAAGCCAAGTCAGGCAATTAGAAAAAATTAACTATGTAGCAAAAGTTGAAAATGTTAAGAGCACTAATAACTTCAATTACATAGTCGTTGTGGGTCCTTTTGAGAATAGATCGCAAACAAATAATGCTAGAGAAGATTTTAGAAGACTGAATATGGATTCTCTACCACCTAAGTGTATAGAGATTAATGATGAGCTTAGAGACATACAATAAAATAAAAAAAGAGTTGGGCTCTGAAGTCTGTCTAATTGCGGTTTCAAAAGGACAGTCTAAACAGAAGATTATGAGCCTTTACAATGCTGGCCATAGAGATTTTGGGGAGAACTTTCTTCAAGAATTAATAGAGAAAAGATGTAAACTTCCAGACGACATTAGGTGGCATTTTCTTGGCAATATACAATCAAATAAGCTATCTAAGATTGTTGAATCTTCGTATATCATTCATTCAATATCTCGTCATAAAATATATGAACTATTAATTAATAAAAGAGCGAACATATCTACCAAAATTCTTCTACAACTTAAATTAGGATTAGAAGAAACAAAAAGCGGGTTTTCAGAAAATGAAATTATTAATATTGTCAAAAATCATAGCAATCATTCTAGTGTAAGAATTAAAGGCATAATGGTGATATCAGAAAATAATATTGAAAACACAACTAGAAAGCAGCAGTTCAGCCAGGCTAAAGAATTATTTGAGAAAATAAAGAAAATAAATAATGAAATCGAAATTCTCTCAATGGGAATGTCTAATGACTACCAAGCTGCAGTATCTTGCAATTCAAATATGGTAAGACTGGGTACTATCATATTTGGAAAGAGAGAATAATAATGACTAACGAGATTATTATAGATTTGTTATTAAGCTTAAAAACCATTCTCATATATTTAGTCTTAATTTTATTTTTAATTGATCTGGCTAAAGCGGATAGTTATAACAAGATTGCAAGAGTATTAAAAATATTACTGTTTCCTTTGTTGATTATTTTCAGTATTCATTATAAAAAAATAAATATTGGACTTCTTTTTGCTGCACTTTTCATTAGTGGAGTAACTGTTTACCTAACTACGCCATTTGATATAGCAAGAATCGTAAATGAAGCTATATTTGAAACAGCTACTATTCTTATAGGGATATTGCAGTTCATAGTTATTGCTGGTGTGGTGTTAAGTTGGATCTATGCTTTTGGAGTTAATTTTTTTAACTCGTTAACATCCTTAATCCAAGAGCTATATGAAAATACTGTCTCAATTTTTAGAAATGTAATCCCACCAGAAGGTGGATTTGATCTTAGTCCTCTTGTTGCTTTATTTGTTTTCCAATTAGCTGGAATTATCCTGGATAGACTTATGGGTCAATAGTTTAGCTAATCTTCTCTAAAACATATTCTTTTACAGTATGACCTTTTGTTAACGCCTTTTTATTAAATGTTGAAATTTGATAAGAGATAGGAAAGTCTTCAATTTGTTTAAAATAGTTTTGGCAACTAATAAGCTCCTCTATATGTCTTTGGTATATATAGGAATCAGTGATTATCTCTAAGCTTCCACCTTTTTTTAAGATATTCCATGAAGTTAAAAGAAAGTCTTTCGTTATCAGTCTTCTTTTAATATGTTTTTTCTTTGGCCATGGGTCAGGAAAATGAATTCTTATAAAATTTACTTTGTATGTGATCTCTTCAAAGAATTCACGAGCATCACCGTTAAATAGAAACAAATTTTTAGGTGAGTTTTCTTCATAGAATTGTACGGCTCTAGCAAAACCTTTTTTATATGGTTCAATTCCAATAAAAACATAATCCTTATTTTCCATTACATCATAAACAAATGATTGTGCATCTCCGAACCCAACATCCATAACAATTGGTTTTGTGGATTTAGGTTTTTGCCCAAGCTTTAGTATTGATTTTGAATCAATTTTTAAGAATTTTTTATTAGTATCTGATAATCTTCCTGCTCTTGAGCTAAAAGTTTTAATCATTCTAGAAATGAAGTAGGTGAACTTGCTTTTGCTAGGTCTGATATCGGAATTCTGCCAGCAAGATATGACAATCTTCCTGCTTCAACTCCCTTTTTAAATGATTTTGCCATCTTGGTCGGGTCTTTGGCTTTGGCAATAGCGCTATTAACTAGAACTGCATCATATCCTATCTCCATAACTTTCGATGCTTCAGAAGGCACCCCTAGCCCCGCATCAACTATTAAAATTTGAGAAATTTCCGAGCGCAACTTTTCTAAATCCGAAAGATTGTCGAAGCCTCTTCCAGATCCAATTGATGAGCCAAGAGGCATTATTGCTACACAACCCATATCTTCCAATTTTTTACAATTATCTATATCTCTGTCGCAGTAAACATAAATCTCAAAATCTTCTTTGCTCAGAGATTTTGCAGCCTTAAGTGTTTCTTCCATATTTGGATCAAGGTTTTCAGCTGAACTTATAATTTCAAGTTTAAGTAAATTAGTTTTGAAGAGTTCTTTTGAAATGTTTGCTGATCTAACTGCTTCTTCTGCGGTTAATACGCCTGCTGTATTAGGTAATAATTTCCTGTTGCCAATTGGCCTTAAAATATTCTCTGAACTTTGTTCCTCACTAAATCTTTTGAGTGCAAGGGTGACAAGCTCAGAACCTGATAGGTCTATAGCTTTTTTTGCAATATCTTCGGAGGGATATTTGCCAGTTCCAACAATAAGTCTTGAAGAATATGTACGCGTGCCTATTTTAAGGCTATCCGCCCCCAACTGCTGTGATGATTTCGACTGTGTCATTATTTGTTAGTTTAAAATTATCAAAGTCTGAACTAGGAACTATTATGCCATTAATCTCGATTGCAAATGGTCTATCCTTAGGAGCATTATTATTTAAGAGATCTGTAAGATTGTCAGAGTTTAATTCTGCAGCCGAACCATTAAGGCTGATTTGAAGTTTAGACATTAACTAAAGCTGTTTTAAGTTTTTTAAAAGCTTTTGCTTCTATTTGTCTTATTCTTTCTGCCGATACTGAATATCTATCAGCTAGTTCATTTAAGGTTAGCTTATTGTCTTCCAACCACCTAGTGCGAATGATGTCTTGAGATCTTCTATCCAGGCAAGAAATGTTGTCTAAGAGAGCTGTATGATTAACTTTTTCCCAGTTATCTTGTTCAGCAGTTAACTCAGGGTTAAAAGTGTTATCTTGTAAGTATTGGTTTGGTGAAAAAGCTCTTTCATCATCTTCTTCATCGGTAGGTAAATCAAAAGGTGTGTCTGTTGAATTTAATCTATTCTCCATATGCATGACTTCTCTATATGAAACGTCTAAATCAGCGGCTATTTTTTTTGCTTCTTTATCGGTTAGCCATCCTGTGCCTTTCTTTTTACTTCTAAGATTAAAGAATAACTTCCTCTGCGCTTTTGTAGTCGCGATTTTTACTATTCTCCAATTTTTAAGAATAAATTCATGTATCTCAGCTTTAATCCAATGAACAGCAAAGGATACTAGTCTCACTCCTTTATTAGGATCAAATCTCTTTACAGCCTTTATTAGGCCTAGATTTCCTTCTTGAATAATGTCTGCAAGTGGAAGGCCATACCCAGCATAGGATTTAGCTATATGAATGACAAATCTCAAATGAGCAATTACAAGCTCGTGTGCTACCTCTACATCCTCGGTTGCATAGAATTCTTGCGTAAGCTCGAGCTCCTCTTCGCGCGAGAGTATTCGGGTTGCATAAACCTGGGCTAAGTACCTATCTAGGTCTGAGCCTGGGTTTGCTAATGCTAATGCATAACTCATATTTATATTGTATTATAACCAATGTTTATTGTAAAACAAATGGGTGAGTATATTACCACTATTTTTCGCATTTTTTCAAGATATTTTGACGTTACATTAATCTAAAAGTTCATTAGAATAACAGCATAGTATGAGCAATATAGACCAATTAAAAAAACTGAAGGAAGGCTTACTTCTTTTAAGTCGTGATCGTGAAGTTGTTTTTTCTTTTCACGAAACTTTTAAACACGTAGACGAGCTTTTAGAAATAGTTGATGATTTATTAGCTAAAGAGTCTACGAAGTAACAAAAGTAAAAGTATTATTCTCGAATTCTTTAAATTTGAAGCCCATTGAGGAAAAATTCTCTATTCCCTTGGTGTTTTCTATTCTATTTTCGATTAAAAACCTTGCCATTTCACCTCTAGCTCTTTTTGCTATAACTCCAACTACTCTTTCTTTGCCACCAGAGACTGATAAAAACTTGAAATCGATTACTTTCAATGGTTCTGTATATTTTTTTATTGATGAAAAGTACTCTTCTGAAGCTAGATTAAAAAGAATGCTGCCTTTTGTCTCAAGTTTAATTTGATTCGCAATCTTATCTCCCCAAAAATCATATAGATTTTTTGAATTTCCAAAGTTATGTTTGGTTCCCATCTCCAATCTATATGGATTCATCTCATCTGATGGTCTAAGAAGACCATATATTCCTGAAAGTATTCTTAATCTTTGGTTCATATAGGCAATATCATCATTATCTAAGTTTCTAGCATCAAGATGTTTAAATACATCGCCTTCAAATTGAAAAATAGCCCTTTTTTCTTCTTTTTTTTGGTTGCCCCAACTTTTAAATCTTTCAACATTAAGTTCGGCAATGCTATCGCTTACGCCCATTAGGTTTGCTAGATCTGATACATTTAGTTTTTCTAGCTGCTTAGCTAAAAGGTTCGCTTCTTCATCGAAAGCAGGAGTAGTTGCATTCAAAATAATATCGCAAGCCTTGTTGCTTAAACGCTTTGCTGGTGAAATTACTATCATTTTTATAATCCTGCGTTATTAAAATCTAATGCTCTTTCAGCTCTATAACTAGACCTAACCATAGGGCCAGAGATCACTTCAAGAAAACCATATTTTAGGCCTTTTTCTCTGTATTGATCAAATTGTTTTGGTTTTACCCACCTATCTATGGGGCGATGATTTAGTGTTGGTCTTAGATATTGGCCTAAAGTAATAATGTCTACATCATGATTTCTCAAGTCTTCAAAAGTCTGATAAATCTCAGCATCTGTTTCCCCTAAACCCACTATAAGACTGGTCTTAGTAATAATATTTGGATTAATTTCTTTGGCAGCTTTTAAAACTTTAAGTGTTTTAGCATATCCTGCTCGCGGATCTCTAATAGGGTGTGTAAGTCGCTTAACTGTTTCAATATTTTGAGCAAATACTTTAATTGGTGATTGGACTACTGTACGGATAGCATTTCTCGAGCCATTAAAATCTGATGTTAATACCTCAACTTCGATATTACTATCCTTACTTTTAATAGCCTTTACTGTACTAGCAAAATGTTCAGCGCCTCCATCAGCAATATCGTCTCTATTAACACAAGTTAAAACGATATATTTAAGGTTCATCGCAGAAATAGTATTTGCTATCTTTTCTGGCTCATCCTTGTCAAGCCAACCATTTGGATTCCCAGTATTTACTGAACAAAACTGACATGCTCTTGTACAAGTATCGCCCATTAGCATAAATGTAGCTGTGCCTCTAGACCAGCACTCTGAAAGATTAGGACATTTTGCTTCTTCGCATACCGTACTTAGATGTAAGTCTTTTACTTTATCTTTAATAAGAGTGTAATTTTTATTTGCCTGATTAGCTGTCATTCTGATCCAACTAGGTTTTTTTTCTCTTTCAACAAGTGAATATGAATTTCCCTTCATCCCATCTTTAATAGATTTAATGCCTGCATGGTTGGTAATCTTAACTGTTGGAATAATATCTATCATTTTGCTTTTACTAATTCCTTATATGCATCTATAAGGTCAGATGTAAGTTCATCAATACTAATATCTATATATTGGTTTAGATTACAAGCTTGGACCTCTAATCCGCAAGGTTTAATCGTATTAAATGTTGATAAATTAGTATCAAAGTTAATGCTAAGTCCATGATAAGAGTAATTTCTTCTGATTCTCATCCCTACTGAAGCTAGTTTTTTATTTTCTAAATATATTCCAGGATCTTCTAAATTAATCTTATTTTCGAGACCATACCCATTCAAAACATCGGAGGTTTTCTGTAATACATTCTTAGTTAAATCTGTTGGTCGGAATGGAACATCTTTCAGATTTAAAATGAAGTAGAAGATCTTCTGTCCAGGACCATGATAAGTAATCTTTCCTCCTCTATCTGTCTTAATAAATGGCGGATTCTTCTTCTTGTCTTCCTCAGTATCCTTATCACTTATGCCAATGGTAAATACTGGATTATGTTCTAGAACCCATATCGAGTGATAGTTGGGTTGTGATTCTACTAATTGCTTCATGTCTGCAATACAAGACTCATAATCAATTAGTCCTTTATGTTCTATCTTTAGCGTCATTATATTTTTTCTAGATCTGCATAAGCTGTAACTAACCATTTAGTTCCTGCTGTATTAAAGTTGATTTGCATTCTTGAGGCATCACCTTGACCTTCTATGCTTAATACAACTCCCTCTCCAAAAACTTTATGTCTAACAATCTCACCAAGATTAAAAGGTGTTCCAGTATCTGTATTATCAAGCGATGATGTCCCAAAAAAAGCTGATTTATAGGATTGTTTTGGTCGGACAAATTCAAGATGCTCATTTGGAATTTCATTGATAAACCTAGAAGGAGGGTTATAAGAGTCTTGTCCATATAGCCGCCTAAACTCTGTATATGTAAGATAAAGCTTATGTCTTGCTCTGGTAATTCCAACATAACAAAGCCTCCTTTCTTCTTCTAATTCATTAATATTTTCTGTCGAACGTGAATGTGGGAATAATGACTCTTCCATACCAACCATAAAAACATATTTAAATTCCAGGCCTTTAGCTGAGTGTATGGTCATTAATTGAACAGCATCATCTGATTTCGCTGCTTGTGTCTCACCCATATCTAAGGACACAGAACTTAGAAAAGCGGAGATAAAAGAACCATACTCTGACATATCTTCATGCTTGTTTATCGTTTCAAAAGTTTTTACCGCAGATATAAGTTCATTTATATTTTCAACCCTAATACGTCCTTTTTCTCCAGGTTCTTTCATGTGATGATCGATTAAACCACTTTCATTAATTATCATTTCTACAAATTCATCTGAAGGAGTTTCATTAATTTTTTCAGCCGAGTTTTCAATAAGATTGATGAATGAAGATATAGAAGTGGCTGCCTTGCCCTTGATACTTTCGGTTGCGATCATTTTTTTAGCAGCTTGAAATAAAGAGATGTCATTATCTTCTCCAAAGGCTCTTATATTTGCTAGAGTCTTTTCTCCTACACCTCTTGTTGGGACTCCTATAGATCTTTCAAAAGCATTATTATCGTTCGCGTTAATAATTATCCTTAAATAGCTCAAAACATTTTTAATTTCTAACCTTTCATAGAATCTAACGCCGCCATATATGACATAAGGTATATTTTGTCTGAGTAACGCCTCTTCAATTGTTCTAGATTGAGCATTTGATCTATATAAGACAGCCATATCTTTGTAATGATCGCCTGCATCAAAAATGGTATGCGCATTTTCAGAAATATAATTTGCTTCTTCCTGCTCATTATATGCTTCAAAGACTTCTATTTTGTCTCCATCATTACCCTTGGTCCAAAGCTTTTTACCTAGCCTATTTGAATTTTGTCCAATAACAGCATTAGCTGCGTTTAGTATGTTTGCTGTAGACCTATAATTTTGTTCTAGTCTAACGATCTGTGTCTCTTTCTCTTTAGCAAACTTATTAATATTCTCAATTTTTGCTCCTCGCCATCCATATATTGATTGATCATCATCGCCGACAGCTGAAATAGTGGTATCAGAATCAATTAAGTTTTTAATCCATTTAAATTGTAATGAGTTAGTGTCTTGAAATTCATCAATTAATATATGTTTAAATTTTTTTCTGTATAAATCTTTAATTGTTTTATTTGTTCTTATCAGCTCATAGGATTTTAAAATCAATTCTGCAAAATCTAATAAGTTCTCTTTTGCCATATAGTTTTCATAATGAGCATATATACGTTTTAACATCTCAATATTGAAATCGCCTTGATCATCTATGTCCCTTGACCTGAGAGCTTCGTCTTTCCATGTGTTTATCTGCCATCTTACTTTTTCAGGAGGCCATTGTTCATCATCGATATCTAATTGTTTTAGAATTCGTTTTATTATTCGCAATTGATCATCACTATCTAATATGGCAAATTCCTTTTCCAGTCCGGCTTCTTTGCTATGACGCCTAAGAATTCTATTTGATATTGAATGGAAGGTCCCACACCACATTTCAGGAATTGGTTGATCTAAAATCTGCTCAATCCTTCCTGTCATCTCATTAGCCGCTTTATTGGTAAATGTGACGGCTAAAATACTATGAGTAGAACTTGAAACTGCTTTTACAAGCCAAGCAATGCGATGTACTAATACCTTAGTTTTACCTGAGCCTGCACCAGCAAGCACTAAAAGTTTTCTAGATTCAGAAGTTACAGCTTCTCGCTGAGCCTCATTTAGATCTTCAAGAATGAAAGAAACATCCATCTATTAGACAAACTTATTTTCCCTAAACCAAAGGTTAAAAGCGTACTTTTCGCCCTTAGTCACTGGTCTACCTGCATGCAATGATTCTGGATGGATTTTAGTTGTGCCAGAAAGAACATTTTTCCAAACTAATAAAGATCCTTTTTTTGGTGCAATTGAAATATTTAAATCTTTAAATTCAGTCGCGCCGCCTTCTTCTACATCATTCAGATAACCTAATGCTGTATAGATTCTCTGGCCGCCTCTTTGAAGATGTTTTTTGCCTTCATCTGTTTCATGGTCAAAGGCATCATGATGATCATTATATTGTGTGCCTCCAGTGTAATAAACTACCTGATACGACTCTGCATTTTTGAGTGGGAATCCAATAAGGTCAGCAATTCTTTGTCCTAGATCTGTTGTAGCATTTGAATGGTTATGGTCAATCCAGCAATTACTTCCTGTTCTATTTTCATGATAGATGCCATCCTTACCTCCAATCGTTTTTGCTCTTTGCAATTTTGTATTTGAAGCATTCACAAAATGTGTGCACTCCTCATCTGAAATAAAATCCTCAATCACATAAACTAATGGTTCTTCGCTATAAATAATTTTATTTCCGTCTGTTCTAATTGGCTTTTTGAATGCTTGGCTAACTTCTGTTTTTCTAGTTACTGGATTAGCATCAAATTTTTTATCAAGCCCAGCGTTTACACCGATTATATATAGTGCTCTCATAGATAAGCCGACACCAATCAAAGCAAAGATTAGTGCAAAAATTGACAATATAAATGCTGCTACTTCCACAGAATCATTATACTTTATAGATTCACAAAATCTTTAGTAGCTGCCTGATTTTTTGGCGAATTCTTCTTGTGCTTGTTTAAATTCTTTTGAAAGTTGGTTGACTAAAGTGCTGACGCTTACTGTTTCCTTAATAGCATTTATTCCTTGGCCAGAGCCATAAATATCTTTCCATACTTTTGCTGATGCATTGCCTCCGGAATTGAAATCCATTTTTGTTTTATCAGCTTCAGGTAAATTGGCCGGATCCATTCCAGCTCGCTCAACTGAGGGGCTTAGATAATTGCCATGGACTCCACTAAAGTAATTTGTATACACAATATCTTTAGCTGCGGACTCTACTAACATCTTTTTGTAATTATCGTCTGCTTCAGATTCATTTGTTGCTATAAAACTAGTTCCAATATAAGCAAGATCAGCTCCTAATGCTAATGCGCTAGCTACAGAATAACCATCAGATATGGACCCAGACAAAAGTATAGTGCCGTCATACCATTCTCTTGTTTCTCTTAATAAAGCAAAAGGCGATAAAGCACCAGCATGTCCTCCAGCTCCAGCACAAACTAGGATTAAACCATCTACACCTTGTTCAACTGCTTTTTGTGCATGTCTTGTACTAATAACATCATGAAAAACAAGGCCTCCATATGAATGAGCTGCTTTCACTAAGTCTTCCGGTGGTCTGAGTGAGGTAATGATGATTGGGGCTTCATGCTTAACACAGGTCTCAACATCTTTAAAAAGCCTGTCATTTGATAAATGGCAAATTTGATTGACTGCAAATGGAGCAACCCTTGCTTCAGGATTGTCTTCCTTATATTGGCCTAGCTCATCTTTAATTTCTTTTATCCAATCTGAGAGCAATTCTTGTGGTCTTGCATTTAAAGCAGGAAATGATCCAACAACTCCAGCCTTACATTGTGCAATTACTAGTTCTGGTCTTGAGATGATAAAAAGAGGAGCCCCAACTACAGGCACTGATAAATTATTCTTCAATATGTCTGGCAACATTCTGCTTTGTCCTTAATTATTTTTAAAAACTTCTTCTATAGAAGCTTCAAGAATATCAAATAATTCATCAATTTGTGATTCTGTAATGATAAGAGGGGGGCAAATAGCGATAACATCTCCAATTGCTCGAACAATTAGCCCATTTTTTTGACAAGCATCTGCTAAAAGCATTCCTATTTTTCCATAAGGTTCAAAATTTTCTTTTGTTTCTTTATCTTTTACAAGCTCAATTCCTGCAACCAAACCTACACCTCTAGCTTCCCCTACATAATCATAAGATGCGAGTTTAGCGACTCTATTTTGGAAGTATATAGACACCTCACTAACATGTGAGAAAAGTTTAGTTCTTTCGTAAATTTCCAGTGTTTTAAGAGCTACTGCACATGAGACAGGATGTCCAGAGTAAGTATACCCATGTGCAAAAACACCTACATCTCCACTTGCATGTTTTATAGGTTCAAAAATTTCTTCTGAGACAATTACAGCACTGATAGGCATATAGCCCGATGAAAGTGCTTTAGCAATAGTCATGGAAGATGGTTTGATTGAGAAAGTTTCATACCCCCAACAATTGCCTGTTCTACCAAAGCCACATATAACTTCATCGTCTATTAAATGAATACCATATTTGTCTAAAACTCTTTGTATTTTAGGGAAATAGCCTTCTGGTGGTATGATGACACCTCCTGCACCTATGAAGGGTTCAGCAATCATGGCTGAGAAATTGTCAGCACCCTCTTTGATGATCAAATTTTCTAAGTTTTCTGTGATTCGATCTAAAAATTCTGCTTCCGTTTCATTCTCTAATGCTTCACGGTAGTAGTGTGGTGTATCTGTATGAAAGAAGCCTGAAATTGGTAAGTCAAACAGCTTATGATTAGCAGGAATTCCAGTCATGCTGCCACTAGCGACAGTAATGCCATGATAGCCCTTTTTTCTACCAAGAAATTTCTTCTTATGTGGTTTACCTAACGCATTATTTAAATATGTAAAAAGCTTATACTGCGTATCATTTGCATCTCCGCCTGAGCTTCCAAAAAATACCTTACCATCATCGAAAGGTGACATTTCCATGAGTTTTTCAGATAACATAATCGCAGGTTCATGGCTCTTAGACGCAAACAGAGAACCATATCCATACTTTTGCATCTGCTTGGCTGCTGCTTCTACTAATTCTTCATTACCGAAACCTAGTGCATTACACCATAATCCAGCAAGGCCTTCTATGTATTTATTACCTTCAACGTCATATACATAAATACCATCGCCTCGATCTAAAATTAGGGGCTGCCCATGTTCATGAACTTTTAAGTTAGTTGCTGGGTGAAATAGATTTTTTATATCTTTAGTTGCTAGATTATTGCTCATTTTTTTTACTTTAATTTTTTAAGTAGCCAAAAACCTAGCCAAGTATTAACTATTGCTTTAAGGGTAACCATTATTAAAGCTGGGAATTGGTACCAAAAATCTAGGAAGTCATTCCAGAACCATGAGTAGATCCAGTCATGCAAAAATTTAAGCTTTTCAACTAAAAATATTTTGGTACTTAAGGAAAAAACTCCATACTCAGTCTGAAAAATCATTATTAGCATCCATACAAAAAAGAATACCTGTATGGGTGTTGTATAGATGCAAAAATAGGCAAAGCCTATTCCAACCTTGCGTAAAATCATTAACTCAGTAAAGCCATGCTAAAGAGATAGTAAAGAATAGGACAAAAATAAAGAATCCAGCAATCATAAATGGTATCTCGCCAAAAATAATTCCATCACCACCAAACAAAGCAAAGATAGTTATTATTACAAAACTAAGTATTACAGCTATAGGTAAAGCCTCCTTAAACCCATACCCAAGATCATCTATATCAAAAAACCAACCGCCTACGATCTTTACTAGATACATTAAGGCGAATGTGGCTGCGCAAAGCAAACAAAAGATTGCTATCAACGCAATTTTATCTTGTTTTTCCATATCTAAATATTAGTCGCCTATGAGATCCATTAAGGCCTTCATATTCCTTTTGCCTTTTTTGCCTGTCGCCTTATTATTAGAGCTTCCAGGAGCTCCTGATAAAGCATTAAGATCACCATATGCCATTCTTTCATAAACTACTTGTGTGGGAGCAATCCATACTGTCCCTTCGCCTTGAAAAGTTTGAAGTAATCCTTCTCCAGATACTGATGTTGCTAACCAACTTTTACTACTTTTTTCAGCTTTAAAGCTCACACCATCTGTTCTCATCAAAGCAAAATTACCATCTACAGAAAGTTTTTCATTCTTAAGCTCTACTTCTTGTATCTCTTCAACTGGGACTGGAGAAAATAGTATAGCTATACCTTCTCCTGTAACTTTTGTTTGGAATAGGCCTTCTCCACCAAATAGTCCTGCTGAGATATTTTTTTGTATAGCAGCTCCAATATCTAGTCCACTTGTTCCAGCAAAAAACATGCCTTTATCGCAAATAACTCCTTTTGCATCCTTTTTAATATCATGTAATAAAAAGTGCCCAAAGGTAGGCTCTAGATATATTGTTCCTGTACCTTTAATCTCATTCACAAAAAATGATTCTCCAGATGTCATTTTTCTAGCAAGTCCTTTGAAGACGCCGCCGCCTGTAGAGGTAACCATTTCTAGATCTCCACACATATGATATAAAGCTCCTGGCTCAACCCTTAAGGATGAATCTTTTAATTCAATTTTGACCATTTTTAGCTTCATGCCAGCTTCATTAGCAAAGTAGAGGTGTTCTGCTGTATTTACATCATCAGACCCTCTGAGCAATGGAAAAGTTACTACTTGAACTTTTGCTCCTGGTACTGATGCTTCAGTAACGACGTCGAATTTATAGTTTTTATACATTTTAGCTATCTCCTAGATCAATAAAGTTTAAAAAAAATGCTGAAACAGCTGCAATTGGACCAGCCAGAAAGTAGCCTACAGCTCCAACTCCAGAAACGAGCAAACCCTCTGCTGTAGAATATCCGGTAAAAGCTTCATATAAGCCGAATCCAATTATTCCTAATGCTGCTAGTCTAATTAACCATTTAATAAATGTTTTCATATTTGTTTTCTCCTAAGTAAGTATTAAATATTGACATAAAAATTAAATAAAATCACCCGAAGTAGAAACGACTTCATCTACAACCATAACCAAACCAAAAATCATAAGAATAATGAAAATAGCAGTATATAGACAACCAATCACAAAATACTTGCCGATCTCATCTTGTTCCAGACGATGTTTTAAAACTTGATATATAAGTGCTGTTGCAATAATTGTGATTAGGGCTGACCACATGCCCCATTCTAGTAATGAATCGAGATATTCCATTGCTATCTTACTCCTCCAAAGCCTCTTTGATGGCTGAATGTGTTATCTCACCATTTTTCATATTTAAACCATTTGCTAGATGCTTATCAGAATCTAAAGCTTGTATTATTCCCTCTCTTGCTAACGCTTCAATATGAGGCATAGTAGCTTTGTTAAGAGCTAATGTAGCTGTAAGAGGCACAGCTCCTGGCATATTAGTTACGCAATAATGAATAACGCCATCATGTATAAATACAGGATCATCATGCGTCGTCGGTCTACTGGTTTCAATACATCCGCCCTGATCAATAGCAATATCCACTATTACGCTCCCTGGTTTCATTGCACTAATCATATCCTTAGTAATTACTTTGGGAGCTTGTTTGCCTATTACATATACCGAGCCTATTACTAGGTCCGAAGTTGTCAGTGCTTCCAATATTGTTTCTTGAGTCGAAATAATATATTCGACTTTATCCTCACCAAATGTTTGTTTTAATTGTTCAAGTTTGTCTTCTGCTAAGTCAATGATTTTTACATGAGCTCCAGCAGCAATAGCCTTTTTAATTGCCTCGGTGCCTGCTGCTCCTGCGCCTATAACTGTTACAACTCTAGGAGCTATATCACCAACAGAATCTAATAGAACCCCTAAACCTTTATTTGGTTTTAACAGAAAATACGATCCAACAACAAAACCAATTTGCCCTGCTATGGCACTCATAGGCGCCAATAAAGGCAGTGTTCCATCCTCGGCAGTTACAGTTTCATAAGCAATACCGGTAATTCCTGTTTTAACTAGCTCCTTAGCTTGTTCTTTGT
>AACY020531637.1_pt1 | contig 25546 bp, 27 predicted proteins | sample 267378 | NCBI WGS metagenome assembly AACY02 (sample SAMN02954345, study PRJNA13694) | marine metagenome | biome: aquatic; feature: ocean; material: water; isolation source: isolated as part of a large dataset composed predominantly from surface... | reverse complement strand
GCTTGTGCATGTTTAGCAATCCAACAAGATGCTGGCGAAACGGTCGCGATTAATTTATCACGATGAAGGTTCTATATTTTCGGCATGTTCGTTCAGTGTCCGTCCATAAGTTCGAGAAAGGCATCGGCCCATGGGAAATATTTTTAGCCAGCAACGTGAAGCCATGGTGATGAGCCAAGTCAAAACCTTTGATGTGATGGGCACCCAAATTATTGATGCCATGGCTGTGGTGCCCAGGGAGTTGTTTGTTGCAGAGGCGCGCAAATCCGTGGCCTATGGCGATGAAATTCAGCGCTTGGCTGGTGGCCGATTCCTGCTCACACCCATGTCCCAGGCGCGCCTTATCCAAGCCCTTGATATCCAAAAAGGGCAGGCCATTTTGGATGTGGCTTCGGCAAGTGGCTATTCTTCCGCTGTTGCGGCGCATTTGGCAGGCACGGTGATTTCGTTGGAAGAAAATGCTGAACTTGTGGAACGCGCCACAAATATTTTTCCAACCATCGACATCAACAATATCGTGGCCATGCAAGGTGCCCATGATCATGGATTGCCTGATCAAGGCCCGTTTGATGGCATCATGGTGAATGGGTCTTGCCAGACATTTCCCCAAAAGCTTTTTGAACAATTGGTTGTTGGCGGAAAGCTTGCCTATTTCTCACCAGTGGGCTCTTTGGCCAAATTGGTGGTTGCCACGCGAACCGAAGCGGGCAAATCGGAATTTGTTGTCGATGAGATGTTTGTGCCTGAATTGCCTGAATTTGCCGCCGCCCAAGAATTCGTTTTTTAACACCTGACCAAGATTGAGGTTCATTTTGCACCATTCTTTCAAAACAAGCCTTGTTCTTGCTGCCTTGCTTGGTGGAAGTCAGGCATCGGCGGAAGAGCTGACCAACATGCTCGAGCGTGCCTACCAAGTGAACCCAAGCATGAGATCCGCGTTGATTGCGGTTCAGGAAGCTGATGAAGGCACCGCTTCTGCCAATGCCCTCATTCGGCCTTCAGCCGACGCCACCATCGGCTACACCCTCAATGGCGACCGAACATCCACCGACGGCAACACCACCAACAGCGTGAACAACACACTTCGCGGTCAGGTGTCAGGCTCCCAACCCCTTTACACATTTGGTCGTTTTGATGCGGCCATGGCCCAGGCCGATGCTGCCAGCGCCAGTGCGGTGATCTCTTTTCAATCGACCATGCAAAATGTGTTGGAAGATGCAGCTGCTGCCTATTTGGATGTGATTGGTGCCCGCCAGGAAATCCGTGTGAATGAGAATAATGTTCGGGTGCTGCGCCAACAATTAAAGGCAACGCGCGATCGTTTTGAGGTGGGTGAATTGACCCGCACCGATGTTGCCTTGGCCCAGTCAGAATTGGCGCGTGTTGCGGAATCGAGTCTTGCGGTGGCCCGGGCGCGCTTGGCCGCGGCGGAGGCGGAATATATCCGTGTTTCCAACCAGGCCCCTGGTGACGCCACCTTGCCGGAGCCACTCTCATTTCTCCCCCAAAGCCTTGATGAGGCCATTGCCATTGGCGAAGCCAATGCGGTGTCCATTGCAGCCGCTGAGGCGGCCATGCGCGCTGCCGAAGAGGAAGTTGCCGGTGCGGAAGCTGCATTCAACCCACGCATTGATGTGTTGGGTGATGTTACCGCTTCCCAAAGTCATGGGAGAAGCCGAACAACGGGCCGGTCCTCCAATGGCTCAGACACCAACAACTTGGATGCATCGGTTACCGCAAGATTGACCATTCCCCTTTATTCTGGTGGCAGCAGATTCTCTGATTTGCGCAAGGCAGAGCGCAAAAGGGCGCGCCTCAAAACCGATATCCTATCGACGAAACAGCAAGTTCGCGCGCAAGTGGCTTCCGCCTGGGCGGATCTTCAATCAAAAAAGCTCACCATCCAATCAAGCCAAGTGGCCGTTCGGGCTTCACGTTTGGCGCTCGACGGGATCCGTGAGGAATATAATGTTGGCGAGCGTACCTTGGTTGATCTTCTTGACGCAGAGCAGGATTTGTTAACCTCGGCGGTGCAGCTCATTCAATCAGAAGTTGGTTGGTACAAAGCTCAATTTGCGCTCGCTTCCGCAACGGGTCTTTTGACGCCTGACAACCTAAAATTGAATGTTCGTTCCTTTGATTTTAAGTCCTATCGGGAACAGGTCAAAAATTCATGGTCTGACCGCAACCTTCCTGCCGCCATTAAGGATTGATGATGGCTGAGGCATGGCGTTTTGATGAGGTGGTGGGGCGTATTAATGACCGAGCCGAACGGCTTGGGAAGCTATTGCAAAGCGATCAACGTGACCCCAGGCAATGGTTGCAGGTTGGTGACCAGGGCCAACTGCCGCCACCAACGTCAGAATTGACTGAAGCCCGCGCCGTATTTGAGGATAAAATACGCGCCGGCCTTGCCAAAGCTGGCCAAAAGGTCAAGAAAAAGCGCTGATCCATTTCCCAAATTTGAGAATTCAACATGTTGCCAAAGTCCTTTGATGCCCACGAGGCAGAGCCACGTATTTACAAAAATTGGGAAGAATCCGGGGTTTTTGCGGCAGGCAAAAAGGATGGCCCGGAATCCTATGCCATCGTCATCCCACCCCCAAATGTTACAGGCTCCCTTCACATGGGCCATGCATTGAACAACAGCCTTCAGGATATTTTGATCCGGCAACATCGCATGCGTGGTTTCAATGTCCTCTGGCAGCCAGGCACGGATCATGCGGGCATTGCCACGCAAATGTTGGTGGAGCGCAAGCTTACCAGGGAAGGTGAGCCGGACCGTTGGGCGCTGGGCCGGGAAGAATTCATCAAACGTGTCTGGGCCTGGAAAGAGGAAAGTGGCGGCACCATCACCAACCAGCTTCGGCGTTTGGGGGCGTCATGTGACTGGTCCCGGGAACGCTTCACCATGGATGAGGGTTTGTCGGAAGCGGTCTTGAAGGTGTTCGTGGCGCTTCATCGTGAGGGCCTCATTTACAAAGATAAACGCCTGGTCAATTGGGACACCAATTTGCGCACGGCGATTTCCGATCTCGAGGTGCAGCAGGTTGAAAAACAAGGGCATCTCTGGCATTTGCGCTACCCCATTGAGAACGGGGATGGGCGCTATTTGGTGGTGGCAACCACCAGGCCAGAAACCATGTTGGGCGATGCTGCCGTGGCCGTGCACCCCGAGGATGAACGCTATAAGGATCTCATCGGTGGCTTTGTGCGTCTGCCCATTATCGACCGTTTGATCCCGATTGTCGGTGATGAGCATGCTGATCCGGAAACAGGCTCAGGGGCGGTAAAAATCACCCCGGCCCATGATTTTAATGACTTTGAGGTGGGTAAGCGCCACAACCTGCCCATGACCTCCATCCTCGATGAAACAGGCCATCTTAATGATGAAGTACCTGAAGATTGGCGGGGCATGGAACGGTTTGAGGCCCGCAAGAGGGTGGTTGAGTGGTTCACTGAGCATGGTCTCCTGGAAAAGATTGAAGACCATGCCAATGTGGTGCCCCATGGTGATCGTTCCGGCACCGTGATTGAGCCGATGCTCACCGACCAATGGTATTGTGACGCGCCACATCTTGCCAAAGAGGCGCTGAGGGCGGTGGCCGATGGCGAAACCAAATTCATCCCGTCCAATTGGACCAAAACCTATAATGAATGGCTGAATAATATTGAGCCCTGGTGTATTTCCAGGCAGCTCTGGTGGGGGCACCAAATTCCCGCTTGGTACGGGCCCGACGGTGAGATTTTCGTGGCCCATGACGCCGATGAAGCCCATGCATTGGCAAAGGCACATTATGGCAGCAAGACAGAACTTACCCGGGATCAAGATGTTCTCGATACATGGTTCTCCAGCGCGCTTTGGCCGTTTTCAACCTTGGGTTGGCCCGAGGAAACCGAGGAATTGGCGCGTTATTACCCGACCGGATTATTGGTCACGGGTTTTGACATCATCTTTTTCTGGGTGGCCCGGATGATGATGTTTGGCATGCATTTCATGAAGGATGATGAAGGCCGCCCTGTGGTGCCTTTTAAGGATGTGTATATCCATGCCCTGGTCCGCGATGAGCATGGCCAGAAGATGTCGAAATCCAAGGGAAATGTGATCGATCCGTTGGAGCTTATCGACCAGTATGGCGCTGATGCCCTACGTTTTACGCTCACCGCCATGGCCGCCCAGGGCCGGGATGTGAAACTGGCCACCTCCAGGGTGGAGGGCTACCGGAATTTCACGACCAAATTATGGAATGCCGTACGTTTTGCCGAAATGAACGAGGTCACCATAGACCCCGAATTCGAACCCAATGACGTGACACTTCAGGTGAATGGTTGGATTTTGGAGGCTCTTGGCCAAGCCGTTGCCGATGTTAACCATGCGTTGAAGGAATATCGTTTCAATGACGCAGCCGGCGCCGTCTATCGGTTTGCATGGAATCAGCTGTGTGACTGGTATCTTGAGATGGCCAAACCCTACCTCAATGGTGAGGATGAGGCGCAGAAAAAAGAGATACGCGCTTGTCTGGCCCATGTGATCGAGACCTGCCTGCGCTTGGCCCATCCATTTTTGCCATTTATCACCGAGGATATTTGGCAGCAGACCAGTATTTTGGGTGACCATAAACGCGGTTGGCTCGCCACATCCTCCTGGCCGGATGCCCTTCAAGGCGTCCATGCTCAAGATCATGCCATGGTCGGGCGTGCCATTGAAATGATTGAGGCCGTGCGCTCCACCAGGGTGGATTTGGGCATCAAGCCAGGCGCCATGGTGCCGGCCAGCATGGTCTTGTCTGAGGAAGACCGTTCGGCGGTGGCGCGCATGATGCCCTTCATCTCCAGGCTTGCCCGCATTGAGGTGTTGGAAGTGACAGATGAGCCAGATGCCAGGGCCATTACCGTGGTTGCAGGCCAGGCCACCATCTGCCTGCGCGTGGAAGAATTGCTCGATTTGGCTGCAGAGATTGCCAAATTGGAAGGCGACATGGCGAAACTCGACAAACAAATTGCCGGTCTTGATGGAAAGCTTTCCAATGAAGGCTTTGTGGCCAAGGCCCCCGAAGAGGTGGTGGCCGCAGAACGTGCACGTCGGGACGAGCTTGTGGCAAGAAGAGGCCAACTTGATGCAGCCCGCCAGCGCATGAAAGACCTTTTGGCGGCGCAAAGCTGACGCCAAAAGGCTTTTTGGTCTTTAACGTTTCAGGCGATCAGCCCGCACGGTGGCGGTTTTTCACCTGAAAATCGCTGACGACAGGGTCTCGCCGATCGATCACCATGAATTCGCGATTTGGGTGCATGCCCGCGCCTTGGGCCGCTGACACGGCCAGGTGGCGCATGCGATGCAACAACCTGCTGTTCGCTTCATTCACCGATGGGTGTTGGCCGCCATGATCATGCACAATTTCTTTCCAACGATGCTCACGGGATTCCCTGGTGGCGCCATCGAATAATTGCGAACAATTCAACTCATTGCTGTTCAAATCAACGATGATCTCATCACCATTTTCCACCAGGCCGATGGGTCCACCAAGGGCTGCTTCGGGCCCAACATGACCAATCACAAGCCCCACAGAACCCCCGGAAAAACGTGCGTCGGTCATCAGCCCAACCACGATGTTCTTTTCTCTGCATAGGGTGGTGATGCGCGACGTGCTGTCGAGCATTTCTGGCATGCCCGGCGCCCCGGCCGGCCCCTCATAACGCACAATGATCATGTCGTTATTTTCGATGCTGTCCGGGTCGTTGGCCAGGGTGTCGAGCAATTCAATCTCGGAATCAAAAACCCTAGCCCGGCCGGTAAAGACGTTGTCTTCCAAACCGCCTTCAACGCCGGCCAATTTGAGAACGGCGGAATGTTCCGGGGACAAATTGCCCCCAAGGACCCGAAGGCCACCAGTTGGTTTGTAGGGTTTGTCGACCGTGTAGATCACCGTACCATCGGGGGCAGGTGGGTCGAGGCGCTTTATTTGTTCGGCAAGGGTTTCCCCGGTGCATGTCAGGGTGTCGCCATTAAGGAGCCCTGCATCCATGAGCTCGCGAACGATCACCTGAATACCGCCTTTTTCATCAATATCCACCATGGAATAGCGGCCAAAGGGACGGGCATCCAAAAGAACGGGAACCACATGTTCAGAGAGGTGGTTAAATTCCTCCGGCGACATCACATCGCGTGCAAAATTCTCATAACCGGCAGCCCGTGCCAGCTCTGGTGCATGAAGCATCACGTTGGTGGAGCCGCCAATGGCCATGGACACAATCATGGCGTTGCGCAGGGATTGGCTGGTCACGATTTTGCGTGGCGTGATGTCATGGGCAATCATATGGGCAAGATGATCGATCAGCTTGTCCGGGAATTCCTGCAGTCGGCGTGGGTCATCGGATGGCGGTGACACCATTTCCAAGGGCTGGAGGCCGACCACGCCAATGAAGGTTTGCATGGTGTTGTAGGTGAAGATGCCACCACAGCTGCCAAAACCTGGGCATGCCTCGCAGGCAATGCGGCGCTTGCGCTCTTCATCGGGGTCAGCGGCGATTTGGAAGCCGGTGATGATGTCGATGGCTTCACCTGTCTGGGAATCTTTGCCGGGTCTGATGGGGCCATCGGACATGATGAGGGCGGGGCGATCATGTTCCAAGAGGGCTGCCATGGTGCCCACAGGTGGTTTGTCGCACGCCACCACGGCGATCGTTCCTTCAAGCCCAGAAGCACTCAAATGCTCGCAAAGGGCATCATTGGTGACCTCGCGCCCAATCAAGGAATAGCGCATTTCTCTGGTGCCATTGCGCATGCCGTCGGAGGTGGCAATGGTATATTCAGGTTGGACCAGGCGGTAGCGCAATTGGCCATCGCCCTGGCCAATGCGGTCATTGAGCCGCTGGTGGATGGTTTCTACCTTGCTCTGCACGCCCATATAACATTGGGAGTCGCCCTTATTACCAACCACGCCCACGGATGGCTCATGGATGAGGTCAAGGTCAGTACCCAATTCCCTTGCAATCCCAAAGGTTTGGGCGTTTCGGCCTGGGTTTTTGTCGATGAGCACGGTGCGTTTGCCAGCCACGATATTCCTCCGCTTTGTTGTGGTTTGTTCAGTTGTCCTTCAAGGCGTTGTTTAAGGCAATAGCCTCAATCCTTAAACCATGCCGATACAGGGGCATGGTCCGATGGTTTTTCCATCCCGCGGGCGTCCTTATCCACATCTGCCTTCAACAATTTGTCGGTCATGCTCGGGGAGGACAAAATATGGTCGATCCGAATCCCATGGTTTTTGGGAAAGGCGCCTCCTTGATAATCCCAAAATGTATAAACACCAGCCTCAGGCCGGCTCATGGCGAGGCAATCTGTCCAGCCATCGGCGATAAGACGATGATAAAAGGCGCGGCTTTCCGGCCGGAAAAGCGCATCATCCAACCAGCTGGCTGGGTTGTGAACATCCTGGTCATCGGGAATGATGTTGAAGTCGCCTGTGACAATGGCATCGCCTTCTTCCGTCAGCATTTGCTGGGTGATGGCGTGGAGGCGCTCATTCCATGCCAATTTGTAAGCATATTTGTCGCCGGGTGCCGGGTTGCCATTGGGGGCATAGATATTGACCAGGCGGAAAGGATGGTCCGAGGCAACCACCACATCCAAAAAACGGGCCTGTTCATCGTTTTCGTCACCTGCCAAATGATCGTCGATCAGGTCCATGGGAAAACGGGAGGCGATGGCCACACCATTATAGCTCTTCTGCCCCCGCAAGATGACATTATAGCCGGCAGATTCCAGCACATCATGGGGAAATTGTTCCGCTTGGCATTTCAATTCTTGCAGGCAGAGGATGTCAGGCCGGTTATGTTCCAGCCATTGGCCCAATTGCCCGAGGCGGGCGCGAATGGAATTGATGTTCCAGGTGACCAGCTGCATGATGGTTAGACGGCAAAAGATGTGCCGCAGCCGCAGGATGCGGTCGCATTAGGGTTCTGCACCTTAAAATATTGGCCGCCCAATTCATCCACATAATCAAGGATGCTTCCGCCCACAAATTCCAGCGACATCTCATCGATGACCACCTCGGTGTCATGGGCGGCAAAGATCTTATCATCGGCGGTCAGGTCTTCATCGAAGGAAAATTCATAGGAAAAACCGGAGCAGCCACCACCGCGCACAGAAAGCCTGAGGCGGGCGCTTGTGTTCTGGGCATCAAGCAATTGCTTGATCCGGGTTGCGGCACGTTCGCTGATCCCAAATTCGGTCGTTTCGGTCATGTTCTTTTCTCCGTGGCGATTTTCATGGAATCCCTTAACTCCATGTAGGATGTTGTTATCGTGATTCAAAGAGCAACCAAAGGTGTGCCCCATGATGTTTGACCGACCGCTCGCGCCCTATGCCACCAATTGGCGAGAAAGCCGTGGAAGGCTCCATCCGGAGCCTGAATCCAATGAGCGCACCAGTTTCATGCGCGATCGGGACCGCATCGTTCACTCCGGGGCCTTCCGTAGGTTAAAATACAAGACCCAAGTCTTTGTGTATCATGAAGGGGATCATTACCGCACAAGGCTGACCCACACCATTGAGGTGGCACAGATTTCCAGGACCATCGCACGCAGGCTTGGGTTGGATGAAGATTTGGCAGAAGCTTTGGCCCTTGCCCATGACGTGGGTCATCCACCCTTTGGCCATGCCGGTGAGGGGGTGCTGAACGAATGTTTGGCGCCCTTCGGGGGCTTTGACCATAATGTCCAAACTTTGAAGCAGCTGACCGCCCTTGAAAAAAGATACATGGATTTTGACGGTCTAAACCTTACCTGGGAATGCTTGGAGGGCCTTGTGAAGCATAACGGCCCCTTTGATGGGTCCGACAAAATTCCAGAATATTTATCTGAATTTAATAGTAAATTTGACTTGAACCTTTTCAGTTTCTCAAGTCTTGAAGCGCAGGTCGCAGCCATCGCCGACGACATTGCCTATGACAATCATGATATTGATGATGCACTTCGGGCCGGCCTTTTACAGATCGATGACATCAGGCATTTGCCATTCTTCGGCAAGGTGATTGCCGATGTGCATGACGACCATCGCGACCGCAGCCGGGAGCGCGTTATTTTCGAAGGGGTGCGTCGTTTGATCGGCGGCATGATTGACGATGTCGTGGAAACCAGCCGTGCCCGCATCGCGGATGCTGGCATCACCCATGCTTGTGATGTTCGGGCCTTGAGTCGCCCGCTCATTACCTTTTCTGACGAACTTCAGGCTCAAGATCGGCAGTTAAAGGCCTTTATGTTTGACCAAGTTTACCGCCATTGGCGGATCAATCGCTCAACCTCCAAGGCCAAAAGGGTTGTTCGTGATCTGTTCGGTATCTATACCGCTGAGCCTAACATTCTGCCTGATGATTGGCGGCGCCTGGCCGAACATGTTGACGAAAAATCAAGGGCCATTGCCGTGGCTGATTTTATCGCGGGCATGACGGACCGGTTTGCCATGATCGAACATCGGCGTCTTTTTGACCTAAGTGAGGGCCACCGATGAATATGTTTGAATCCGTGACTGAGCTGGTGCGCGACGCGCTTTTGCAACGCCATGGGGCATTGGCCTTGGAAGATGTGGGCGCTGTTGTGGTGGAACCACCCCGAGACCCAAGCCATGGTGACCTGGCCACCAATGCCGCCATGGTTGTGTCCAAAAAGTTGGGCCTCAAACCCCGGGATGTGGCCGAGGCACTCGGTGCTGATCTTCTGCAAGATGAACGCGTTAAAAGCGCTCAAATCGCAGGCCCAGGTTTTTTGAATTTGCATCTCACATCTTCGGCTTGGTGGTCGGCATCCTCGGGCATTTTGCGAGACCCAAAAGAATGGGGCAGGGGGAAGCCCGATCAACCAAGCCGCATTAATGTGGAATATGTGTCGGCCAACCCCACTGGCCCCATGCATGTGGGCCATTGCCGTGGTGCCGTGGTGGGGGATGCGCTCGCGGCTTTGCTGGAAGAGGCAGGCCATGAGGTGGTGCGCGAATATTATATTAATGACGCAGGGGCGCAGGTTGATGTCCTCGCACGCTCTGCGTTTCTTCGCTACCGGGAAGCCTTGGGGCATGACATAGGTGAGATTCCCGAAGGCCTGTATCCAGGTGATTATCTGGCGCCGTTGGGCCAGGAATTGGCCGCCGAATTCAAGGATCAATTTGCTGAGGCTTCTGAGGAGTCATGGCTTCAATTATTCCGGACCCGTGCGGTTGCGGCCATGATGTCCATGATCAGGGATGATCTTCTTAGCCTGAACATCAAGCATGATATTTATGCCTCGGAATTGGCTCTTGTGGAAAAAGGTGCCGTGGACGCCGCCATCGCGGAATTGGATGAGCTAGGGCTCATGTATGAGGGGATCTTGGAGCCACCCAAGGGGAAACCCGTGGATGATTGGGAGCCACGCCCACAATATCTCTTCCGTTCAAGCCAACATGGCGATGATGTCGACAGGCCGGTGCGCAAGTCAGATGGCCGTTGGACCTATTTTGCGTCCGACATCGCCTACCATCGTCAAAAAGCAGAGCATGCAAATCTTTTGGTTGATGTTTGGGGCGCCGATCATGGCGGCTATGTCAAACGCATGTCGGCAGCCACCACTGCGATCACCGATGGCAAAGCAAGCCTCAAGGTTATTCTTTGCCAGCTCGTCAAATTGTTCCGGGATGGCGAACCGGTCAAAATGTCCAAGCGTTCTGGCAACTTTGTCACCCTGCGCGAGGTGGTGGATGAAGTTGGTGCCGATGCTGTTCGCTTCATGATGCTGATGCGCAAAGCTGATGCGCCGCTGGATTTTGATTTTTCCAAGGTACTGGAGCAATCAAAGGATAACCCGGTCTTTTATGTTCAATATGCCCATGCACGAATATGTTCAGTGTTGCGCAAGGGGCGTGATGAATTGGGCAACCCGCTGCTTGATGAAGACCTTTTAATGGTCACAACCCTACCCACCGACGAAGCATCGATGGAATTGGTCCGTAAAATCGCCGAATATCCCCGCATGATTGAGCAGGCGGCACGTGGTTGCGAACCCCACCGTGTTGCCTATTACGCCCATGAACTGGCCGCTTTGTTCCATGCCTATTGGAACCGTGGTAGGGATGAAGGCACGCGTTTTGTTGACCCCGAGGCGCCGGAGGCCTCGCTTGGCCGATTGGTTCTTGCCCGCATGACCGGCCTTGCGCTGGCTCGGTCATTAGGGGTTCTGGGTGTGGTGCCTGTGGAGGAGCTTTGAGCATGTTGTCGAACATCACTACACGAACCAAGCTGTTGGCTGCCGTTTGCTTGGTGGCGGTCTTGGCGGTTGTTGGGTTGGTTTGGTCACAGGTGGGCTCTGGCTCTGCCGACGTGCCTGTGCTGCTGGTGGACACCAACAAGCCCATTCGGACCAAACCGAAAGATGCCGGTGGTGTGGAAGTGCCCCATACGGGCGTGCTTGTTTTTGATGTGTTGGCCGATGACAGCGGCAAGGTAGAGCAGGTCATCAACAACACCCCATCCACCTCTGACCTCGCCATCACGCAATCCACCACACAAAATAATGATGAAGACCCCATTGCCAAGCTTATTGAAGGCCAAAGCAAGGAACGAAAATTGCTTCAGGACATGGCTGAAGATGGTGTGAAGGATTATGGCCAGCCTAGGGTTAGTGCTTCCATGCCCTCCGGCTTTGGTGTCCAAATTGGTGCCTATCGGTCGCTGGAGCGGGCCTGGGCCGTGGGCAGCCAGTTGGTCGTTCAGGAAGAAATCCTTGAAAACATGGACCTGCAGGTTGTGGAGGTCGACCTGACCCAAAAAGGTCAGTTTTACCGGGTAATTTTTGGTCCGGCTGAGGGCGAAGATCATGCCACAAAGATTTGTGATTATTTCGTGGGCCAGGGCCGTGACTGCATCATCGTTGGCGGGGGTGCATGATGGCCTTGCCCATTATTATGGGGCTGGAAGGTCCTGAGATTACCTTGTCCGAACAGGCTTTTTTGGAAAAGCATCAAATTTGGGGCGTGATCTTGTTTGCCCGTAACATTGTCAGCTCCCAACAACTCAAGCGACTCAACCAGCATATCAGGGATATGGGCATTCCTCATATTCTTGTGGATCAGGAGGGAGGTCGTGTTCAGCGGCTGCGCCCTCCTGAATTTTTAGGCTTTCCGGCGGTGCGTCCCTATGGCGAAATGGCGGTTGCTTCCATCGCCCATGCCCGGGACATGGTCCGCCAACACCACCTCACCATGGCCCTGGAGCTCAAGGCCCACCATTTTGATGTGGTCTGCGCCCCGGTGTTGGATGTTGCACAAGCCTACACCCATGACGTGATCGGTGACCGGGCGTTTTCCTCGGACCCATGGGTTGTGGCGGAGCTTGGGGCGGTGGCCTGTGAGGCCCTGATGGAAGAAGGCCTTTATCCGGTCGTCAAACATATTCCTGGCCATGGCCGTGCCACCACCGACTCCCATCTTGAATTGCCCATGGTGGCCGATGAATGGTCGGAATTGGCTCATGATTTTGTGCCATTTCGCGAATTGGCGCATCTTCCTTTGGCCATGACCGCTCATATCACCTATGGCGCCATCGATGATCAGCCCGGCACCCAATCACCTAAGGTGGTTGGCGATGTCATCCGCAAAAAAATCGGGTTTGAGGGGATTTTGATGACCGATGACCTGGCCATGAAGGCCCTTCAGGGAAGCTTGACTGAAAAAGCGTCCAGAAGCCTCCAGGCAGGTTGTGACCTGGTGTTATATTGTGATCCTGATTTGGTTGGGTGCCAAGAATTGGCATCATGTTGCGCGGGCATGGATGCCCAAATCTTGCCGGCATTGTAACCCATGAAGATGAATGATGACGCCCTTGATGTTGCCTTGGACGGCTTTGAAGGCCCATTGGATTTGCTGTTGGATCTGGCAAAGCGTCAAAAAATTGATCTGTTGTCCCTGTCTATTGTCGAACTTGCAGATCAATATTTGAACTATATCGCCGATTTAAAGAGGCGGCGTATCGACGTGGCGGCTGATTATCTTGTGATGGCCGCTTGGTTGACCTTTCTGAAGTCGCGCCTCTTGCTGCCCAAAGAAGAGATGGAAGAGCCGGATGCAGAATTGATGGCAGCCTTTTTGGCCCATCGTTTGCAGCGACTTGAGGCCATGCGTGAGGCTGGGGGGCGTTTGTTTGGTCGATCTCTACTCGGACAGGATCGCTTCGCCCGCGGGGCGCCGGAAGCCATTGTCACCGAGCGGCAAACCACCTTTGACGTCACCCTGCTTGAACTGGCCCGTGCCTATGGCATGATCCAATTGCGCAAGGATTATGCCGTTTATGAGGTGCGCCGCCCCCGCATTTACACGATGGAACAAGCCTTGCTAAATCTTGATCATATTGTGGGTGGCATCACGCAATGGCGTGATTTGGCAGGCCTGATGCCCGACCTGCTGGCCGATGCAGAGCCTGAATCAAGACGTTCGGCGGTGGCAGGCACCTTTGCAGCCACGCTCGAATTGGTCCGTCGGGGAAGGATCGAATTGCGCCAGGATAAGCCATTTGCCCCGATCGAGATCAGGGCCCGCCATGGGGGCGGTCAGCAGACCCAAGGGGGTGACCATGACCAATAATAATGGCGTCATCGACAACACCATCAATTTCGATGATGGCCGCAACCAGCGGCTTCGTGAGGGGGCGCGTGTTCTTGAAGCTTTATTGTTTGCAGCCAGTGAACCATTACATGAACAAGAATTGGCGCGACATCTTGATGAATCCCTGGCCGTGGCCGATGTGTTGGCAGTTCTTCATAGGGATTATGCTGCCCGTGGTGTGGTGTTGGAGCAGAAGGGCCAGTTTTATGCCTTCAGAACCGCTGCCGACCTTGGCTTTTTGCTTCGTCGGGAAAAAGAAGTGGTCCGGAAATTTTCCAAGGCGGCGTTGGAAACACTTGCCATCATTGCCTACCACCAGCCCGTGACCCGTACAGAAATTGAAGAGGTGCGTGGTGTCGCCATGTCCCGGGGGACGTTGGATGTTTTGTTGGAGGCCAATTTTGTTAAGCCAGGGCGCCGGCGGGACACGCCAGGTCGCCCGCTCACTTACGTAACCACCGTGGCATTTCTTGACCATTTTGGTTTGGAACGGATTGCCGATTTGCCGGGCGTGAAGGAATTAAAAGAGGCAGGCTTGCTTGATAGCTTGCTTGACGGTCCTGAATCCCAATCCGAACTGGCTTTGGCGCCGAAGGATGAGTCGTAAATGGTCGGGCAACAGCATGGTGGCAGTGCGATCTCTCTGAATGAAATTTCTTGCCGATTTGGTGGTGATGGTGGTGTGTCCGGGGTGGTGTTGGAAATTCCATCGGGCAGCCAATTGGCCATTGTGGGGGCATCAGGCTCTGGCAAGTCCACTTTGTTGCGTTTGATTGCCGGCCTGGAATCCGGGGATGAAGGTTCCTTGTTGATCGATGGAAAAATGGCAAACCAAGATGGGCGCATTTTGATGGCGCCCGATCTGCGCCATGTGGGCATGGTGTTCCAGGATTTTGCACTATTCCCCCACATGTCAGCCCTGGATAATGTCGCTTTTGCAGCCCACCGCCAACCGCGCGAGGTGCAGCGTCAACGAGCCGAGGAATTGATGGCCCGGGTGGGGCTTGGTCACCGACTTCATGCCAAACCATCGCAATTATCCGGCGGGGAACAACAGCGCGTGGCGCTTGCCCGTGCGCTGGCAGGCGATCCCAAAATTCTGCTTCTTGATGAGCCATATTCGAGTTTGGACGCGAGGCTGCGCGATGATTTGGCCTCCATGACCCGCAACATTGTTCGGGAGTTGGGCATCACGGCCATCCTGGTGTCCCATGACGGTGATGAGGCATTAAGATTTGCCGACCGCGTGGCCTTCATGAAGTCGGGACGATTGCTGTTCGATGGCGCCATGGCTGATTTGAAAGAGCGTTCGGTGCCCCCCGATCTCTTGCAACTGCTGTTTCCGCTGACTGGCTTGACCCTTAATCATCAAGGTGGTGCGGCCATGGCCACGCCTTGGGGGCAGGTGCTTCGCTTGCCTGATGACCTACAGGGGCCGGGACCAGTGCAACTTTTTACCATTCCTGGCGCCGCCATGATTGAAGAAAATGAAGCAGGCCTGCTGTTGGTGCTGGATAATCATGATCTTGGTTTGACCAGAGAAATGTTGCTGGCGCTCCCGGATGGCCGAGAATTTCGTTTGCAGGATGTTCGCTGCCTGGCCAAAGCTGGTGCCCGGGTCAGTCTGTCCCTTGATCCGGAGCGTCTATTCCTATTTAGATCCAGTTCATGATTAATAGCGGTCTGTGTACAACACGTTTTTTGAACCGCAATATTTTGGGAGCGTAACCATGGGTTTGAGCATCTGGCAGATTTTGATTGTGGTGGTGCTTTTGGTGCTGTTGTTCGGTCGGGGTAAGATTTCTGAACTCATGGGCGACGTGGCTAAGGGCATCAAATCCTTCAAAAAAGGTTTGAATGAAGAAGAGAAGGCCACGTCCATTGAAGAGGGCAAGGGCGAAACCCTGAACATGTCAGCGGAAGAAGAGCCTGCCAAAACCCCGGAAAAATCCGAGAAGTAATCCCGTCGATTTTTCTAAGGGTAAGCAATGTTTGATCTTGGCTGGACGGAACTCCTGGTTCTTGGCGCGGTTGCCATCATCGTGGTGGGGCCGAAGGATCTGCCGAAATTGATGCGTTCCATTGGCCAGATTTCTCGTCAGGTCAAACGCATGGCTGGTGTATTTCGTTCAGCACTTGATGAAGCCGGACGCAGCGAAGAAATTGCGTCCATCAAAAAAGATTTTTCGTCCATCACCGATTTCGATATCGACCCCACAGGTGGTGACGAACATGTTCCTTCCGCCTCAAAGATGAAAAAGCCATCTGCTTCCAAGACAGAGGCCAATGCCGGTGCAGATGCCCAAGGCGCCGATCAGGATGAGGCGCCTGCCTCCACGGGAAGCGAAAAATCATGAGCGACCAGGAGATTGAGCAAAGCCGGGCGCCCATCATGGAGCATTTGATCGAACTTCGAAAAAGGCTTGTGATTTCTGTTGCCTTTTTGTTTGTGGCGGCCGTGGGCTGTTATGTGGTTGCGGAAGATATCTACCAATTTTTGGCCAGGCCCTTGGCGCAAGCCTATGGGGACGGGCAGGGGCGCATGATCCTGACCGCACCCCAGGAAGCCTTTTTTACCTACTTGAAAGTGGCCTTGTTTGGTGGTGTTTGCGTGGCATTTCCTGTTATTGCAGGCCAGATTTGGGCGTTTATTGCCCCGGGTTTGTATAAGAATGAACGCAATGCATTCCTGCCCTTTTTGGCTGCCACGCCTATTTTGTTCTTAACCGGCGCAAGCCTGGTTTATTACCTCGTTATGCCCATGGCGCTGGACTTTTTCCTTTCCTTCCAAACCAGTGGTGGCGAGGATAGCTTGGCCATTCAGCTCGAGACCAGGGTGAGTGAGTATCTCGGTCTTGTCATGACCTTAATCCTCGCATTTGGCCTTTGCTTCCAATTGCCGGTGTTGCTGGTGTTGTTGGCCCGTGTTGGGCTCATGGATTCGCGAAAATTACGTGGTGGGCGCAAATATGCGATCGTTGGTATCTTTGCAGCCGCAGCCATCCTGACCCCGCCTGACCCGATTTCGCAGATTGGCCTCGCCTTGCCTATTTTGATTTTGTACGAAATCTCCATCCTGCTCGTCGCGCGCATTGAACGTAAGCAAGGTTATGACCCTTACGCCAATGATGATGATGAAGAGGAGGATGAAGAGCCCACCGATCCATTGTTTGATGATGATGGTGATAAAAAGGCGTAATTTGCTTGCCCCTTAGGCCACGCAAAATAGGTGGCCAAAATCACCTGCTGGCGTCTATACCCGATTTGTCTTCCCAACCCCATCAGGTGCCCACATGCATGATATTCGTTTCATCCGGGAGCATGCCGATCAATTTGATGCGGCCATGGCCCGCCGCAATTTGCCCCCCCAATCGCCAGATCTGTTGGCCTGTGACCATAAATGGCGGGCATGCCAAAAGGAACTTCAAGAGGCCCAATCACGCCGCAATGAGGCCAGCAAATCTATTGGCATGGCCAAAAAAAATGGTGACGAGGCTGAAGCACAACGTTTGATGGATGAGGTGGCCACACTCAAAGAGCGCATGGCCCTTTTGGAAGAACAAGCGCAAGAACATGAAGCCAAGCTTCGTCAGATGATGCTGGAATTGCCCAACATGATTGCTGATGACGTGGCCGATGGCGCCGATGAAGATGACAATGTCGAGTTGCGGCAGGTTGGATCCCCACCATCCATTAATGCCCCACGTGATCATGTGGATATCGGTAATGATCTGGGGCTTTTGGACTTTGAAAATGCGGCCGTCATTTCTGGCGCGCGCTTTGCCTATCTGCGCGGCCAGCTTGCACGCCTGGAGCGCGCCTTAGCCTCATTCATGATTGATGTGAATGCTGGGGAGTTTGGTTGTCTGGAAATTGCCAGCCCAGCCCTGGTGCGCGCCGATGCGCTTGTTGGGACCGGGCAGTTGCCCAAATTCGCCGATGATCTTTTCAAAACGCAAGATGACCGTTGGTTGATCCCAACCGCTGAGGTGACACTGACCAATTTGGTTCGGGACCGCATCATTGCCGAAGAAGAGTTGCCCATGCGCTTTACCGCTTGGACGCCCTGCTTCCGTGCAGAAGCTGGTTCTGCTGGCAGGGACACACGGGGTCTCATCCGCATGCACCAATTTTCAAAAGTGGAATTGGTTTCGGTCACCACGCCGGAACAATCCCCGGAAGAGCATGAACGCATGCTTCATATTGCCGAAAGCCTGCTCACGCGCCTTGGCCTTGCTTATCGAGTGGTGAGCCTGTGCAGTGGTGATATTGGGTTTTCTGCCACCAAAACTTACGACCTCGAGGTTTGGATTCCGTCCCAGGACACCTACAGGGAGATTTCTTCTGTTAGTGATTGTGGCCCATTCCAGGCCCGGCGCATGGCAGCACGCATGCGGCGTGAGGGTGAGAAAAATCTTATTCCCCCCCATACTCTTAATGGATCGGCATTGGCGGTGGGCCGGACCATGGTCGCCATCATGGAAAATTATCAATTGGCCGATGGTGGCTTTGCCATACCAGAAGCATTGCAACCTTATATGGGTGGATTGGAGAAAATCACATGAGCAAGCGCCTGCAGGGTAAAAAAATCCTTCTCACCAATGATGATGGCATCCATGCCCCGGGCATGAAGGTGATGGAGGAGGCCGCCCGTCAATTAAGTGATGACGTTATCACCGTGGCTCCATCCATCAACCAATCGGGCATGGCCCATGCCCTGACGCTTCATTCGCCCTTGCGTATCCATGAACATGGACCAGGGCGCTATTCTGTGGATGGAACGCCCACTGATTGCGTGCTTATGGCGATCAGGCATCTTCTGAAAGACGATCTTCCCGATCTTATTTTGTCTGGTGTTAATTTTGGTCAAAACATGGCTGAGGATGTGACCTATTCTGGCACCGTCGCCGCAGCCATGGAGGGCACCACGCTGGGCATCCCGTCACTGGCATTCTCGCAAGCTTTTGGCGTCCATTCCAACGGCCCCAATTTTGACATCGCAAGCAAATATTTGCCCGAACTGGCAGCGGATCTTTATCTTGAGGGATTCCCATCCCACGTTCTGTTGAATGTTAACTTCCCGGACACAGAAGATGGTCATGCACGTGGCATCAGGGTAACCCGCCAGGGCCAACGCGATCAAAAACATGCAGATCTTCTCGAGCGCCGTGACGCAAGACGCCAGCCCTATTATTGGATTGGTTTCACACGACGTGAGGAAGTTCCTCTAGAAAACAGCGACCTAAGTGCGGTGCGGTCAGGTTATATCTCAGTGACGCCCCTGCATCTGGACCTGACCGAACACGGGCAGGTGGGCCGCATGGCTGGAGATCTCAACAAAGATTTTTAAACCCACTGGCTAGTGAACAGCGTCGCGGTCCATGGCATGATTAAATTCGTGTTCACTAACTGATTCGTTTTGAGGTGCTTTGTTGTTGGTACGTGTCGTTGCAGCTTTGTGTGTTTTGTCGGTGTTGGCCTGCAGCCAACAGCGCCCAGCCCCCGTTGCCCGGACTGATACCGAGGGCTTGGATGGCCAGGGCTACGTGATCCGTCCTGGTGACACCCTTTCCAGCATTGCCGAACGTTATGGGACCTCCATTGAGGACATCGTTGAAGCCAACCGCATTTCTGACCCTGACCGGGTTCGGGCAGGGAGCCGTATTGTGGTGCCTGACCGCAAACCAGTTGAAAAAGTTGAGGTGCCCGAACAAGGCCGTGTGGTTGTGTCTGAGCCTGTTCGGGAGCCGTCGCCGAAGGTGGTGCGCGAAGAGGCAAAAAATGACCCGGCCACTGCGGAAATGGCTGTGCCGCCGCAACGTGAGGCGGAGCCGCGTCAGCGCCCCCGCGATGTGATTGTTGCCCCGGCCGAACCCGCACCAACATCCAAATCAGATGATGATGCGGGCGCTCCGTTGGCGGGCCCATCTGTTGCAGCAACGAAGCCTCAGGCAAATCCGCAACCTGACACTGAGGCAGCAGCTGCATCGCAACCATCGGTACCGGAGATTTCCCAGGCGGCGGTATCTGGCTTCAGTTGGCCCGTTGATGGGCAGCTGCTTAACAAATTTGGCCCAGGCGGCGGTGGTGACGGCATCGATATTGCGGTGCCAGAAGGAACACCGGTCAAGGCGGCACTTGGTGGTGACGTCATTTATGCCGGCAATAGTTTGTCAGGCTATGGCAACTTGGTTCTTTTGCGCCATGAGGATGGCCTGGTGACGGCTTATGCCTATAATCAGGAGTTGCTGGTAAAAAAGGGTGCTAGGGTGCTGCAAGGTGAGGTCGTGGCCAGTTCAGGCAGAACCGGTGCTGCCAGGCAGGCAGCCCTCCATTTTGAGGTGCGCCGCGGCACACAGCCTGTTGACCCTTTGACCTTCCTACCGCCGCGCTAACTCGATTGTCAGCTTGCGCGTGATTGCATGAACTGCCAGGCAACCCGTCCTGACCTGCTGCCCCTGGTGGTGGCCCATTCCAAAGCTTGATGGTGCAATGTTTCGCGCTCCATCTTGAGCCCAAAATAATCGGCATAGGCATCAATCATCTTGAGGTAGGTTGGTTGGTCACAGGAATGGAAGCCAAGCCACAAGCCAAAACGGTCTGACAGGGATACGGATTCTTCCACCGCTTCATTGGCATGGATGGCTGCTGCCTGTTCGTTTTCGGCCATGTCACGGGGCACCAAATGTCGGCGATTTGAAGTGGCATAAAAAAGCACATTTGCCGGCCGACCTTCCACGCCGCCATCAAGAACGGATTTGAGCGCCCGGTAGAGATGATCGCGCACGTCAAAGGTGAGCTCATCACAGAATAGCAAGAAACGTTCAGGGCGTTGGCGTACGGCACGCATCAAGGCGGGAAGGGCGGCCAAATCATCCCGGTGAACCTCAATGAGTTGAAGTTTTGCGTCGGGATGATTGTGGGCCACATGCCGGTGGACCGATTTGATGAGGCTTGATTTGCCCATGCCGCGGGCCCCCCATAATAGGGCATTGTTGGCAGGGCTTCCCTTGGCAAAGCGTTCGGTGTTTTCCCGTAGGATATCAGCCACCCGATCCAGTCCCTGAAGTAAGTCCAGGGGTAGGCTGGCATCATGTGTGACCGAGATAAGTTGGTCATGTTCCAGCACGTGAACATCCGATTCCAACCCCCCTTGGTTGAGATAGACATGACGCTGGCCGGTTAATTGATCGGCAATTCTTTGCAATTGATGGGTGATTTTTTCGTCGTTCATGGGCCTATCCTTGAAGCATGGAAACGCAACGTCTATAGCATGCGCTGATCTTGTTCTGTCACGGGCAAGATCATTGGCCTTATGGCCGATGACACCTGTTTTTATATCTGAGGATTTGCTTCACATGCTGGCTACCCCCGCTTTTGCACAAACCGCCGGCGCCGTCGGCACCGGCGACATCATCATGCAGATGGTGCCGTTCATTGCCATGATCGCCATCTTTTACTTTTTGCTCATTCGCCCCCAACAGCGTCGTGCGAAAGAGCATAAGGCCAAAATTGAGTCTGTTCGTCGTGGCGACCAAATCGTGACTGCCGGTGGCATCATGGGCAAAGTGGTGAAGGTGAACGATGCCGATGTGGAAATCGAAATCGCCGATAATGTGCGCGTGAGTGTCGTGAAACAGACGCTGGCCGATGTGGTAAGCAAGAGCGAGCCGGTTAAAGGCGACAAGTCCTGACCCCAACCCTTTCTTTAAGCTCGCATATCAAAGGTCAGGTTACCGCATGATCAATATTCCAATCTGGCAGCGTATCGGCATTATCCTGCTTGTTGTGTTCGGCGTTTTGGCTGCCATGCCAACATTTATAGGCAAACAAGCGTCTGAAAGTATTGGCATTTTGCCCGGAGGCCCGATTGAACTCGGCCTTGATCTGCAGGGTGGGGCGCATCTTCTTTTGGAGGTTGCCTCCAATGATTTGGTTGCTGAACGGCTCGAAAATATCCGCGATGATGTTCGTGACAAGTTACGTCGAGAGCAGCCTGCCATTGGTTACCGTCGCTTGGAAGCCGACCGTGATCTTGGGCAGCTCACCATTACGTTGCGTGACATGGCCGATCTTGATGCGGCGCGCGAACGATTGGGCCAATTGGATCTGGATGGTGATGGGCTCGAGATTGCTGAGACCAGCACCGGTCTTGTGGTCGGCTATGGTGAAAATGGCCGCGAGGAACTCATCCGACGCTCCGTGTCCCAGGCCATTGAGGTGTTGCGTCGGAGAATAGACCCCGATGGCACGAAAGAACCATCCATTCAGGCCCAAGGTTCAGACCGCATCATTGTGCAGGTGCCGGGAGAATCCAACCTGACCCGTTTGCGTGATTTGATCACCCAAACCGCGCGCATGACGTTCCATATGGTTTGTCTCGGGGATGAGGTTAATTGCCGTGAAATCGCCTCTGCCGATGGCTATCGGGATAGCTACAAAGTGGTGCGGCGCCCGGCCTTGACCGGTGAGAGCCTTGTGGATGCAGGACCAACCACGGATGACACCGGCCAACCAGCGGTTTCTTTTCGGTTCGACACCACGGGTGCGCGTATTTTTGCTGATTTGACCGAAAAAAATGTCGGCAAACCCTTCGCCATTGTTCTCGATTCTGGTGTCGATGAGGAAACCGGCAAGGCCGTGGTGGAGGTCATCTCGGCACCAAGGATTTCGGTGCCGATCCGGGGTGGTAGTGGCATCATCGAGGGCAATTTTACCTTTGAAACCGCCAATGACCTATCAATTTTGCTTCGTGCCGGCGCTTTGCCAGCGCCGTTACGTATTCTGGAGGAAAGGTCCGTGGGGCCCGACCTTGGCGCTGATTCCGTGGAGGCGGGCAAAATTGCTGCCTTGGTGGGTCTGTTGGCCGTTTTGGTCTTCATGGGCTTTTATTACCGGATCTTTGGTTTGATCGCGGCCTTTGCGCTTTTGTCCAACATGTTCTTGATTATTGGTGCCTTGGGCATGATTGGCGCAACGCTGACCCTGCCGGGAATCGCTGGCATTGTGCTCACCATGGGCATGGCCGTGGATGCCAACGTGTTGATCTTTGAGCGCATTCGCGAGGAACGTGCCCGGGGCACAAAGCCTTTGCTTGCCATCGATGCAGGCTACCGAAGGGCCATGTCCACCATTCTTGATGCCAATGTGACCACCTTTATTGCCGCCATGGTGCTGTTTGTTCTTGGCGCAGGACCCATCAAAGGTTTTGCCGTGACGCTGTCCATCGGTATTGCGACATCTGTTTTTTCTGCCGTGTTCTTAACAAGGCTTATCATTGTGACCTGGATGCGTTCGGGCAGGCCCAAAACATTGACCGGGCTTGAAGGGGCCAAATCATGAAGTTTCCCTTTATTTCATTCATGTCATTTCGCCATCTAGGCCTCGGTCTTTCAGCCTTGCTGATTATTGCTTCCCTGGCACTTATTGGCATGCGCGGCTTCAACGTGGGCATTGATTTTGCCGGCGGTACCTTGGTTGAAATTGGTTCAAGTGAGGCCATCGATTTGTCGGAGGTTCGGACAAGTGTGAATGACCTTGGCCTGGGTGATGTTCAGGTGCAGGCCTTTGGCGCTGAAAATGATGCCATCATTCGTGTTGGTGTTCTTGATGGTGTGGGCAATGTGGCCGAAACCATTGAGCAGGCCCTGCAAAGCCAGGTGAAAGACCTGAGCATCCGCCGGGTGGAAATGGTCGGCCCTAAGGTGGGCGCGGAATTGGTGGAAACCGGTATTTGGGCAGTTGTGGCGGCCCTAGCAGGTATTCTTCTTTATGTCTGGTTTCGTTTTGACACCGCTTTTGGCCTCGCATCTGTGGTGGCGCTCATGCATGATGTCCTGCTGACACTTGGTTTGTTCTCGCTCTTGCAGCTTGATTTTAACCTTTCTGTGGTGGCGGCGATCCTGACCCATTGCGGGTTATTCCATTAATGACACCGTGGTGGTGTTTGACCGTATCCGTGAGAATTTGCGTCGTTATAAGAAAAAATTGCTCGCTGATGTGATTGACCAGTCATTGAATGAGACCTTGTCACGCACCGTGGTCACTTCATTGACCACTTTGTTGGCATTGGTCGCGCTTTTTGTGTTCGGGGGCGAGGTGCTTCGTGGCTTTGTCTCGGCACTCATCGTTGGCGTGTTGGTTGGTACCTATTCTTCACTTTTTGTGGCGTCACCCATCCTTATCCTGATCGGTGTTCATCGCGGCGATGATGAGGAAGAAATCAAGCGGGACGCCACGTAGAGAGGGGCTTCATGCTTCAAGAAGACCAAATCACCGGCGAATGCCCACCCATCACGGCCTATGGGCCCGGTTTTTTTGTGGTGGGGCGTGACCGTCTTGATGGCCCCGTGGCCATCACCAGTGATGCAGGGCTTGTCCCCATCACAAATGCAATTGCCATGGTTGAAAATTGGCTCAGTCGGTACGAGGTGGTGTTGGTCGGGTCGGGCGATGTGCGTTTGGTTGATGACGCGCTCAAAAATTTTCTTGAGCAAGGTCTCGAGGTCATGGCCAGCGACGCGGCCGCCAGAACCTTCAATGTGTGTTTGGCAGAAAAAAGAAAGGTGGCTGCATTGCTGCAACCACCCTCCGTTTAACGCGTTGTAACAATTAGGCTTTGGCCAGGTTTTCGTTGGCAAAGTCCCAATTGATCAGTTTTTCGATGAAGGTCGCGATATAGTCTGGGCGACGGTTTTGAACATCGAGGTAATAGGCATGCTCCCAAACATCCATGGTGAGGATGGCGGTTTGACCTTTGGTCATTGGCAGGTCCGCATTGCCGGTTTTTTCGATCTTTAGCTTGCCATTTTCCAGCACAAGCCAGGCCCAACCTGAACCAAATTGGGTGGCGCCAGCGGCCTTGAAGCCTTCAACAAATGCGTCATAAGAGCCAAAATCTTCGTCGATTTTTGCCGCAATGGCGCCTGTTGGTGCGCCGCCGCCATTTGGGGACATGGAGCTCCAATAGAAGGTGTGGTTCCAAACCTGGGCGGCATTATTGAAGATGCCAACTTTGCTTGCATCGCCATGGGTTTTGGTGATGATCTCGTCGAGTGATGCATGCTCAAGATCGGTGCCTTCAACCAGCTTGTTAAGATTCACCACATAGGTGTTGTGGTGCTTGCCGTGGTGGAAGTCCAAGGTGTTTGCAGAAATATGGGGCTCAAGAGCGTCTTTGGCGTAGGGTAGGGCAGGAAGTTCGAAAGCCATGGGTAACCTCTATCGGCTGATCATTGGAATAAAATGACGCAAAGCAGGTAGGTGTTGAAGCCACCCAAAGCTGCCATAGGTCGTTAGGCAATTGCCTAGACCACCAATTAGCCCATGGTCTAGCTTTTTCAATAACGACATGCCGGAAATTCCGGTCTTTGCCATCAATCATTTGGATGACCATGACAGAGCCAGATACGCAACAATTTGTTCAACTTGTGGCCGATGAACTGGGGCTCCTGTCGCCGGCACTGGGGCTGATGGGGCATTTTGTCGGCCGTCATGATGGCTTTGGATTGGGGCTTTTGGCGTTGGATGCCCAATTGCGTTCTCTCCCCCATAAGGTGTCGGAGGAGGCTATTTTGGACATCCGAATTGCCTGGTGGGCCGAGAAATTGTCCCTGCTTCCCAATCACCCCCAAGGACATCCTTTGTTGGGCCTGCTTGCTTGTTATGATTTTGATTGGCATGCAATTGCGAAGCCTTTGTTGGGTGGCGCTGGCCATGCCTTGTATGACCCTAAAAATGATTGGAAGGCGAGCCTGCTTTTTCCCCTTTACAACACCCTGGCCTTATTAACTGGTGGGCAGGCGCCGCTGGCGCCTAGAGCGTTGGAACAGGAATTGTTTCAATTGCGGCAAGCTCAAAAAGCGGAGCGTCTTGCGGCCACGAAAGGACAAATAGCTGAAATCAATGGCATGAAGGCCAGGA
>AACY020565059.1_pt1 | contig 25657 bp, 25 predicted proteins | sample 267378 | NCBI WGS metagenome assembly AACY02 (sample SAMN02954345, study PRJNA13694) | marine metagenome | biome: aquatic; feature: ocean; material: water; isolation source: isolated as part of a large dataset composed predominantly from surface... | reverse complement strand
TGAAGTACTGCGTATCTCTCAGTCAATAAACTCTCCATATTTATTACATATTACAACTTGTGATAAATTTCTTCTAGAGCCTCTTTGAATTTTAACCTTATCATAAGATCCATTATTTTTTAATTTCCATAGATTTGAATTATCTTCCAGTGGATATATAAAGCATTCATGATAAATTCGTGATTTATGATTCTTTTCTAGAATTGGAAATATTATTTCTACTCTATTATGCATATTACGTGTCATCCAGTCTGCGCTCGATAAATAGACTTGTTCTTTGCCTACATCATAAAAATAATATACTCTAGAGTGTTCCAAAAATCTCCCTATAGTCGAATATACTTTTATGTTATCGGAGATACCTTTGACTCCTGGTATTAGTCTGCACTCTCCTCTAATATGTAATTCTATTTTAACGCCTGCAGATGATGCTTGATATAATTTCTTGATAATATTGATTTCTGTGAGCTGATTCATCTTAGCTTTGATGATTGCCTCCCTGCCTTTCTTGCAATTTTTAATTTCATTATTTACTTTTTTGATAATTTCTTGGCTTGCATCAAAAGGAGATAGGATTAAATGGTTGTAATTGAACTTTTTATTTGATCCTGTTAGCTGCATAAAAAATTTCTGTACATCTTCAGCCATTTTATTATTGGATGACAATATTCCATAATCAGTGTATAGCTTTGCAGTCTGATAATTATAATTACCAGTACCTAGATGAAAGTAGTGTTGAAGAGTTTTATTTTCTTTCCGGACAACTAATAATGCTTTTGCGTGAGTTTTATAACTTAATATGCCATATGTTACTTGGGCTCCCACTTTTTCGAGTCTCTTTGCAATATTAATATTATTTTCTTCATCAAATTTCGCTCTAAGCTCAATAACAACAGTTACGGCAATATTTTTTTTGGCAGCTTTGATTAGTAAATCTATTATTGGAGATTTTTTTTCCGACCTATAAATTGTTTGTTTGATTGCTATAACTTTAGGATCTTTTATGGCTACCTTTAAAAAATTAATCACTGATTTAAAATCATCATAGGGGTGATGTAATAAAAAGTCATTAAGCTTAAGTTTATTAAAAAATTTCTCTGGACGCCATGATAATAGATTTTTTGGATTTGGTTTGTATTGAGGAAATTTAAGTTCTGGTTTATGCAATTCATCGTAGAGAGAAAAAAGCCTATGTAAATTCACAGGACCATTTAATTTATAAATATCTGATTCATTTAGCTCATACTGAAGTTTTAGAAAGTTGATAATATCTCTTGGACAATCTTTGACAACTTCCAACCTAATAGCTTCATTAAAAATTCTATCAGGTAAAATTTTAGTTAATGATAACTTTAGATCTTGCAGATCCTCATCATCAAACACCAAATTACTATTCATAGTTACTCTAAACTGATGACAGCCTCTGACTTTTAGACCCGGAAATAAATCTGATATATTCTCATGTATGATTGATGACAAAAACATAAATGCTTCCTTGCCGTTAGAATATTTTTTAGGCAGTTTAAAGAATCTTGGTAAAACTCTTGGCGCTGTGACAACTGCAAACTTTGGTGTTCTTCCGAATGCATCTTGACCAGTCAGTTTTACCATGAAATTAAGACTCTTATTTTGAACTTTTGGAAATGGATGGCTACCTCCCTGAGATGGTGTTGGCCCATCCAGACTTATCGGCGATATAATAGGTAGAATATTTTTTCTAAAATAATTTTTGATATAAGTTTGTTGTTCACTATTAAGCTCTCTCCTTCTTAAAAAAACAATATTTTTTCTTCTTAGCGCAGAAAATACGCTTTTTTGAAGAAGGGCATATTTATTCTTTAATATAATATTTACTGACTTTCTAATAGATTTAAGCAGACTAAATTCATGGCTATCAAGTCGGTCCTTGGTTGAGTATAAAGATAACCTCTTTCTCAAAGCCGCTACTTTTATCTCAAAAAATTCATCTAAATTTGCACTTGCAATACATAAATATTTTAAGCGCTCTAATATAGGTATTTTTCTGTCAGATGCTTGATGAACAACTCTTTTGGTAAATTCAAGCTGGCTGAGTTCTCTTTCAAAAAATTTTGACACATTGTGACCTTAACATAGTAGTGTTACGGTTTTATGATTTTTTTTAAGATTTACTATCTAATGAGTAACCGGATGATCTAATGGTCCTGATTACCTTACACTCTTCAGTCACGCTTAAAGCTTTTCTTAATCTCCTAATATGAACGTCTATAGTTCTATCAGTAATGTAAACATTGGTTCCCCAAACAGCATCAAGGATTTGTTGACGACTATAAACTCTTCCTGGATTTTGCAGAAAAAATTCTAAAATTCTATACTCACGTGGTCCTAATTTAGTTTCTTTATCACAACAATATACTCGATGCATGTCTGTATCCATCAATATATTTCCGTAACTTAATTTTGATTTTGAATTAGGTTGACTCGCTCTTCTTAACAAAGCATTAATTCTTGCAATAAGTTCTTTGGGGCTAAATGGTTTAATAATATAATCATCAGCACCATATTCTAACCCGTTTATCATATTATCTTCTTCTCCTTTTGCAGTGAGCATTATTATTGGAATTTTTTGGAGCACTGCATTTTTTCGTATGAACTTACATACTTCAGTTCCATCTAAATCTGGTAACATCCAATCAAGCAAGACTAAGTCGGGTTTTTTTTCTTGTATTTTTAACATACCATCATATGCAGTTAAGGAGTGATCAAATTTAAAACCAGATGACGTAATATTATATTCAAGCAATGAAACAATAGACGGTTCATCTTCAATAGAGAAAATCAGCTTCATAAATCTAGGTCACCTTTTGGTCTTGGAGAATCTAATGTCTCTCCTGTTATTGCATAATAAATTTCTTCAGAAATATTAGTAATATGATCTCCGGCTCTCTCAATGGTTTTAATAGTGAATAGAAGCTTCGTATTCATTAATGTTTTAATTTTTCTAGGTTTTGATTTAATTTCATCAATTAATTGTAAATAGATTGCTTGATGTTGTTGATCAATCAATTGATCGTTATTTCTCACTTCGATAGCCTTGTCTTTATTCTTTGATACATAGGCCTGAATAACCTTTTTAAGTTGGTTTTGTACCATTACAACCATGCCAAGAATATCTCTTTTGATTTTTGCTTCAGGTATATCTTCAAGAGCTTGGATTCTCAGAGAAATGTTCTTACAATAATCGCCAAGCCTTTCTAAGTCTGTTGCAATTTTAAGCGCAGCTAATCCCTCTCTTAAATCAATTGCTATTGGTGCTCTAAGCGTTATATAAGTAATTACTTTATCTCTTACGATAGCATCAAAATTATCTATTTTAGGCTCGTTAGATAAAACTTCTTCGACAGTAGATGGTGATCCTGTATCAATAATGTGATATAGAAGCTTATACTGTTCCTCAACTAATGTGGCCATCTTTGTAATTGCTCTTCTGATTGATTCTATATCTTCATCGAAAGCAGAAACAATATGATTACCAGGTTCTTTCATAATAATCCCTCTAAGTAGATGATAACAAAAATCCGTTTATTATCCAATACGACCCGTTACGTAGTCTTGTGTTTTGACATGTTCTGGATTTGAAAAAATTGTTTTAGTTAAACCTGACTCAATTAGTTCGCCCATATGCATATAGGCTGTTCTGTTAGATACTCGAGCAGCCTGTTGCATTGAGTGTGTAACAATTACAATTGTATATTTTTGTTTCAGTTCATTTATTAATTCCTCAATTTTTGCCGTTGCAATTGGATCTAATGCCGAACAAGGCTCATCCATTAAAAGGATTTCTGGATTCACCGCTAAAGCTCTAGCAATGCATAGTCTTTGTTGTTGTCCACCAGATAATCCGGTACCGGGCTCAAACAAGCGATCCTTAACTTCATCAAATAAACCTGCTTTTTGAAGACTTTTTATAACCAATTCGTCAAGCTCTCTTTTGTTACCCGTCATTCCATGAAGCTTGGGACCATAAGCAACATTATCATAAACAGACTTTGGGAATGGATTTGGTTTTTGAAAAACCATACCTACTTTCGTTCTCAATAAAACTGGATCAGTATCATGATCATTTATATTTTGACCATCAATTATTATTTGTCCATCAACTCTGCAAATATCCACAAGATCATTCATTCTATTAAAGCATTTAATTAATGTAGATTTCCCGCAACCTGATGGTCCTATCAAAGATGTAACTTCATTTTCAAAGATATTCAGATTAACATTATACAATGCTTGTTTAGACCCATAGTGAACATTTAGATTTTTTACAGATATTTTAAGTTTTTCTTGTGTCATACATATACCCTACCATTTCTTCTCAAGTTTTTTGCGTAAATAAACCGCAGTTATATTTAATATAAATAAAAAAATCAATAAAACCATGATTGCTGCAGAAGTTCTCTCTACGAATGCTCTCTCTGGACTGTCTGCCCAGAGGTAAATCTGAACAGGAAGAGCCGTAGCTGCATCCAGAGGTCCCGCAGGTATATCCACAACAAACGCTACCATTCCGATCATAAGTAGTGGCGCGGTCTCACCAATTGCTTGCGCAATACCAATAATAGTGCCGGTAAGTATACCGGGCATAGCAAGAGGGAGAGTAAAATTAAACATAGTTTGAACTTTACTTGCGCCTACACCTATAGATGCCTCTTCAATTGAGGGCGGAACGGACTTAATGGCAGCACGTGACGCTATGACTATTGTTGGTAAAGTCATTAATCCTAAAGTTAAACCGCCAACTAAAGGAGCCGATCTTGGTAAATCAAAAAAATTAAGAAAGATCGCAAGACCAAGAAGTCCAAAAACTATTGAGGGTACTGCTGCAAGATTATTGATATTGGTCTCAATTATATCTGCGAATTTATTTTTTTTGGCCATTTTTTCAAGATACAGCGCTGTGAGTACTCCTATTGGGAAAGCGCTGATAAATGCAATTAATATGGCATAAAATGATCCTATTATTGCGCCTAAAATGCCCGCCATCTCGGGCTCTCTACTGTCAGCAGACGTAAACAAATATTTATTTAATTTTAACTTAATTAAATTTTGATCTTTGAATACATCTATTAATTTAAGCTGTGAAGATGATAACCTACCAGCAGTATCACCTTCTTTCTTGACCTTTTCTTTTATGTACATATCAACATCATCAGACGCTAAAAAATATATATATTGATCTACAGCTTTACCATCATTTGATTTAAGAAAGTCATCGAATTCATAGCTTGCGCCGACGCTAAATAGAGAATACAAATTTCTCTTATCACTTCTCGAAGTTAGTTCGGGAAACATAGCGCGTAATTGCTCTCTGAATTTCTGTCTCGCATCAAGGTTACTAATATCTTCAGTTTGCTGCATCTCAACTTTTACACCGATGTAGGTTTGCTGAAAGGCAGAAATTCCTGTGCTGAATATTTTATACAATAATATAAGTAGAAGAAATACAGCTGTACTGACAGCAAGCTTCCCATAGATTTTAAATCTTTGCTCATGTTTATTTCTCTCAGTAATATTATTCATATTGTTCCCTATATCTTTTTACAATCGTAAGTGAAATAACATTTAATATTAATGTTAAAAAAAAGAGCACAAATGCCAATGCAAAAGCAGAGAGTGTCTTCGGACTATCAAATTCCTGGTCTCCTGTTAATAGACCAACTATTTGAACGGTAACTGTTGTCACGGCATTAAAGGGATTAGCAGTAAGATTTGCTGCAAAACCAGCCGCCATAACAACAATCATTGTTTCTCCAATTGCCCTTGAAAAAGCGAGTAGGAAACTTCCTACAATACCATGAAAAGATGCAGGTATAATGACTTTCCTAGTTGTCTCAGAGAGAGTAGCGCCCATTGCAAGAGATCCCTCTTTTAGAGCTTTAGGAACAGCCGAGAGTGCATCGTCAGTCAAAGATGCGATGAATGGTATAATCATGATACCCAATACCGAACCCGCAATGAGAGCGCTTTCAGAACTAAGGCCATCGATATTAAAAAAGATTCCCATTTCTCGGAAAAAAGGTCCTACTGTAATAACGGCGAAAAATCCATAAACAACAGTTGGTATACCTGCAAGGACTTCAATGATAGGTTTTGCGTAAGCTCTGACTTTGGTCGATGCATACTGAGAAAGATAGATTGCTGAGAACATTCCTATAGGTCCTGCGACAAACATGGCTATAAATGAAATCAAGAGTGTTCCTGTAAAAACGGGTATTGCTCCAAAACTTCCAGAAGAACCAACTTGATCTTCTCTGATTGACATTTGTGGACTCCAATGAGTACCGAATAGAAACTCATGGATTGGTACATATTCAAAAAATCTTAGTGTTTCAAACAATAAAGATAAGACAATACCTATTGTAGTAAAAATAGCTAACACGGAAGTAGTTTTCATAGCGAAAGTTATAATCTTCTCTACATCATCCCTCGCTTTAAAACTAGGATTGATCATTCTAAACGAATATTTTATTAAAATTACACACATGGTAATCAAAATTATGCTCTTTAAAAGTAAATTGGTTTGTATTGTTTCTTTGTAATAATCTACGGCATTTTGGAAATTGATATGTTCCATTATTTTTGTATTTTCTCCATTCGCATATTCCTTGACGGCAGCAACATAGAAACTAATTAGTGAAGAATCATTGATGTCTGAAAAAAAATCTCTAATAGTCGCGGTGAAAATTGCTGTTTCAATCCATGACCAAAGTATCAATAAGATAAAAGCAGGTATGATGGTTAAAAATGCCGAATAAAGCCCATGATAGTGAGGTTGTGAATGAATGTTAACGGTGCCGGTTGTTGCAATTGTGTTGGCTTTATTCCTCGCTGTATAATAACTATAGAGAGATAGCCCTATAATGGTGAGTAATAGAAATTCTATAGACATGTAATTATAGTAATATCCTTATATTACAATTATGTTACAGCATCTTTAATAATAGAACTTAATATACGTTTTAGTTGCCAGATATGAACCTATGAATTGAGCAAGCATGAACGTCGCTATATTTGATGGATGGATACCAGTAAATGTATCAGTTAATGATCTAGCAATAGTAATCGCTGGATTTGCAAAAGATGTAGAGGAAGTAAAAAAATATGCTGATCCGATATATAATCCAATCAGAACACCTACGGTTAAGTCGTCTTTGTTGGTTGAGAGTAAAATAATAAATACTAAGAAAAAAGTTGCTATGAGCTCAGATATAAAAATATTGTAACCATTTCTATAATTTGAACTAGTTTGAATAATATCAATATTGAAAATAAGGTGAATAATCATCACGGCACTTATCCCCGCGAGAATCTGAGCAAGAATAAAATAGAAAAAATATTTGGATTGAAGTTTATTCTGTAGAAAAAAACTAAAACTTACTGCTGGATTAAAATGTGCTCCAGATATTCCTCTAAAAATTACAATTATTATTACTAACATTGCCGCAGTTGAATAAGAGTTAGACAATAAAGTTAGCGTATTATCTGATGTCAGATTACTTGCCATAATCCCGCTACCAACAACACTCATTGTCAGTAGCAACATTCCTAAAAATTCCGATATAATCTTTCTCATAAACTCAATAAAAATATAAAAGCATCACTCAAATTTTTAGAGTGATGCTTCATTATATATATAGGGAGATCCTTAGTATTGTAAATTAGCTAAATTTTTACTATCAGATTGATATTTACTTCTCATATCCTGAGGTAAAGGTATTAGACCTTTATCCAAAAGATAACCGTCATTACCAATTGCTTTTTCATCCATAAATGCAGCCATGTACTCACGGATGCCAGGAATTGAACCAATGTGGTCTTTTTTGACATAGAAGAAAAGTGAACGAGATACTTTATATTTACCGCTAGCTATCGAATCAAATGTTGGAGTAACACCGTCAACAACAGCTCCTTTTACTTGGTCTCTATTTTGATCTAGAAAACTAAATCCAAATACTCCCATAGCATTAGGATTAGCAACAAGTTTTTGAATTATAAGATTATCATTTTCACCGGCTTCAATATATTTTCCGTCTTCGCGTACTGTGTAGCATAATTTTTTCCATGCTTTTTTATCTTTTTTCTTAAATTTTTTTATCCATGGGACTGATTTACAGCCTCCCCCAAGAGCTAATTCTGCAAAAGCGTCCCTGGTGCCTGATGTAGGTGGTGGCCCATAAACCTCAATAGGAATATTAGGTAAGCTTGCGTTTACATCTTTCCATGTTTGAGATTCGTTCTCACATGTAACACCATCTTGAAATCCACAAGGTACTTTAGCAGCTAGTGCCATATACAAATCTTTTCTTGAGATATTAAATGATGGCCCACCTTTGGCATTAGCCATGACAATTCCATCAAATCCTATTTTATGCTCGACAATATCTGTAATACCATTTTTTGCACAAAGTTTTACTTCTTTAGATTTAATACGTCTTGATGCATTTGTTATGTCAGGTGTTGATGGACCTTTGCCTGCACAAAACAGTTTTAAGCCGCCACCCGAACCGGTTGATTCGATAATCGGTGTCTTGAAGCCATTATCAGCTCTACCAAATGTTTCTGCAACCACAGTTGCGAATGGATATACGGTAGAAGAACCAACTATTCTTATAGTATCTCTAGCTTGCACTGGGAGCGCCATTACTAGGATTACTAGAAATATAGAAATTTTTCTCATTAGTAGTTTTCTCCAATAAAAATGTGTTATTGCTACATTAAATATGACTGGAGTTAAAACATAATGAATGTTTTATTACAAATTTATTACTTCAACTATCCAAATACTTAGGTAAGCTTACAGAAAATTCGCTCCCTTGGCCCAAAGCACTTGAAATCTCAAAATTTCCCTCATGCCTACTGATGATATGCTTAACGATAGCCAAACCTAAACCTGAGCTATTTTTTCGTAATTTCACACTTTGTTGAGTCCTATAAAATCTCTCCGTAACTCTTGTAAGATCATCGGTTGCTATTCCAATGCCTTCATCACAAACTGATATTTTTTCATATTCGGCTAGTGTTTCATACTTGAGACTGACTTTACTACCATCACTGCTGTATGCGACAGCATTGTCAAGCAAGTTTGCAAAAACTTCAATAACCTGATCCATGTTTCCTCTGATGTAGATGGGATTAGGTGGTTTCTCAAAACTGATTACAATTTTTTTCTTATCTGCAATTACGCCAATGGCATCTAATGCTGATTCAACACATGCAATTAAATCAATTTTTTCATTAGGGAGTTGAAACTGAGACTCTTCAACTCGAGAGAGTGATAGTAAATCATTAACTAATCTGTGCATTCTCTCGGCCTCACTTTTAATCGTTAAGAAAAATTCATGTTTCTTTTTCTCATCATTTTTAGCTGGACCTTCAATTGTTTCTATCAAACCAAGAATGGAGGCAAGAGGTGTACGTAATTCATGGCTTACATTTGATACAAAACTTGTTTTAAGTTTATCAGCAGCTTTGAGATCTGAGATATCAGTAATGGATAATAAAACAAATTTGCTTTTATGTTTGATGGTAAATAATTGAGCTAACAAATATTTTTCTACTGATTGAAAAATACTAAATTCGACACTTCTAAACACATTTTTTGCATTGATGCTTTCAATTGCCGAATCTATATCCGGTGAACGTAGAGAGATAGCTATGGGTTGTCCGTCTGGATTCCCTCCACAAAAGTTCTTGAAAGCCTGATTTGATGATCTAATAACAAAACTACCATCTACAATTACCATTGGTTGCTCATTGTGTGTAAATAAAGTTGATCGTTTAATAATGCTATATTCAGTCGGATTCTTAGGGTTATCTAATTTTGACTGGAGTATAATATCGTTAGATTGAGTATTTTTATCCGCAACATAAAAAGCGATAATGAAAATAGTAATTAAACCAAAAATATAAATGTTAGGTGCATTCAGCATCATGAGAATTGTAATTGTGGGAATTGATATAATAAGAAAAAGCTTTTTCATTTTATTTATGGAGTAATTGTTGTAAAGATGTGCGCATGTTAATATCCTATACTAATATTATACTATCATGACAGATATATTAATTCACAAATCTAGTGCTTATATTAAAGAAGATAGAGATTATTATTGCTCTGACATAAGAGATAAGCATGGCATGATTAAACCTGATGATAATCTAATCAGTGTTACTGCCGACTCCGCTATTTTTGCTGATAAAGTAGAAGCTGATAAACAAGTTTCTATATATTATCCTTTTAAAGCTAAATCATTTCATAGAATTTATCTGGGCATAAGTTATCCGCTTTTTGCAAATAACTGGGGTGCTTCCTTCCTTAGACATCTTATGTATCTTATCGATGATGAGGGTGCAGTAATTTTACCTGTCTATGCTGAGAGACAAGGTGTTGAAAAAAATTACTGGTCACGAAGTTCGCTAGAAGTAATTTTTCAAAGTAGACAAAAATGGTGGGGGATGAGTAATATCTGGGCTGAGAATGATGGCGTTATGTCCATGAGAATAGGAAAAAAACAACCACCAATTAAAAACAGTACATTTGGAAAATTTCTTGATGCTTCAAAAAATTCAAATGGGCAAACTATTGGAGATGGTTGGCAAATTGAGTCCCAAAGGCATCATAAAAATGGGATTATTAGCGCGATTGCTGAACAAATAGTAATAAATGTTTTTGGACGCAAAAAACCAATTAAATTCTGTGATATTTATGGTGATTATTTATTATCATGCGAATTATTGATGAGTGATTATATTAATGTCAAAAATGCAACTCAGGTAATAAAAGACGACTTTGATCTAAATGTTATAAAAAAATATCTAGGTGCAGATTTTAGTAATAATCTAAACGTGGTTATAGATAGCGATGTGGTATCCAAAATACCAGGTGGTTGTGATGTGATAAGTTGTATAGATATTTTAAAAGATGAAAGTACCGAAGAGGCTACTGAATTATTACAAAAATCTCTTGATGCCCTTAACTCGGGCGGAATAGTAATTTTTAGACAAAAAGATAATAGTAAAGATATTAATAATAAAATTATTTCTAATCTTAAATTTTCTAAGCATATACAATATTCTTCAATCGTAGCTACAGAACATAAAAATAATGTAGACATTGCACACTACTCAGATGCTATTTTTAATGAATTAAAAAACGAGAATGAAAATCGAAGTAATGTATTCGATATTCTTTATAAATAATTATGAATGTAATTTTAGGTGAAATCAGCAGCATAGTATGGGGGCCGTTCACACTCGTACTTCTTCTCGGTGTTGGTGTATTTTTAACGATAGGCTTAAAATTTTTTTCAGTTAAAAAAATAAATTTTGCTTTTCGCGAACTGTTTGGAAAAGGCGATAAAGGAGTTGATGGAGATATTACTCCTTTTGAGTCACTTATGACCGCTCTTTCAGCAACCGTCGGTACAGGAAATATCGCAGGTGTTGCGACGGCTATTTTTCTTGGTGGTCCTGGAGCAATTTTTTGGATGTGGATTACAGCATTCTTCGGCATGGCAACTAAATATGCCGAGGCTTTTCTTGCAGTCTATTACAGAGAAAAAAATGATAATGGTAATTTTATTGGAGGCCCGATGTATTACATTAAAAATGGACTCCATAAAAACTATAGCTTCCTAGCTTACGCATTCGCTGTCTTTGGTATGATTGCAGCATTTGGTATAGGTAATGGAGTTCAATCAAACTCTGTAGCACAGGTCGTGTCAAACGAATTAGTTGTCTCTGAATTATCGGTAGGTCTATTTTTAGCTTTATTAGTTATGCTAGTTATTTTAGGAGGAATTACAAGTATTGGAAAAACTGCATCAAAATTAGTTCCTACAATGTCTGCAATTTATATTCTTGGAGGGATATATATTATTGTTATTAATGCTGCATTAATACCAGAAGTTTTTATGCTAATTATCGACTCTGCTTTTAATACGACTGCAGCTTCTGGAGGATTTGCTGGAGCAACGGTAATGATGGCAATTAGATTTGGAGTTTCACGAGGAGTTTTTTCAAATGAGGCTGGACTGGGGAGCTCTCCTATTGCGCACGCGGCAGCAAAAACTAATAATCCCATTAAACAAGGATCCATTTCTATGCTTGAACCTCTTATTGATACATTAATTGTGTGTACCATTACTGCCTTTGTTATTTTGATTAGTGGCGCATGGTTAACAGGTATAAATGGTGCAGCGTTAACAACGGAAGCCTTTAACACTGAAATTCCTTATGTAGGAAAATATATTGTTGTAGTTGGATTAGTACTGTTTGCTTTTAGTACAATAATTGGATGGAGTTATTATGGAGAAAAATGTGCAGAGTTCATATTTGGAAGCAAAATTATTATCCCATATAGAGTTTTATGGATAATAATTATTCCAATAGGTGCTGCGACAGAACTTAATTTAATCTGGCTTATTGCAGATATTATGAATGGCCTGATGGCTTTACCTAATCTGATAGCCCTAATTCTTCTAAGTCCAATAGTATTTAGTAAAACTAAACAATTTATCCAAAATAGTAATGAAAATTAATTTTTTAAAAGAATTAAAAAGTCATGTAAAAAAAGCACTTGATGACGATGAAGTAAAAAAAGATTGCACAAGCAAGTTACTTAGAAATACAAATACTACAGGAGAGATAATATTCAAAACCTCATCAATAATTTATGGAATTGAATGGGTAGATGAAGTTTTTAAACAAGTAGATCCAAAACTTAAATTAAAATGGCATTCAAAAAATGGGAAGTATGTCAAAAAAGGAGTCAAAGTTTGTACAATAACAGGAAAATGTCAATCGATATTATCTGGAGAGCGAGTAGCTCTGAACTTTCTTCAAACTCTATCAGGCATAGCAAACAGCATAGATCAATATAAGAACAAAATTAAGAACACTGGTATTAAACTGCTCTATACTCGAAAAATTTTACCGGGGTGGAAATATGCGATACAGAAATTATGTAAATCAATGAAGTGTCATGCACACAGGGATGATCTCTCTTCGTCAATTTTACTTAAAGAGAATCATCTTAAGCTTATAGATAATCTAGAAGAGATAATATTGGAAGCTAAAAAGAAAAATAAATTTGTAGTAATAGAAGTTTCAAATATTAGGGAATTTAAACTGGTTGCTGATAACAAAAATGTGGATAGAATTCTTTTAGATAACTTTTCAATCCCTCATATAAAAAAGATTCTTCAAATAACTACAAAACCCATCGAAATCTCAGGAAATATTAATCTATCTAACATATCAAAATATGCCTTGAAAGGTGTAAATTGTATTTCGGTTGGCTCTCTAACTAAAAACGTTAATTGTAGCGATATCTCACTTCTTATTAAGTAGTATGGTCTATCTGATATAATCCCTATATAATATAGTAGATATATCATGAATAAAGCTTACGATAAGAGACGTCAAACAATAACAATATTTATCACTATCTTTCTTTTTTGGCTTTTATTGTCTGGCCTCTATACTCCGTTCATGCTCTTACTTGGAATCATTTCCTCATTAGGTATTACGCTTATCATCACAAAGATGAATATCATAGAACAGGACAACAGCATTCAAAATTTAAGAATCAATCAACTTCTAAAATATTCTATTTGGTTAATGCGTGAAATAATTGTATCAAATCTAAAAGTCTGTCTGATTATTATTAATCCAAGTCATAAAGTTAAACCAGAGATTATTGAAATAGAAGCGCTAGATGTCTCTAAAATAACAAATGTACTTTATGCAAATTCAATCACTCTCACGCCAGGAACGCTTACACTAGATGTTGATAAAAATAAAATGAAAATACATACATTGGATGTTGTCTTTAAACAATCACTGTTAACGCAAGAAATGGCAAAAAAAGTTGATGTGATTGATGGGAGATTAAATGATAGATCTTAATAGTATTATCTTAGTTATTATTGTAGTAGCAATTACGCTATCAATTATAAGGCTCATTACAACACAAGATACGTATACGAAAGTGCTAATGGTTAATTTGATTGGTACAAAAATCATTTTTCTTTTATTAATTGTTTCAGTTTTATTTATGAAAAGAGATTTTACTGATGTTGCTTTTGTATATGCATTAATTAATTTTATCACAACGATTGCATTATCAAATTTTTTGGAGAAGGAAGAATAATATGGATGCTGCTATTTTGATTTTATTGGTATTAGGATCCTTAACTACAATTATAAGTGTCTTAGGATGTTTCAAGTTTGATGATTTTCTATCGAGAACACATGCTGCTGCAATAACAGATACTCTCTCAGTAATTCTTTTTTCAATAGCACTAATTTTACATTCCGGTCTAACGTTATTAAGCTTAAAATTATTTATAGTACTTCTAGTTGTATTTATAACAGGTAGTACCGCAATACATCTACTCGGTAAATCATATCTAAATAAATTAAAAAAATAGGAGAGATAACTATTACAATAATAATTACAAATATTCTATTAGTACTTTTAATAATTCTTTCGTTTTATATTATGATAACAAGGAATTTATTATGGGCCGTACTAGCATCTTCAATTTTTAGCTTGTTGACGGCTACAATATTTTTTATTTTAGATGCTGTTGATGTCTCCCTTACAGAAGCAGCAGTTGGTGCAGGTATAGCAACTATCCTTTTTGTTTTTACTCTTAAACACTTGGAGATTAATTTAAAGAAATCTAAAAGCAATAATACTATTCTTGGTCTATCTTTAATTGTGATTGTTTTGTTAGTTTTTAACTTAATGGATGATTTTCCAAGCTTTGGTGAATCTAAAATTACACAAAACTCAAATGTTACTGAGTATTATTTAGAGAATTCTAATAGTGAAATGGGAATTCCAAATGTTGTAACTTCGATCTTAGCCGGATACAGAGCTTTTGATACCCTTGGAGAGGTTATTGTTATTTTCATTGCTGGTGTTTCTGTCATTGGAATACTCAGAGAGGAAAAAGAAAATGAGTAAAATAAGCATTGTCTCGATTATCTCGGTTTTGATGATTCCCCTTATTCTTATTTTCAGTTTATATGTTCAATTTCACGGAGAATTTTCTGCGGGAGGAGGGTTTCAAGCAGGCGTTATCTTTGCATCAGCCTTTATACTGTATAGCCTAGTTTTTGGCATTGAAAAAAGTCAATCTGTTATATCGCTCGAGATATCTCAAAGGCTCATGGCGCTTGGTCTAAGTATTTATCTATTGGTAGGATTAATCGGAATTATGAGTGGCGCTAATTTCCTTGATTACAATGTCCTTTCTGCTAATCCTACGTCTGGACAAATGTTGGGAATTTTTTTAGTTGAGATTGGCGTAGGTCTAACCGTTGCAAATGTAATGATAGTAGTTTTCTATTCTTTTGCAAATATGAAGGTAACAAAAAAATGACTTATCTGCTAAATTTCATTTTGTTTTTGATTGGTTTATTGATTATTCTCAGAGAGCCAAATTATATAAAAAAGATAATTGGACTAAATATTTTTCAAGTATCAGTTTTTATTTTTTATATTTTAGTAAGTAAAATTAATAATGGTACTCCGCCTATTCTAGATTTAGGGGATTACGTGTATTCCAATCCTCTACCACATGTTTTGATACTTACCGCCATTGTTGTAAGTATTGCAACAACAAGTCTAGCGCTAGCTCTAGTAATGATGATAAAGAAAAAACACAATACTGTGAATGAAGATGAGGTTAAGTTAGATTAATTATGTCTCAATTACCTATACTAATTTTAGTTTTACCTATGTTGTTAGCACCAGTTCTACTTATTCTTAGAAATGTAGGTATAATGCATAGTCTTGTAACAATTGTTCTATTTATAAATTTTTTTCTAACTATAATTTTATTCCAACACGTATCGAGTGTGGAAAATATATTGTATGAGGTAGGTAATTGGCCTGCTCCATTTGGAATAAGGTTAAATGCAGATATCCTCTCAGTATTTTTTTTAATCATCATAAATTTTATGAGTTTGCTTTGCATAGCATCAGGTAAAAATCTAATAGAAGAGCAAGTTAATAAATCTACATCAAATTTATTCTATGTTGCTTGGTTATTATGCACTACTGGATTTTCAGGAATTATTTTAACTGATGATATTTTCAACTTATTTGTATTTTTGGAAATATCTTCACTCTCAAGTTATTTTTTAGTTTCACAAGGAAATTATAAAGGCTCTACTGTGGCAGCTCTACAGTACTTGTTCATTGGGAGTATAGCTGCTGTTTTCATACTACTCTCCATAGGTATCATTTATATGCAAACTGGTACGCTTAATATGCAAGATATTTCAATGAAGATTAGTTTAGTCGATTATAGTAACTCGGTTATGCTAGCTTTAGGATTATTCTTGATCGGTATAGGAATAAAATCTGCAATGTTTCCTCTTCATGGGTGGATTATAAAAACATATGCCTATTCTCCATCCGTGGTTACTACATTCTTTTCTGGTACTTCTACTAAAATAGGAATATATATTCTCATAAGAATATTTTTTGATGTATTTAACAATATAACTCCTCTGCAAAATTATCATTTGTCTGAATTAATCATATACTTATCACTCTTTGGAATTCTTGTTTCAACAGCATATGCAATTAAACAACAAGAGATAAAAAAAATGTTGGCACTCTCAAGTATTGCTCAACTGGGATACATTCTATTAGTTGCAATGTTACTCATACCTGAAGGGATTACCGCATCTTTAGTTCATGTGATAAATCATTCAGTTATAAAAACCGGTCTTTTTCTAGCCATAGCAATCATTTTCTTAAATAATCAAAATATTAAACTCGATGATTTATGTGGGTTAGGAAAGAAATATCCGCTGGTTATGGGGAATTTTATCATTCTCTCGCTAGGCTTGATTGGAATACCCCTTACAGCAGGTTTTATATCCAAATGGTACATAGTGCTAGCAATGCTTAAATCAGAGTACTGGTATTTTACCATTGTAGTTCTCATAACATCTTTTATGACATTTTTTTATATTTGGAAGATGATCGAAAATATCTATTTTAAATCTACAGACAATAACGAGTCTGTTGCTATTAAAAATTATCAAATCGCCTGCATAACAATTCTCACTACACTTACAATTTATTTTGGAATTGATACATCGCTTACAGCTGATGTTGCAGAGAGTATTGCTTATGATGTTTACTACGGTGCACTATAGATGAATATAATACTCGCTCATCTAGCATTTCTATTTTTCTCAATATTAATATTATATTTAGTTAGAAAAGAAAATTTCTCAGGAGCAGCACATGGATTAATAAGCTTCATTTCTGTCATATTCGTATTCTTTATAACATTCTCATTTCATGAGGTATCAAATAATAAGATTGTACTATTTGAGTTTATAGAAAATGCTCCGATATCATTTTACATTGATAGCTTAGGATTAGTTTTTTTAATAATTTCAAATTTATTATGGTTTTGTGTTGCAATTTATGCGACAAGATATCTAGATATAAATAAATATGACAAAAAAGGCGACTTTTATATATTCTTTTTAATTTCGATGTTTGCAACTAACGCAATAGTGTATTCTTCAAATCTTATTACGACATTTATATTCTATGAGCTACTTACAGTAGCAACATATCCGCTGGTTACGTTTAAAAAAGACGAAGAATCTGTAAATTCGGGTAAAAAGTATTTATATTATTTACTCGGAACATCTATTGTATTCTTATTACCTGCGATTGTTATTACCTATATACAAAATGGATCCGTCGAGTATACTCAAGGAGGTATTTTTTCGTCATCAAATCAAATAATTACTTTTATAGCATTAATTCTTTTTACATTAGGTGTTGCAAAGTCTGCACTGATGCCATTTCATAAGTGGCTTCCAACTGCAATGGTAGCACCAACACCAGTAAGCGCGCTTTTGCATGCTGTTGCTGTAGTAAAATCAGGTGTTTATATTATTATAAAAATAATACTTTTCATATTCGGGATAGAAGTCATTAAAGACAACGGTGCTGTTTTTATCATTCTGCTGGCCTCATTCACAACAATTATCGCATCTATTATTGCTCTAAAACAGGATAGTATTAAATTGAGGTTAGCATACTCTACAATTGGTCAGCTTGCCTATATCGTTTTAGCAACTGCTATCCTTGCTCCATTTTCTATCTTAGCGGCAGTGCTTCACTTAGCTTTTCATGCGCTGGGCAAAATAATCCTATTTTTATCAGCTGGGATAATTGCAACAAGAGTAAATGTTAAATATGTCTCTGAGATGAATGGGATAAGTACCTCGCTACCTTATACATCACTGCTTTTATCATTAGGTGCAATTATCATGGTTGGGCTACCACCAACCATTGGATTTATAAGTAAGTGGTTTTTGATACAAGGTATTATAGATGCAGATATGTATATCCTTGTCGCAGTAATCATTCTTAGTACAATTTTAAATGCTGCGTATTATTTTCCGATGATATATAAACCTTTTTTTGGGCCTAGTGATAAAACTTTTACATATAAAGAGGATATGTTCTTGGTTTTACCTGTAGCATTAATAGGACTGATTTCGGTAGTTCTATTTTTTACCGCTGAAACATTTATAATATTTATTGAGCAACAAATCTTATTATGAAAACACGGAAGAACATAATCTATAGTCTGGTCATTATCACAAGCTTGATGCCATATTTATATGTATTTTATGATTTTGGTAAAATTAAATTTGGTATTGATCATTATGTCGGTTTTTATCCAATATTTGGGTTTATAGCTTGTCTGCTTTTGATAATAATCGCTAAGTTAATCGGAGTTTTTTTAAAAAGAGAGGATACATTCTATGATGAGTAATCTTTTCCTACATCCTGCATTGCCCTTATTAGTTGGATCTATTTTAATTTTTATAGTAAAAACAAAAGTAAATATTATATCAATAGTATCTCTTATAATTTCGTTTATCTTTTTATTATTACTACCAATTGGCTCAAATACTGATTTTATATTGGAGAGTATGAATTTAAAGATTATTTCATCAACAAAATTATCATTTTTATTTTGTCTTGTTTTTTTGATTTTGGGTATAGTTGGAAAAATATTCTCTATATACCAAAAATCAATATCAGAAAAATCGTTGGTATTGTTGTACATAGCCTCTGCTGTAGGCGTCATATTCTCTGGTGATTTTATTGTTCTATATATTTTCTGGGAAATGATGGCAATATCATCAACGCTTGTAATTTGGTCAAGCTCTTCACCCTCAGCAATGAAATCAGGACAGAGATATTTACTGGTACATTTAATTGGCGGCTTAATATTACTTGTAGGTATACTAGGCATGTATAGTGAAACACAGAACTTAGCAATAAGAATTTTACAGTTGGATGAGTGGTACACTTGGTTTGTCTTGTTAGGTCTTTTATTGAACGCTGGTGCGCCACCATTCTCGCAATGGGTAGCTGACTCATATCCAGAAGGTAGCTATTCATCAACAGTTTTTTTATCGGCTTATACAACTAAGACTGCAGTGTTTGTATTGATGTCTACATTCGCGGGTACTAAGTTACTCATAATGGTAGGAATTTATATGATAATGTACGGTATCATTTACGCACTATTAGAAAATGATATAAGGAGAATATTATCTTACAGTATAGTAAATCAAGTAGGATTCATGATTGTTGGAATTGGAATAGGCTCGGAACTTGCTTTAAATGGGACTGCATCGCACGCTTTTACTCACATAATTTATAAAGGCTTACTGTTAATGTCTGCAGGTAGCGTAATATTTATGACTGGTAAAAGAAAATGTACAGATGTTGGAGGACTGTACAAAACTATGCCGCTCACAGCAACATGCGGAATAATTGGAGCATTTGCAATTTCTGCTTTCCCTCTCACGTCTGGCTTTATCTCAAAATCTATGATTTTAGAAGCGAGTTATTATGCTAATTTTGAGATTGTATGGTTATTTTTACTTATTGGATCAGCAGGCGTATTTTTACATGCAGGCATAAAATTCCCGTGGTTTGTCTTTTTCCATAGGGACAAAAAAATTGATACATCTGATCCGCCTGTTTTCATGAAAACCGCTATGGTGACTTTATCTTTTTTATGTATATTTTTGGGTATTTTTCCAAGTCATCTTTATTCAATTCTTCCATTCGAGAATTCGTACATCCCATACACTGCTAACCATGTAATTTCCCAATTGCATCTACTCGTGTTTTCTGGTCTTGCATTTTTTATGAGTCTTAAATATTTAGAGAGGACGCTTACTATTACACTAGACATTGACTGGATATACCGAAATAAACTTATTTTTCTAGACAATTTATATGAACAAATAAATAAGACTGTTTCGAATCTAGGAAGAATAATATGGAGTTCGTTTAGTAAGTTAAGATTAGAATATATTGAAAATGTTTTACTAAATCAGGCTACAATTACCGTAATGATGACCATAATACTTTTCATATTCGCAACAATACTATTGTTAAATGTTTAGCTTTTTCCACCAATAGAGATATTATCAATTAAAATAGAGCCAGTGCGAATATTACCTCTGTGATCAAAGTCATCACCTATACATATGATATTTTTTAACATGTCTTTCAAATTAGAAGCTACTGTAATTTCAGTAACTGGTGCAATAATTTTTCCATTCTCAATTAAATATCCAAATGCACCTCTCGAATAATCACCTGTAAGTGAATTTGCTCCAGATCCCATCATTTCGGTGATGAGTATTCCATTACCCATTGTTTTTAAAATATCTTGAGGATATTCATTCTTTGATTCAATAACTATGTTTGTTATTACACCATTTCCCGTACATTTTTGATTAAGTTTTCTCGATGAATATGTATCTAACAAATAAGTTTCAAGAACACCGTCATTAACTATTATCTTGTCTTGAGTCACTACTCCATCACTGTCAAAAGGCCTTGTACCAGAACCACCTTTGATGAGAGGCACCTCTTTCAAAGAAATGTAATCAGGGAATATGTTTTTTCCAATACTATCGAGTAGAAAGCTTGCTTTTTTATAAATTGCAGGACCAGATATAGCAGTTAAAAAATTAACAATAATCGATGAAGACATCTCTGGAGAAAATACTACAGGGCACGACCTCGTGCTAATTGCTTTAGCACCTAATCGACTTATAGCTCTTTTCGCTGCTTTTTTCCCTACTATGTCTGGGCTCTCTAATTCTCTAAAATCTGAAGAGGCAGCATACCAATAATCTCTCTCCATAGAGGAATCTTCTTGAGCAATAACAATACAAGATAAATAATGACCAGATGATTTATAGTGGCCAAAAGTTCCATTTGAGCTGATAATCATATGTTCGCTATTAGTTGTGCTAAATGATGAGCCTTCAGAATTAACAATCCTTTTATCGGAGTCAAATGCACTTGTCTCACACTCTCTTGTTATATTAATGACTTCATCAATACTCATTTTAATTGGATTATATATACCTAAATCTATCGATGCTTCTTGAATACAGTTCTCATTAGGGATTCCATGGCATTGGTCTTCTTGTGTGTTTTTTGAGATGTCTATGGCTTTATTAATCGTAGTTATAATACTAGTCTCTGATAAGTCATTAGTTGAAGCTGTGCCTTTTTTTTGATTATTGTATACCGTTACTCCAAGAGCTACGTCATTATGATATTCAATATTCTCCAATTCTTTAGAGCGACAATTCACTGTAAACCCATCTGTGATAGCGACATTGAATTGAAGATCTATGTTTCTGCTTTTAAAGTCTTTGACATATTTATCTATCCTTGACTTTACATCTCTAGACCTATCCGAGAGATTATTCAAACTTCTGTACCTCCGACAGTTATCTCATCGATTTTAAGGGAAGGTTGGCCTACTCCCACTGGTACACTCTGGCCATCTTTACCACATGTCCCAACTCCGTCATCCAATTTGAGATCATTCCCCACCATAGATACTTTTTTTAATATTTCTGGACCATTACCAATAAGAGTCATACCTTTAATTGGTGTAGTAACTTTACCTTTTTCGATTATATAAGCTTCAGACGCACTAAAAACAAATTGACCATTAGTAATATCTACTTGTCCACCTGAGAAATTAACGGCAAAAATACCTTTGTCTACAGAAGATATAATTTCGCTCTGGTCATATTCACCAGGTAACATAAATGTATTAGTCATTCTTGGCATTGGTAAATGAGCATAGCTTTCTCTCCTTCCGTTTCCAGTAGGTTTTGTTTTCATAAGTTTTGCATTAAGTTTGTCTTGCATATAACCTTTTAAAATGCCTTTTTCTATTAGCATAGTATTTTCCGTAATACATCCTTCGTCATCTATTGATAGAGAACCTCTTCTCTTTTCAATAGTTCCATCATCAACTATTGTGCATTGTGAAGATGCTACTTGTTCGCCTATCAAACCAGAGAATGCAGATGTTTTTTTTCTGTTGAAATCTCCCTCAAGACCATGACCTATTGCTTCATGTAAAAGAACTCCAGGCCAACCTGGGCCAAGGACTACTGTCATCATTCCAGCTTTTGCTTCTATAGCCTCTAAGTTTACGTTTGCTTGTCTTAATGCCTCATCAGCGTGTTTCATTCCAAAAGTATCATTAAGTATTTCTTTGTAGCTGAAGCGTCCTCCGCCACCGGAACTTCCTCGCTCTCTTCTTTCTCCCTTTTTAAGAATTATCATAATGTTAAACCTTACAAGTGGTCTTAGGTCACTTGCTTTCAGTCCGTCACTATTCAGAACCATCATTGATGTGTGCGATGCAGCAATATTTACAATTACCTGCTCGACTCTATTATCTTTTGTTCTGACATACTTATCAATTTTCTTTAAAAAAGATACTTTGATGCTCTCAGACATACAATCTATAGGTGACTCAGACTCATAAAGTTTTTTATAACCAATTACAGATTGAATTTTTTTCTTCTCTTCAGTGCCTTGTTTTGCAATCGATTTTGCCATTGTAGCTGCTTTTGATAAGTCTTCATAATCAAATGAATTACTGTATGCAAATCCAGTTCGCTCGCCTACTATAGATCTGATGCCCACTCCACCGTCTATATTTGAAGATCCGCTTTTTACTATACCATCCTCCAGCGACCAACTCTCAGATTGACTGTATTCTAGATATATATCAGAGAAATCTACAGATTTAGGACAAGCCATCGATATTAAATTTTCTAATTTACTATCTGGCAAATCATATAATTCAGAAAAGCATGTTTGATCTTTCATTTTTTCAATAACCTCATGTGATTCAAAACAGGAAATTTTTCCCTGATAGAGTATAATTGTTTTCTATTGATCTCACTTAAAATAAAACCGTTGCCCGACTCAATTTTGCTTACAATCTGCCCCCATGGATTAACGATCATTGTATTGCCGTGAGTTTTTCTCCCACTTATGTGATATCCATCTTGGCAAGATGTAATTACATAACTTAGATTCTCAATCGCCCTAGCTTTGACTAAGGTATCCCAATGAACTTTACCGGTTTGTTCCGTGAATGCGGCTGGTAAAATTATTGTCTCAACATCATCTAGATGCTGTTGTCGAAATAATTCAGGAAATCTAAGATCATAACAGCAGCCTAAGCCAGTAATACCAATAGGTGTCTCTATGACTTGAATTTTATCACCAAATTCAAAAATTTCAGATTCATTATATGATTCATCAGAATCTGGCAATCTAACATCAAAAAGGTGTATTTTGTCGTATCTACAAACTATATCACCAACATCATTAAAAATAAAAGTTGCCGCTCTTACTTTATGTGCATTATCAGTTTTTATAGGTATTGTTCCCGCCACAACCCATAATTTATATTGCTTGCAATAATCCGATATTAAATTTTGAATAACACCATTGCCTTGAGACTCAGAATGTTCAAGGAACTCTTTATCATTCTCAGGCATAAGAGCAAAATTCTCGGGCAAAACAACAATTTTAGCATTGGTTTTAGAAATTTCTTTGAGCAAGTCTCCAACAACAAGCATATTGGCTTGAATGTTTGGGCCAGAATTAAGTTGTATGGCTGCTACGTGCGACATGCATCACCCTCCTAAAGAATTAGCATATATTAATTTTTAATAGGTTTAAATGTCTCAACAAGATTTATTTCTGGATCTTTCCAAGAACCTTTGATTGTATACTCAACAGCAGCAAGCTCATTTGTATCGATGCCAATTTCTTTGAGCACTTTATCATAAAAGATTGAAGCTACGGCCCCTATTGGTCCTCCTAAAAGCGTTCCAGATATTAAACTCATGGATGACAAATCTGGAATATAAGTTAGTTTCTGATCATGAGTTTGTTGCTTGATATTAGAAGTTCCTGAAATATTCATTTCACCAAACGTGCCAGACAGGTTTAGATTATTAACGCTAGCAATTGATTTCTCAAATAGAAATTCTCCATTCATTTTATCAAAAGACAAGCCGCTAGAGAAGAAATCACTGAAGTCAAGAGACAATCTTTTTTGCAATGATGCAATGCTAAAGAGGCCAAGGAGTTGACCAATGACTTTTGTTTCTTTTTGTATTTGTAGAAATTCCCCATCAGTCATAGAAACAGTTATGCTACCAACAAAGTTCTCAAGTGAGAATAAATCCGGAGAGCCTTTCCATTGTCCAATCATTCTAGAATTTAGTTTTCCCCGTTTAATAATATCCCTATAACCTAATTCATTGAGAGATTTTCCAAAATTACTACTACTAAAATTCCCATCAAAAAAAGTAATTTGATTCCCTGATGTATTTACCCATTTCCCGCTTGCATTCATAGATAAATTTTTATTCTGAAAAGATAATTGATCTAGCGTCATTCCATCACGACTCTTAAATGAACTTAATTTCATATTATTAAAAATAGAGTTTCCAATTCTTGCTCTTTTAATTGATATTTCCATATGAGGATAGATGCTTGGATCCGCACTTCCTTGAAAATCATTCATATTGAAGTATTGCAATTTTGCATAAAGTCTATTTTCTCGTGTGGTTTCTGAGGGAATTATAATTGAGCCTTGCAGAGAAGGTGAGCTAACATTTAAGTATGCGTCACCTTTTTGATAATATAATCTCATATCATAATCTTCGAAAGTTATATCCACATATCTTTTCTTGTTATTTGTAATATTATATTTAACAAACAAATTCTTTTTGTCATCGGCTCTTTTCGCAAAGGGTTCAAATAAATCTAACGACATGCCTTTCATATCCGACTTTAATATTATTACAACATTTGTGTTATCGCCAGATTTCATAAACTTGAGGGACAACTTAGATAGCGCATTTCCATCAAGATAATCGAGATTACCAAACAGATTAGTTTCTTTAAGTGATTTTATCGAGATATTCCCTATACCTTGAAGAGTGTATTCTAAAATATTATTTTGTTTAGTAGTAAAAGCTCTGAAGTTAAAATTATCTTGATTCAATTTAAATTTAGACGCTTTCGATATAATATAATTATTCAGAAAGTTTACTGTTATGTTATCTGAAGATCCAAAAATTTCATATTCCTCAGATTTAAATATAAAATCTGAAAAAATAACTTTACCAAAATTATACTTATTTTTATCAATGCGAAGCTCATTATATTCAATTACATACCTTGAAT
>AACY020311098.1_pt1 | contig 25770 bp, 31 predicted proteins | sample 267378 | NCBI WGS metagenome assembly AACY02 (sample SAMN02954345, study PRJNA13694) | marine metagenome | biome: aquatic; feature: ocean; material: water; isolation source: isolated as part of a large dataset composed predominantly from surface... | reverse complement strand
CCCCCAGGCCTCAACAACAACCCGGGGCGGCCCGAGTCGGGCGTAGGCCATGGGGAGGGTCGTGGAGTTGAAGAAGCCGCCCGCCGGCGCGGTCCGACTGGCCGAGGCGGGCGCGCTCTGGAGCATGAACCAGCTCGCGCGCCAGTTCGGCATGGATCGCGCGACGGTGCGGCGGCGCCTGGCTGATCTGGCACCCGCGGCGACGCACGCGGGGCATCCCGTGTTCTCCCTCGAGGACGCGGTGCATCGGCTCTTCGCACGAGATCAGGGCGGCCCCGAGGATCTCGAGAACCTGCCCGTCGACCCCTTCAAGAAGAAGGCCGCGGTGCAGGCGCTGCACGAGCTCGCCGACTACCGCGAGCGGATGGGCGAGCTGGTGGCGAGAGCGCAGGTGGAGCAGGAGATGGCGGGGCTGGTGAAGCGAGTCTCGACGTTCCTGGACACTCTCCCGGACATCCTCGAGGCGGATGCCGGCCTGACGCCGGTCCAGGTCGAGGAGACGATTCGAGTGGCCGAGCGCGTCCGCGCGGAGCTGGTGGCGGCGATCGAGTCCGACGAGGACCTCGGTGGCTGAGACGCTGCTGGCCGACGCCAGAGAGATCCGCCGGAGCACAGCGCGCCTGCTGAGGCGCCGTGACGCCGAACCCGTCTCGCAGTTCTGCGCCCGCGAGGTGCAGATCCCGGACGGGACGCAGGTGAGGCCCTTCTCGGCCGATCTGGCGCCGTACATGGTCGAGCCGATGAACCTGCTCCCGAGCAGGCTCTACGAGGCGGTGATCTTCGCGGGCCCGGCGCGGAGCGGGAAATCGGTCGCGCTGATCGACTGCGCCTGGGCCTACGCCGTGGCCTGCGCGCCCGGGGACACGCTGCTGCTGCAGATGACCCGCCTCGCGGCGCGGGACCACTCCAAGAAGCGCGTCGACAAGATGATCCGGAACTCGCCCGCGCTGGCCGCGGAGCTGAGCCCGCGGGCGCACGACGACAACACGCACGACAAGGTGTTCCGGAACGGCATGACCCTGACGCTTGGCTGGCCGACGGCGGCGCAGCTCGCGAGCCGCTCGTTCCGCTACGTCCTGATCACCGACCTCGACAAGATGGACGAGGACGTCGACGGCGAGGGCGACGTGTTCGGCCTGGCTTCGACGCGGACGCTGACGTTCCGAAGCGCCGGCATGTCGATTGCGGAGGCCGCCCCGGGCACGCGCGTCCTCGACCGGAAGTGGCGGGCCCCGAAGGACGCGCCGCACATGATGGCGCCGGCACGCGGGATCGCGGCGCTGTACAACTCGGGCGATCGGCGGCGATGGTACTGGCACTGCAGGCACTGCCGTACCTGGCACCGACCGGAGTGGCCGGACTGCATCACCTGGGATGACGAGATCACGGATCCGGATCTCGCCGCGGAGACGGTGCGTTACGTCTGCCCGAACTGCGGCGTGCTCGAGGAGCCATCGATCCAGATCTCGCACAACCGCGGCGGCGTCTGGTGCCCGGAGGGCATGGAGATCTCGGCCGACGGCGAGCTGCTCGGTGAGCCGCGCCGGACGCGGCGGGCGAGCTTCGCGATGGAGGGCCCTGCGGCCGCCTACCGGCGCCCGCAGGCGCTGGTGGCCGAGTACCTGCGCGCGCTGCGCGACTTCGAGCTCACGAACTCCGAGGGCTCGCTGCAGAAGTTCTACAACACGACGATCGGGCGGCCCTACATCGGGCGCCATGCACACGAGGCGCGTCTCTCCGAAGACCTCCTCGAGCGCGTCGAGCAGCTCGGGTACCGGGTGGTCCCTCAGGGCGTCCGGTTCCTGACCGCCGCCGTCGACGTGCAGAAGAACCGATTCGTAGTTCAGGTCCACGGCTGGGGCGTCGACCTCGAGCAGTGGGTCGTCGATCGCTTCACGGTCTTCCAGAGCTCGAGGCGCGATCGCGACGGGAAGCGACTGCCGATCGAGCCCGCGGTCTACCTGGAGGACTGGAAGCTGCTCGTCGAGCAGGTGATCGCGCGCAGCTATGAGCTCGACGACGGCTCTGGCCGGCGCATGGGCATCAAGGTCAGCGCGTGTGACTCCGGAGGCGTCGCGGGCGTCACCGACAAGGCCTACGAGTTCTGGCGCTGGCTGCGTCGGCAGGGTCTGACGGACCGCTTCATCCTGGTGAAGGGCGAGCGCCGCCAGAGCGCGCAACGCGTGAAGCTCTCCTACCCGGACAGCGATCGGAAGGATCGGAAGGCGAAGGCACGCGGCGAGATCCCGGTCTACCTGCTGAACACCACGGACCTGAAGGACACCACGGACGCCGAGCTCGGCCGCACCGAACCGGGGCCGAAGTTCGTCCACCTGCCGGACTGGCTGGACCAGGCGTTCTTCGACGAGCTCACGGCTGAGGAGCGCGGTCCGAAGGGGTGGGAGCGCCAGGCGGGCCGCGCGAACGAGGCCTTCGACCTGTTCGTCTACGCCCGGGCGGGCGTGATCGCTGTGAAAGCGGAGCGCATCCGCTGGGAAGAGCCGCCGGCGTGGGCGCGGGAGTGGGACCGGAATTCGCTGGTGGTCGCCGGGAATGACTCTGCCGCTGCGGGATCGACCGCGCCCCGTCGTCGCCGTGGGCGGCGCGTCCGATCGAGAGGAGTGACCTGATGGCCGAGTCTGCTGAGCTCACGCGCCTGCGCGCGGATCTCGCGCGCGTCCGTACGACGATCGAGCAGATCGAGACCGACGGCGTGAAGTCGTTCAACGGCGGCGAGTACGGCGGCGAGAACCTCGACCTGCGCACGCTGTACGACCGCGAGCGCACGCTGCAGAAGCGCATCACGCGCCTGGCGCGCGGCAACCTCCGACCCGGGATTCCTGTCCGATGACCTCTCTCGCGAAGCCTCGGATCCGCATGCGTGCGGGCGAGTACTCGAGCTACGAGACCGCCAGCCAGTTCCTGCAGATGGCGACGTGGGTCGCCTCGGGTGGCGACGCGGATGCCGTCGAGTACGAGCGCACCGAGCTCGTGCGCCGGTGCTGGGACCTCTACCGGAACAACCCGCTCGCGACCGGCGCCGTGGACACCGTCGTCGACAACGTCGTCGGCACCGGGCTGCGCATGCAGTCGCGGATCGACGCCGCCCGGCTCGGGCTCACGCAGGACCAGGCGGACCAGTGGGAGGCCGATGTCGAGGCGCGCTTCGAGGCCTGGGCGACGCGGCCGGAAGAGTGCGACCTCGAGCAGCGCCTGACGTTCGTCGATCACCAGCGGCTGGCGCTCACGACGGCGCTCTGCTCCGGTGACGCGCTGATCTCCCTGCCCTCGGTCCGTCGCCCCGGCACGATGCACTCGACGCGCATCCAGGCGATCGACCCCGGCCGTCTGACGAACCCGCAGAACGGCGTGGACACCATGCAGCTCACTGGCGGCGTCGAGCGCGACCGCTATGGCGCGCCGTGGCGCTACCACGTGCTCTACGCCCACCCGGACAGCGCGAAGGTGGACGCGCACATCCAGCGATGGATGGCGCTCCGTGCGCGCGGGCCGTTCACGGGCCGCCGGAACGTCGTGCACCTGTTTCGCTCGATGCGGCCCGGACAGACGCGCGGTGTTCCCTTCCTGGCGCCCGTGGGCGGCAAGTTGAAGCAGCTCGACCGCTACACGGACGCGGAGATCGTCGCCGCCGTCGTCGCGGGCCTGTTCGCCGTGTTCGTGAAGACGGAGGACGGCGAGGGCCTCGGCCACGGCGAGGACAGCGAGCTCGCGCAGGACGTAGCGCAGAACCCCTCTCTGCAGAAAACCGCGGTGCAGACGCTGACGCCGGGCATGGTCGCCGACCTAGCACCGAACGAGTCCGTCGAGTCCGTGAACCCCGGGCGCCCGAACGGCAACTTCGGAGGGTTCTTCGAAGCGATCGCGCTGCAGATCGGCGCCGGCACCGGGATCCCGCTCGAGATCCTGCTGAAGCACTTCCGGCGCAGCTACAGCGCCAGTCGCGGCGCGCGGCTCGAAGCGAACCGCATGTTCATGAGCCGCCGCCGGTGGATGGCGTCGGCCTGCTGCCAGCCGATCTACGAAACGTGGCTGATGGAGCAGATCGAAGAGGGACGCATCCGCGCGCCCGGCTTCCTCGAGGACCCGGAGAAGCGCGCCCTGTGGTCGCGGGCTGACTGGATCGGACCGAGCTCCGGGCAGCTCGACCCGGTCAAGGAGACGCAGGCCGAGTTCATGGCGTTCGAACTCACGGCGACGTCGCTCAGCGACATCACGCAGCGCCTGTACGGCCAGAGCCACGAGGTGGTGGTCCACCGCATCGGACGCGAGCGCCGCCTGCTGACTCGCGAGGGCGTGCCGATCCCGAGCCGAGGCAACCAGGAAGAGGAGACCGAGTTCCCGTCTGACGACGACGGTCCCGAGGGCGCCGGCGAGGACTGAGCTGCCGCCCGAATCGATCGACCCACGCGAAGCCGGCCTTGAGCCGGCTTCGTCGTTTTGGAGACCTGAGATGCAACACCTGCGCGCCCTGGGCGACACGATCTTCGCGATGCACCGGCCCGCGCTCGAGCAGCTCCTTACGACCATCGAGGCCCGTCAGAACGTCCCGGGCGGCCTGCTCGAGGAGGAGGCGGTCGCGGCCCGTCAGGACGCCGAGCCCGTCGAAGGCGCTGGCCGCGCCTACCGGATCGAGAACGTCGGCGTTCTGCCAGTGCACGGCGGCGTCCGCCCGCGCGGATCCGAGTGGGGCTGGCTGTTCGGCTACGGCGGCTTCGTGCTCGAGCACGCCGCGCGCGATCTGCGCGCGCTCGTCGAGGACCGGCGTGTCGACGCGATCCTCCTCGACGTGTCCTCGCCCGGCGGGATGGTCGAGGGCGTGCAGGCCTTCGCGGAGCTGGTGGCTGCCGTCCGCGAGCGGAAGCCCGTCCAGGCCTACGCCAGTGGCATGGCGGCGAGCGCCGCCTACTGGATCCCCGCTGCGGCTCAGCGCCTGGTGATGAACCCGACCGCCGAGGCCGGCTCGATCGGCGTGATCGCCACCTATCTCGACTGGTCGAAGTTCGACGAGCAGCTCGGTATCGAGGAGATCGAGTTCGTCTCCTCGCAGTCCCCGAACAAGCGCCCCGATCCGAAGAGCGAGGCGGGCGCCGCACTCATTCAGCGCCGGGTCGACGACCTGGCGGAGATCTTCGTCGAGACGGTCGCGGGATTCCGCGGCGTGTCTCGCGATGACGTCATCGCGCGCTTCGGCGCCGGCGACGTGATGGTCGGGAGGCGCGCCGTCGAGGCAGGCCTTGCCGACGACGTGGGCAGCTTCGACGAGATGCTGTCCGAACTCAGTAGAGCGAACAGGAGAATGGGGATGCCCCTTTCCGAGAACGCGATGAAGCAGCTCAAGGCCTCGATCGAGGGCGCGAGCGTCGACGAGCTCCGGGAGGCGTCCCCGGCACTCGTGAAGTCCATTGAGGACGCCGCCTTCGCCCGTGGTGAGGAGGCCGGCAAGGCCTCCGGCCTCGAGCAGGGCAAGAAGGAGGCGGCCGAGGCCGCCGCAACGGCCGAGCGTGAGCGGATCGCCGCCATCGACGCCCTGGCCATCCCCGGCACGGAGGAGATCGTCTCCGCCGCCAAGCAGGACCCGAACGCCACGGCCGGCGACGTCGCGCAGCAGATCATCGCCGCGCAGCGCGAGGGCCGGATCGCTTTCGGTTCCCGCTCGAGCGCCGAGGCCCCGCCGATCGTGCCGCCCATGGGTGGCGATCCGAACGCCGATCCGGAACAGGCGGCGCTCGACGCAGCCGTCGACGCCGCGGCCAAGGCCCACAGCGGGCGCGCGGCCTGAGCCGCCGCCTTCCCTGTCCCAGATGGAGTGACACGAGATGAGTGTTTCCGATCAGTCCCATGCCTACGACGCGCTGCGCGCGGGCGACTTCCCGGTGGTCACGAAGGCCGTGACCGTGGTGTCCGGCCAGACGCTGGTCCGCGGCGAGGTCGTCGGCGAGATCACGGCGAACGGCAAGGTCGCCGCGTCTCTCGGTGCGTCGGACGACGGCTCCGAGACGCCGACGATGATCATGGCCGAGGCGTGCGACGCGTCCGGTGGTGACGCGGTCGGCGTGGCCTACGTCACCGGCGAATTCAACGAGGACGCGCTGACGATCGGCGCGGGCCTCACGGCCGCCGGCATCGAGCCCGGGCTCCGCGCTCGCGGCATCTTCCTCAAGTCGCCGGTCTCGGCCTGAGCCAGCGCCCAGCAACCTGACACGGAGAACTGAGAGATGACCGCAAGCCTGTTCGAGACGCGGCGGATGCTGCGCATGCTGGACCAGATGCTGGTCCCGAAGACGTTCCTCCTCGACCTGTTCTTCTCCTCGGTGGAGACGTCGAACGAGGAGAACATCGACATCGACATCATCAAGGGCAAGCGCCGGCTCGCGCCGTTCGTGAGCCCGCAGCTCGAGGGCAAGCCCGTCGAGCGCATCGGCTTCACCACGCGGACCTACAAGCCGCCCTACGTGAAGCCGAAGATGGTGTTCGACACCTCGCACCTGCCGGACCGCATGCCCGGCTCGACGATCTACGACGCCGCCGGCAGCCCGGCGTCGCGCGCGGCGGCGCAGCTGGCGAAGGACTTCGCCGAGATGATGGACATGATCGTCCGTCGCGAGGAGTGGATGGCTGCCCAGGCCCTCAACAACGGCGTGATCACCGTCACCGGCGAGGGCGTGTCCGACTCGATCGACTTCGGCATGCCTGCGACGCACAAGATCACGCTGACGTCCACGGACAAGTGGACCGACGCGGCGTCCAACCCCATCGCCGACCTCATGGCCTGGCGCCGCCGCGTCGCGCAGAGCTCCGGCCTCGTCCCGAACGCGGCCGTCGTCGGCGCCAACGTCGTGGACGCGTTCCTCGCGAACGAAGAGGCGGGGAAGCAGCTCGACACCCGTCGGGCGGACATCGGTGCAATCCGGGTCCAGGAGCTCCCGAGCGGCGCCACGTACCTCGGGTCGCTGTTCTCCGGCGGTCTCGACCTCTACACGTACGACGAGTGGTACATCGACGACGCCGGCAACGAGCAGCCGATGGTGCCGGTCAACAAGGTGTTCCTCGGCTCCACGCGTGCCCGGACGGCTCGGCACTACGGGATGATCCGCGACATCGAGGCAGGTGACGCCTCGGTCCGCTGGTTCCCGAAGAGCTGGGTGCAGCCGGACCCGTCCGCTCGCTGGACCATGCTCCAGAGCGCGCCGCTGGTGGTCCCCCACCAGATCGACGCGTTCCTCACGGCTCAGCCGATCGACTGACGCCGCCTCGGCCGCGCCGCTCTGGCGCGGCCGAGTACTTCCTCATCCGGTTGTCCGGGCCGCCTTGGCGGTACCCGGGCGGCCTCCAATGGAGATCTATCCCATGAGCGAAGTCATGGTCGCTCTGATCGCGCTGCAGACCGTCAAGGTCGGCGGCCAGTACGTGGAGCCCGACGGCCGCTTCGAGCTGCCGGAGGACGAAGCGGCCCGTGTCTGCGGCCTGGGCGCCGCGCGCCGTGCCGATGGCGCCGATGCAGAGCCGCAGTCCGACGACGACGCTGGTGGCGGCGAGCCGTCCCTCGAGGACGAGATCGTGCAGGCGATCGGCATGCTCGATCCGGACAGCGAGGACGACTGGACGCAGGCCGGCAAGCCGGAAGTCCGCGCCCTCGAGACGGTCCTGAGCAAGGACATCACCGCGCAGCAGCGCGATCAGGCCTGGGAACGCTTCCAGGCGGAGCGAGACGCCGGCTGATCCATGGCCGACCTCTCGCGCTTCCACCGTGCGGCCGCGCGTCACGCCGGCCGCACGGTCTCTTTCCGCAGCCCACTCGACGAAATCACGGCCGTCGAGGTGCTGCAGGTGCGTTCGCCGACCGTGTCGCAGCTCGACGCCGAGCTCCCGGGCTACACGCACCACCTGGACGTTCGAGCAGTGGACCTTCCTGACGTGGAAGAGGGCTGGCGCCTCACGCTCGACGGCACGGACTACGAAGTCATCGACGCCGAACCCATCGGCCCCGATGACGCGATCACGCGCTGCTACCTCGAGGCCCGCGGCGAGGAGATCGCATGACAGACCATCGCCGTCTGCAGATCGTGATCGCCGTGCACGGGGCGCTTCAAGGCGCCACCGCGGCCGGATCTGCCTGCTACATCGGTCGCTTCAGCCGCATCACCGACGACCTCGCGCTGAACGTCATCCACGGAAACGACGACCCGCTGGCGGGTTCTGACGCCAACGCCACCACCTTCGACAGCGACCTCGAGGTGTTCGTGGACATCTCCGTGCGCGCGCGGAGTGACGCTGCGGACGGCTCGGCCGTACCGCGCTGGCTGCAGCAGCTGTCCGACCTCTCCGCGGAGGTGCACCAGAAGCTCCTTGAGGCCCCGCAGCTCGGCCTCGGCTTTCTGTTCGAGATCGAGCCGGACGGCGTCGAGGCGCCGCGCGTCGACGGCGAGACGGAGAAGCGTCACGCAACGCTCCGGACCCGCTGGCGCGCGCGGTACCGGCACGCCTACGACGACCCCACGGCCTGAGGAGGGCCCATGGCCAAGAAGCAGAAGGCACCGCCCCAGGTGCAGTACGCCCCGAACCGGAAGCCCGGATCTCGGACCGTCGAGCGTCCGGCCGGCGAGCTGCCGGATCCGAACGCCACCGCCACGCAGCAGACCGCTGACCAGACGCCGCCCGCCGGCGACGCGCAGGAGTAGGAGACGGCGCCATGCCCAACGCGAACCGCAGACAGATCGTCCTGGTGAAGATCGAGGACACCCACCGGGTCGATGCAGAGCCGGACGGTACGAACGCCGTCCTCGTGCGCGCCCTGACGCCGAATCCGGCCGAGGGCGCCACGCTGAACGAGCGCCGCCTGATCGACGGCAGCTTCGGCCGCAACCTGCACGCCTGGGGCGGCTCGCTGCACGGCATTCAGCTCGAGGTCGAGCTCAAGGGCAGCGGCGCGGCCGGCACGCCGCCGGAGTGGGCGCCGCTGCTGCGCGCGTGCGGCTTCGCGGAGGACATCACCGTGTCGACGTCGGTCGCCTACACGCCGGCCTCGGGCGATTCCGGTACCCCTCACGAGTCGGTGACGATCTACTACAACCAGGACGGAGTCCTCCGCCGCCTCATCGGCTGCCGCGGCACGATGACCCTGAATGCCGTCGCCCGCGAGATCCCGGTGATGACGTTCAACATGATCGGTCACCAGGGCGCCGCGGACACCGACACGGCGCTCCCGACGCCGACGCTGGACGCCACGGTCCCGGTGCCGTTCCGCGCCGCGGCGCTGTCCCTCGACAGCTTCACGCCCGCGGCCGGTACCTTCACGCTCGATCTGCAGAACGAGATCCCGCAGCGGCCGGACATCAACGGCGCCGACGGCTTCGCGGACCTCGACATCCTCGATCGGAACATCGTGGGCACGCTGAACCCCGAGCTCCGCTCGATCGCCTCGAAGGACTGGCTCGCGAAGTGGCGCGAGGGCGCCGCGATGGCGCTGTCGATCGGCCCCGTGGGCAGCGTCGCCGGGAATCGGTGGGCACTGTCGGCCGGGAAGGTCCAGATCGCCGGCACTTCGTTCGAAAACTCGGACGGCGTCATCCGCAACCCGCTCGAGCTCGCCTTCGTCAAGGACGCCGGCGACGACGATGTGACTCTGACCCTGACGTGAGGCCGGTGCCGTGAAGATCCGAACCCTTCGTGCCCCGCAGTGGGTGCAGCTCGATCCGGACGATCAGGCCCGCTTCCAGATCCGGCCCCTGACCGGCGAGGAGCGCATGGAGCTCAGCCAGCACGTCTGGTTGAGCCCTCGCATCCTGCAGATGCCCGTCGACGCCATGTACCGGGCGGTCCGCCGGGGCCTCGCCGGCTGGGACGGTGTCGTCGACGAAGAGACCGGCGAACCGGTGCCGTTCTCCGTCGACGTCATCGACGACCTGCCCGAGGGCGCCGTCGCGGCGCTGGTGCAGCAGATCCACGCCCTCTCGACGCTCGGCCGGGTGATCCCTCCGGTCGAGGACGCTGACGGCCGCGTCGATCCGGACGCCGCCGACCGCTACTTAGCTGAGGACGAGGCGGGAAACTCCGACTCGCAGTAGCAGTCCGGCGGAACTGGTCCCGCTTCGACTGCGGGTCCTGCGACTGCGAGATCCAGGCCGAGGCCCTGCCGGAGGGTCTGACGCCGTTCAGTATCGAGCTCGGTGGGCGCGAGTACTCCACTCGCACCTGCCCCCGCCAGCTCGTCACCGCCGCCTCCTGGGAGTGGCTGCGGCTCCACCACTTCTACGATCGCGGATTGCTGCCATTCACCGGCGGCCTGCTCGAGCAGCCGAACCGGTTCCTCGAGGCGATGGAGATCATAGATGGCGCGAACGCCGAGAGCCAAGTTCGAGATCACGGCCGAGGATAAGACCCGGGCGGCGTTCGATCGCGTTGAGCGGGGCTTCCGCCAGGTGCGTGACGCGGGGCTGGCCGTCGCCGGCGTCGGTGCCGCGCTCACGGCCGTCACTGTGCGGGCTGTCGGCACGGCAGACGCCCTCGCGAAGAGCGCGCGTGCTGCGGGCTTTACCGGCGAACGCTTCCAGGAGCTGATCTTCACAGGCAGCCAGCTCGGTATCCAGCAGGAGGCGATGACCTCCAACCTCGAGCGGTTCACGAAGCGCATCGGCGAGGCGGCGAATGGCACCGGCGCGGCCGCCAAGATGTACGAGCAGCTGGGCATCGAGGTGGTCGACGCGAACGGCCGTGTCCGAGACTCTGATGCGATCCTCCGCGACGTCGCCGAGGCCATGCAGCGTCTCGAGACTGACGCCGAGCGGTCCGCTGCGGCCGCGGCACTCTTCGGCCGCGAGGGCATCCGCCTTGGCGCGGCGCTCGCCGGCGGCCCTGCCGTGATCGACGACCTGGCGCGCACCGCACGCGAGCTGGGCCTCGTTCTCGACGAGGACCTGCTCACGAACGCCGAGGCGGCCTCCGACCAGCTGGATCGCATGCAGCGGATCGTCTCCGCGCAGGCCACCGTCCTCGGTGCGGAGCTGTTCCCGGCCGTGATTCAGGCCGGCAACGCTTTCGCCTCTGCGGTGCCGCACATCCGGCAGTTCTTCGACCTGCTCAACCAGGAGAGTGAACTTCGCCTGTTCGGCCAGATCGCGCATGTACGTGAGCGCATGGACACGCTGCGCGAGATCATCTCCGGCGGTGATGTGCCGCTCGAGATATTCGGGATGGACACGGGGCTGCGGCGCCCTGGCCGGGACAGCGACCTCGGCCCCGCCGTGCGCGAGCTTGAGGCGCTCGAGGAGGTGCTGGAGACGCTTGAGCAGAAGCGTACGGCGCTGCAGGCGCGGACCCAGGCAGATGCGCCGGCCCTCATCGATCCGGCCAGTCTGCTCGTCGAAGGCGAGGGCGAGGGACGCCTTCGCGGCGGCGAAGACGCCGATCTCCAGCGTGAGCAGGAGAAGACCGAGCGCCTCCTCGAGGCCCAGCAGACGCGCTTCGAACGCCTGCGCGAGGCCCGCCTGACTGCCGAGCAGCGCGACGTCGAGCTCGAGAACGAACGCTTCGAGCGCGAGATCGAGAAGCTGGCCGAGGAGCGCGAGATGCTGCTCGAGAACGAGCTCGTGACCGAGGAACAGAAGGCCGAGCTTCGTGCTCAGTTCCGGCAGGCTGAGGAGGACGCTCACGCCGAGCACACTGGCCGCCTCAATGAGATCTCGCGTCGCCGAGCCCAGGAGCAGCAGCGCATCGACGACCAGCTGGCGCGCCAGCAGGAGCGAACCGCGGACCGCGGCCGCGCCGCCGTCGTGGCGTCCCTGCAGGGCCTGATGGGGCAGTCGAACGCGATCAAGGTCGCCATGCTCGCCTTCGAGAAGGGCAAGGCCATCGCCGACGTCGTGGTGCTGACGCAGGTCGCTGCCGCGCGCGCCCTCGCCGAGCTCGGCCCGATCGCCGGCCCGCCTGCGGCGGCCGCGATCAAGGCGGCGGGCGCTGCGTCCGTGGGCCTGATCGCCGCGCAGGGTATCGCCGAGGCCGGTGGTGCTGGTGGCGGCGCCGGCGGCGGTGGCAGTTTCGGCGGAGGCTCCTTCGCCAGGTCAGCCGGGGGCGAGGAGGGCGGCCTCGCAGGCGGCGCGCCGGCGCCGTTCATTGATCAGCGCGGGCAGAACGCCGGCGCCGTGACCCTGCAGGTGAACATCACCCAGAGCGGTGTGATCGCCACGAGCCTTCAGGACGCCGCGCAGGAGCTCGAGCCGCTGCTGATCGAGGGGATCGGCCGCGCGATCTCGGACCGCGATGTCGTGCTCATCGAACCCAACTCTCGCCAGGCACTGGAGCTGCAGACGTCGTGAGGTTCGTCTACACCGCACTGCGGTCGATCAGCGCAGGCCATTCCGTCGACACCGAGTACTCGATCGTCGTCGGCGGTCAGGTGATAGATCCGCGCCGGAAGCGCATCGTGGATCAGAGCATCGCTCTCGACCAGTCTGTCGAGACCGACCTGCACGGCTTCGAGCAGCTCTGGAGCGTGACCACGGACTGGCTCACGACGGCCGCAGCTCGCGCCATCTTCGCGGAGTTCCTAGACAGCGTCGCGGGCGGCGAGCCGTTCACCTTCGACCCGTATGCCGCGACCGACGTCGCCGCCGCGCCCATCAACGTGATCCTCGACTCGGACGACCTGTCCCCGAAGCGTGTCGGCGTCTCGAGCTACGTCACCCACGCTTTCCGCATGCGGACGCTCTGACGCCGTGCTGGACTTCAACAAGGCCTTCGGCGCCGTCAATGCCTCAAGGCGCCGCGAGCGGCGGTTCGCCCTCCGGATCGACATGGGCGGCGGCGTCGAGCTGTGGATCGTTTCGCACGCAGACGTCGTGCCCGGCAGCGGGACCGTCGTCGATGCGCGAATCCGCAAGCTCTCGAACCTCTCCCAGCGCGTGCGACCCACCGAGGGTCGCAGCGAGATCGGCGCTCTGTCGTTCACGATCACCGACATCGGTGCCAGCCTGACGGACGAGCTGCGCACGCAGCTGCTGACGCATGAGCGCGGTGCGTTCGGGAAGCGCGTGCAGCTGTTCGTCGGCGATCGCCGGATCCCCTTCGCGAGCTACGAGCTCGTCACGACGCAGATCCTGCAGAGCTGTCAGGCCTCGAGGTCCGGTACCGAAATCTCGTTCCGCTGCGCCGACGTCCAGCGCGGATCCCGTCGGCGCGTGTTCGAGGCGAAGGAGACGCGGCTCACGGCGCCGATCTCGGACACGGCCACGACGATCCCGGTCGTCGATGCCACCGTGCTCACCGGGGTCGACCACGGTACTGGCTGGTCGGACGCACCGAGCACGGACGGCGTGATCTACTTCCGCATCGACGACGAGATCATCCGCACGCTGCAGGCGGACCGCACGGCCACGACCTTCACGAACTGCATCCGCGGCGTCCTCGGGACGCGCGCAGCGGAGCACACCACCGACGAGGGTGTCGCGAGTTCGCCGGACAAGGGGAAGAAGGTCGAGGAGGTCGTGTACCTCGAGGGTCCGGCCGTGAAGCTCGCCTACGCCATCCAGACCGGCGTGCAGATCAACCAGCTGGGCACCTGGCCGGAGCACTGGCACGCGGGGCTGGTGGCCGCCGACGTGAAGCTCACGGACTACACCGGCATCGGAAAGGACGTCTACGACCCCGACGACGACACCGCAGGCATCATCTTCCGCTTCGTGGATCCGGGCGCGCAGGACGCGAAGCGGTTCGTCGAGACCGAGATCATGCGCCCGGCCGGCCTGTTCCAGCCGGTGTTGGCGGACGGGCAGCTCGGCCTCCGGCGGATCCGTCGCATCGTCGCCGGCGCCGCTGCGGTAGTCACGCTGCGGGATCGCGACCTCACGGCCGCGCCCGCGATCGACCTCCGCGGCGAGGACGTCCGCAACGACATCCTCCTGAAGTGGAACGAGGTCGACGGCGACCTGACGCGCTCCGTCGAGGTCGTCGACGAGGGCTCGCAGGGGAAGTGGGGCGCCCGCGAGCAGTACGTGATTGAGGCCCGCGGCCTGCACGGATCCCGGAACTCGCGCTCGCGGGTCGTCGCGATCGTGCAGCAGGCCTTCGATCGCCGCTCGAGCCCGCCGCTTTCCGCGAAGGGCGAGGTCTCGACGCGGTTCTGCGGCATCGAGCTCGGCGATCTCGTGCGCCTTGCGACCTCACACGCGCGCCTGTGGACCGGCGCCTCGGGGGCGGTGGACCATCCGTTCGAAGTGCAGGCCATCTCCACGGACTGGCTCCGTGGGCGTGTCTCGCTGACGCTCGAGGGGTCGAGCCAGGCCGCCGATCCGCTCAAGCCCCTCGGCACCGACACCTCGATCCCGGACGCCTGGTTCGTCGGGACTGGCACGGACATCGCTGGTCTCACCGGCGTCGTCGACCAGGGCGACTTCCTCGAGGTGACCGCGGACCTCACGCTCTCCGGCAACGCGGACCTCACGGCCGCGGGCGCCGTCTACTACGCCGGCAAGGACCTGACGATCGCCGCTGGCGTCACCGTCACCTACGACCAGAACGTCCAGCTCCGCGTGCGCGGCGTCATGACTGTGAACGGCAAGCTCGACGGCAAGGGCGGCGGTCTCACGGGCGTCGCGGACACGCTGGACGTCTCCGGGATCCCTGACTACCCGACGCAGCTCGGCCCGGTCGACGTGACGTTCCAGAGCGGCCAGGCTGGCGGCTTCGGGGTGACGCAGGCCCATGGAGGGCTGATCGAGCGCGTGCGGCAGGAAAGCGTAGGGAGCCGCTTCTTCGGCGTCCTGCAGAGCGTCCCCGCACCGCTGACGACGGGCGCCTTCGACGTCATGCCCCTGTTCCAGCTCGAGTACCGCGGCGGCGACGTCGAGGGGCTGCCCGCGGACCTCCGCGGATCCTCGGGCGGCCCGGGTGGACTCCGCTACTACGAGGACACGCTGCCGTCGCCCAACCTGGTGCAGGTGAACCGAGGCGGCACCGGCGGCGCCGGTGGCGCAGGGCTCGCGCTCATCACTCGCGGCTTCGCCTTCGGCGCAAGCGGCCAGATCGACTCGAGCGGCCTGGATGGATCCGTCGGCGCCTACGCCGCAGGCAACGCGCAACCCGCGCACGCCGGCGGCGGGGCTGGCGGCGCCCCGGGCGGGATCCTGATCGTCGTCGACGGCGCCCTGAACCCCGCCCCGGGCACGATCACCGGGAAGGTGGTCGCGGACTACGGCAGTGCGCCGCTGCCGAGCGCCTCCTACACCGAGCTCCCTGACCCGCTGATCATGGACACGAAGTTCGGGTTCGGCTTCGAGGTTCCGGACGATCGCTTCACGCGGGATCTGTCCTCAAGCTCGGGTGTCGATGCCTCTGCGGCCGCGACGCGGATCCAGTTCATGCCCTCCGCCTCGAGCGCGGAGGAGGACATCGACGACGCCGCCGTCGCAGCGCGCCAGCAACTCTCGCTGACGGCCGCCGAGCTCTATTCGAGCGTCGCCGACAACGGCCGGACCGTGGTCCGGCTGACGGTCCAGGAGATCTCCGTCGACTCGCTGTACTCGCACGCGATGATCTACGGCCGCACGACGTCGGGCCCGGGCCCGTGGGAGCGGTTCGGCCCCGCGGAGCCGACTCGAGACATCGAGCTGCCCGCGGACGGCGTCGAGTGCGAGTTCGTGCCGGTGCCGGTGCTCACCAACAACCTCGAGGCGGACTTCTCCGACCGCGGGACCGGGACGACGATCACCGTCACGTCGGGCACCGCGGGCGTCCCCTACGCGATCATCGACAACGCGCCGACGTTCTTCGACCAACCGACCGAGCCGTCGTCGCTGGTATCCGACGACGGCGATCGGTGGTGGGACAACGACGACTTCCGCTACTACGAGCGAGACGGCGGCGCCTGGCAGCTCGTGGCGACGGCGAACGCCGGCAGTCTGGAGCGGTCCCGCTACACCTCCGGCGGCACGTTCACCAACGGCGCGCACATGCCGTGGACGTACGTCGACGGCGACGCCCCGATCACGATCGTGGGCGGTGATGAGCTCGAGTTCGACGAGCCGGGCGTCTACATGCTGAACCTGCGCCTTGTCGTCGAGGACGACACCGTGGCCCAGAACCGGCAGTTGGTGCTGACGTGGGAAGAGCGGCCGGACGGCGGCAGCTGGTCCGACGTAACGAACGGGATCATCTCGCACGCGAACCCTGAGCGCTTCCGGTTCGTGTCCAGCCATCAGACTGTCGTGGTTGCGACAGCCGCCAACCATCGCGCGCGCCTCGAGGAAACCAGCGGTGCTTCCGGATCGCTGGTGGAATTCGACAGCGGCACCTCTGGCCAGGGCCCGACGGCCTTGGAAGTCATTCGCCTGGTACAGGAGCCCAAGACGTGACTGCAGTTCCCCTGAGAGAAATGCGCGCAGCTCGCGTGCTGAACGAGCTCGGCCGCCAGGCTCGCTACGCGCGCGACTGGCACGCCGGTACGGACGAGGCGTGTGCCCTCGTCGAGGACCTGATGGTGCTGCATGGCGACGATCAGACGGAGCTCGCGAAGCAGCTCTACGAGACGGAGACGCCGACGTCTGAGCAGCTGGCCGTCGTCGCGGATCTGGTCGCAGCGTGCGCCGAGCTCCGGGCCGTGGCCAATGCCTATGAGGGCCTCGCGACCACGGTCTCCGCGAACCGGAAGGCCGTCCTGCGCAAGATCGCCATGCGATAGCGCACGTCCGCTTCAGCCATCTCCTACAGACGCCGCGGGCGCTGGTGGCCGACCATGGCCTTGGCGCTCGCGGACCCGCCTAGCGCCTGCGATCGGGATCTTAGAACCCTGTTCTGAAGTCCCGGTCGCCCTTCATGTCGTGTCGCCTTCCGTGGTGTCCCCCGTGGCTTTGCGATAGCTTCTGACTCAGCCGTCTGGGCTGTGATCAAGGACCGATCGCATGAACCTCCCGCGATACCTACTGCCGCTCGCTCTCCTCCTGGTTGCGTCTGCCGCTGAGGCGGCAAGCTGGCGCTCTGCCAAGAACACCCTCGACGACGTCGTCTACGCGGGCCGGGATACGACCTTCTACTGTGGATGCACCTACAAGTCGCACCGAGACTCCGATGGCAGCGGCGACATCACCGACGTGACTCAGTGCGGATACGTGGGGCCTCGCTCCGATCAGCATCGCGCTGGCCGAATCGAGTGGGAGCATGTCGTTCCGAAGTCTTTCCTGCCGCCGGGCCCGGCGCGCGTCGATCTCCACAACGTGGTGCCGGCCATCGGCCAGGTGAACGCGCTGCGAAGCAATGACCGCTACTTCGATCTCCCTGATGAAGCGAGCGACTTCGGTGGCTGCGCGATCGAGGACTCGCGCGGTGCGTTCGAGCCGCCCGACTGTCGCAAGGGCGACGTGGCTCGGATCTGGGCCTACATGATGGAGACCTACGGGCTCGCGCTCGTGCCCGGGGAGCTCTCCATGCTCGCGGCTTGGCACGAAGCGGATCCCGTATCGCCCTGGGAGCTGGAGCGGGATCGGCGAATCGGCGAAGTCACCGGTGTTCGCAATCGGTTCGTCGCGGGCGCTGAGGCCAGCGACGCCGGGAGCTGTCCATGGGAGCAGACCGCTGCCCTTCAGAATTGAGCGCGTGTTCCCTGCCGGCGTGCGCTCTACACCGTACCGCTGGTCGGTCCGCCGAATGCTGGCTTGACGTATAGGCCGTAACGGCCTAGTCTACACGTGCACTCAACGCAACGGCCGCCCACCCGGGAAGGCCACGCACCAGGGAAAGCCTGATGACCAACGAAGACCAGACCATCCGTTCCGCCCTCACCATCCTCCGCAACCGTCTCCGTCGCGCCGAGACCTACCTCGCCAGCCCGGAAGACGCTCGCCACTTCCTCACCCTCCGCTACGCCGAGCTCGAGCACGAGATCTTCGGTGCCCTCTGGCTGAACGCGCGCCACGGCGTGCTGAAGGTCGAGGAACTCTTCCGCGGCACCGTCGACGGCGCCTCGGTCCATCCCCGCGAGGTCGTGAAGGCCGCCCTCGGCGCCAACGCGGCCGCGGTGATCTTCTTCCACAACCACCCGTCCGGCATCGCCGAGCCCAGCCGCGCCGACGTGCGCATCACCGCGCGCCTGCGCTCCGCGCTGGAGCTGGTAGACGTCCGCCTCCTCGACCACCTCATCGTGGGCGGCATGGACGTCACCTCGCTGGCGGAGAGGGGGCTCTTGTGAGCCCCGCACTCTCTCATCGGAGACCATGATCATGACTGAAGAACGAGCCACCTACCGCGTCGGCAACGCCGGCGCCAAGGACATCCGCGAGACGGCGCTGCTGCCGTTCGCGGACCCGGGATACACGAAGCCGACGCCAGACGAGATCCGCGCGGCGCTCTCGATGGCGGGGCTCTCCGGCAACGGCGCGGCACAGCTGCTCGGGTTGTCGAGCGGGCGGAAGGTGCGGGCCTGGACCAGCGGCGAGAGCGACATGCCGTACAGCGCCTGGCGCCTGCTGTTGCAGGCCGCGGGGCTGGTGTCAGGCGAGCCGCCGCCCGTCGATCCTTCGGCCGAATCCCGATACGTCGATCTGGCTGACGCCATGATCTTGTGGGAAGAGGCCTCGCCTGAAGCGCCACGTGGACGTGTTCGAGTGCTCGAGCATCTTGTCGAGAAGGACGACGCCTCCTATTCGAAGTCGGCAGGCAGGTGCGGCGACGCATGGCCCGCGATGACACCTCGCCAGCGTGCCGCGTACGTGCTGGCTCTGTTCGTGGACATGACTGAGCGAGATGGAGTGGACCCGAAGACGGCCGCAGTGGGGCTGTCTCGTATCAGGGAATGGCCAGCTATACGCGACCCTAGCACGTACGCGCCGACGGAGGACCGCGATCCGCTGGAGGCGCGCTTGGCGGTGTGGATCGAGAGGGGGGAGGATGCGGGTCGGGGACGCGGTGCGTGAGACACCTTCGTCCCTGTGAGACACGAAGGGCGCCCTTGGGCGCCCTAAGTGCTTGAAAGTATGGCTCCGCCTGCTGGGCTCGAACCAGCGACCCGCTGATTAACAGTTCGATGCTCGTCGGCGCGCAAGTTGCTGAGGCGACAGGGCATTGTGCGCACCGCGCTGTCTCACTTTTCCCCGTCTCCGCCGCCTGATTTCGTGGCCTGCAGGCGCGCTCGTGAGACAGGTACTCGCTCCGGCCGTACGCGATAGTGCCGCTGCGTCGTGCTGACGGATCGATGCCCAGCGCGGCGCCGCGCGAGGTCGAGATCCTGTTCGTCCGTGACGACCTTCGCTCGCAGATCGTGCTCCGTGAAGCGCCGCGCGCCCGGATTCGCCGTCAGGTAGGACCGCATCGTCCGCTGCCACAGCGACTGGAACCCGGTGTCCGTGTACGGCGCGCCCGAGCGCGTCGGGGCGAGGTAGACGCTGGCGATGCCTCTCCCGACTGCGCACGCGTCCTGCAGCTCCTCGATGGCGTCGGCGAGCTCGGGGCCCTCGTACTCGACGGCGAGGCCTCCCTTCGCGCTGGGCACGCTGAGGACGTTCCTGGCGGGCTTCCACCAGGCGCGGTGGAGCTGGCGGATCTGGCCCTGGCGAAGGCTTGTGAGCAGCTTCAGGCGGACGAACGCGGCCACGACGCGGCCGGCCTTCGTCCTGCTCTGCCGGCAGTGCTCGAGGAAGGCGTCGAGCTCCGCGTCCTCGACGTACCGCTCGCGCGGCGTCTCCTCAAACCGCGAGATCTCGCGCACCAGGTTCCGATCGATCAGGCCCCACCGCACGCAGCACGTCATCACCGCCGACAGCACGGCCTTGTCCCGGTTCGCCGCCACGGTACCGGTGCCGTCTGCCTTCACCCTGAGGTCCATGTAGCGAGCGACGTGCACCGGCCGGAGCTTGGCAGGGTGCATGCGGCCGAACACGGGCTCGAGGCGCTTCAGGGCCCGGTCATAGTCCCGCTGCGTCTTCGGCGCCTTCTTCGTGAGCACCTCACCGCGGTAACGCTGGATCGCGTCGCCGATTGTCTGCAGCGGCTGCGAGGGCGTCGTGCCGGCACGATCGAACCAGCACGCCCAGGCCTCGGCCTCCGTGGCGCCGAGTCGGAACCAGCTCTGGTCGTTCCACAGGTGACGGTCGTCGGGCCGCGTCCGGTACCAGATCGCACCGTGCTTCCAGGTCCACCGCTTCGGCCAGTGAGGCTCACGTGAGGGCATCGAAGTCGGGCTCCTCCGACCGTCGGGCATTCAGCGATACCACGTTGCCGCCCGGCATCCAACGTCGGTCGACCGACGGCCAGCCGTCCGCGGCGATGATGAACGGGATCCGGTTGCGCGCGAGGACCTCGATCACCTTCGCTCGCTGCTTGGCGCGCGTGAGCGCCTTCAGCTCCTCGACGGTGTAGATGTCCTCGGCGGCGCCCACGTCAGCCCTCGTCCGCAATCCTGGCCAGCACGTCCCCGTGGCAGGCCTTCGGGGCGCACCAGCAGCCGAGGACCTTGCCGCGCAGGTGGCGCCGGACCTCCGCGCGGAGCTCGGCGCGCTCTGGCGCACGGATCCATGCTTCGAACTTCTCGAGCACCTCGCTCCGCGTGCCGTCGGGTCCGATCCGAAACGGGTTCCCCCACCGCCCGGGGCGGCCGATGTAGACGTCGAAGGACTCGCGCTTGCAGTGCACGACGGACGTTCGCCGGGCGCTCATTCGCAGTCTCCTGGCGACCATGCGTCAAGCTCGTCGCGAACGACCTCCTCCGCGCTGCGGCCATCTCGCGGCTCGTCGACGAGCGCCTCGACAACGGCAGGAACGTCGTCGTTCGGGATGCCCGCCGCCGCGGCGGCACGCGTCAGCTCGGCCAGCCATCTATCCCGGTCAGCCATCGCCCCGCCTCTCCCGTTGCTCGACCCGGCGCTGCAGCAGCTCCCAGAGCCGCCCGTGGTGCCTGAGCCGCCACGCCTGCCAGTACGGGTTCAGCGCGTAGCCGATCGGCGCCGTGACCAGGCGCAGGAAGCCCCAAGCGAGCGAGCAGGCGAACCACGGCACGGCCAGGGCCGCGACGAACAGGCCCGTCGCCTCCGCCTCGATGTCCTCGATGCGGGCCGCGATGTAGCCGCCCAGGCCTGCGCGCTGGTCGACTGCCCGCGCGATGCGAACACGATCGTGGAACTCCTGGAGGAGCGCGAGGCGGCTCACGGCCTCACCTCCAGGGTCTCGTCGAGCGTCGCGGTGTACGTCGGGCGTGCCTCCGCAGTGATGCTGAAGGTCTGCACTGCACCGTTCTCGTCGCGCACCCGGACCCTCCCGCCGTCGTTGGCGTATCCGAATTCCGCGGACTCGTAGTCGTCGCGTTCGGCGAACAGCTCGGCCGCGTGTTCGGCGTCCACGGCCTCCAACAGACGCGCGTCTGCGGGCTCCTGGTTCTCCGGATCCCATGCCCAGAAGCGGCTCACGACGAGGCCTCCGTCGCCGGCGCGGCGCTGGTGGGCGCCACGAGCACCACACGCCGGAACAGATGGGGCGCCGCGGCACGCACTGACTCGACGTCGTCGAACACGATCACGCCTGCGTGCTCGTAGCGGCATCCATCGGCCTCGAACTCCCCAAGCACGGCGAGCTCGGCACCGACTAGGTCGCTGTCAGCGATGGCGCCGCCGGCGTCGAGCCGCGCGTCTCGCTCGTCCATCAGCCGGATGAGCAGGCGCGCGTCGTCCTCGGACAGAGTCATCTCCCCGCCGATCCCGTCGCGCACCTCCTCGCACGTCTCCCTGAGCTCCTGCAGGGCCAGCCCGTCGATCGTCGTCATCGTGATCAGTCTCCGTGGTAGCGCGACCCTGGCGGATAGACCGCGTCGCGCAGGGTGTCTCCAGGCGACCGCTGCGCCCGCAGCTGGCGGAGCTCCGCTCTCGCCTGGCGCAGCTGATCGTTCCGTTCGTTGAGCTGCTGGCGGAGCAGGAACACGGCCTCCTCCGCGGCGATCGGTGATCCGTCGGCCATCACCGCCCCGACACCGCCGCAGGCCGCGCAGGCGCCGCGGTGGAACATCCCGGACCAGTGCCCGGTCCCGCGGCAGGCTTCGCAGCGGATGTAGAGGCTGGTGGACGTCACGCGGCCTTCGCCTTCGGCTGCTTCTTCGCCTTGGTGTCCGGCAGCGCCTCGGCGGCGGCTGCCTCGAGCGCGACGACGTCGACGCCGTATCGCTCGACGCAGGCTTCGAGCAGCTCGCTGCGCCTGCTCATGTCCCAGGTCACCGATTCGCGGATCTGTGCCTCGAGGGCGAGGGCGACCTGGCCGCGGAGCTTCTGGGTTTCGAAGTACTCGAGGACGGCCTCGGCATAGGCCGGGGCTCCGAACTCTCCCTGCTGCGCCTCGAGACCATGGCCGTCGCAGATCTCCTTCGCGACGTCGTGCCGGATGGCGGCGACGACCGCGCGCAGCAGGAACACGATGTCCTCGTTCGAGGCGCGGGTAGCCTCGTGCACGGCGAGGATGGCCGTGCGGTTCGCGTGGCGCTGGCGCTTCGTCTCGAGCTTCGCGAGTCGCTCCTGCTCCTTCCGCTTCTTCTCGTCGCTCGAGGCCGGCGTGCGTGTGCGTGCGCGGACTGCGCGCTGGACGGCTGCCTTCGCCACGAAGGTCCGGATCTCGCCGGTTCGCGCGTCCTGCCCGTAGACGAGAGGCTCCTCGTCATCGATGAGCTCGGTCACGGTCACGCGCTGCCCGCCGACGTACTCGTGTTCGTCCGACGCAACCCGCTCACTTTCCCAGCGGCGATGAAACGCTGTCTCCGCCTGCGCCTTCGTCAGGCACTTCTCGCCCGACTTCTTCAGGCGCTTGAAGTGGGCGATCAGCTTGCTGCGCCAGCAGTCGCCGTCCGTGCACTGGTCCTCGTCGCCGGCCTCGAACAGTCCTTCCTGCTCGCCCGTTCGCTTCGGGCATGCGGCGCACGCCGGCGCGGACGCGACGAGGTCCTCGTCGGCGACGTCGAAGGGCGCGGAGGCGATCACGCGGAGGAACTGGTCGGAGATCACGCGCTGGACGGCTGCGGCGTTGATCGCCGCCTCCGGCTTCTCTCGGTCCTCCTCTTTCCAGCCCTGGCGCCGGTAGTGGCGATCACGCAGCGTGGCGAGCAGCTCGGTCTGCACGTGCGCCTCGAGCGGCGCCATGGCCATGATGGCGCCGAGGTCGAGCCAGCCGGCGTCGAAGTCCTCGCGGGCCGGATCGATCAGGCCGCAGAGCTTGAGCCGCTGATGCACGGTCGGAATCGAGAGCCCGACCTTCGATGCGATCTGCGCGAGCGTGAGCCCGCGTTCTCGGAGCCGCGCGTAGGCCTCGGCCTCCTCGATCGGATGCGGGTTCGCGCGCTGCAGGTTCTCGATCAGCTGGACCTCGAGCACCTGGTCGTCGGTCATCTCGACGACCTCGGCGCGGATCGTGGGCAGCTCGACCAGCTTGTGCGCCCGCCATCGCCGCTCGCCGACGACGACCTCGTAGCGGACGCCGTCTTCCTCGCCCTCGAGGACGGGTCTGACTCGGATGGGCTGGATCAGGCCGTTCGCGGCGATCGACTCGCCGAGCTCCCGCAGCGCGCTCTCGTCGAACGTGCGGCGGTAGTTCAGCGGGCTGGGTGCGATCGCGTCGATCGCGATGTCTTCGATCTGGCTCATGGGGCCTCCGTCAGGCGTCGTGGGGCAGAGCAGGCCGCTGCAGTACCTCGGGCAGCGCCTCGTCCGCTTCCAGGCCCTCGCGGGCCATGAACTCGCGCGCCTGCAGCTCGACCTTCACGGTCTGGACGTACGTCCCGGCGACGTCGGAGGCGGCCTTCGCCTTCGCGACGGTCAGGGCGTCGGCGTCCTTGTCGCCGAGGGCCTCGAGCTGGGCGACCAGGTGATTCCGGACGTCAGCCATGCGGTTCTTCATCGAGCTCGCGCTCCCTTCTGCAGATCTTTCGGTGGAGAGCCGCGCGGAGGACATGGATCTCTCGCAGCTCCGGCGGCAGGTTGTGGCGCGTGTTCCGGCGCATCAGGTCCGCGCGGTGCACGAGCTCGAGGTTCTCGAGTCGGATGTCGCGGCGATCGCCGTTCACGAAGCAGAGAACGCGGCCCTCAGGGATCTCGCGGCCCGCGGCCTCCCAGACGAGGCGGTGCACCTGGCGCCAGTCCCGAGGCGGGTACCCGGTGTCCGAGACCTTCCGGAGCAGGTAGCCCTCCTTCGAGAGCTTCTCGGTGCCGAGCGGCTGCCACTTGTTGCCACGCTGCCCGGGCTTGAACTGCGTGCGCCTGGAGTTCGGGTGCACCGGACCGCCCCGCCGGCCCTTGTTCGGCGGCACGGTGCCTGGCTGGATCCGCCCGGACGCGCCGGACGCCATGAACGCCTCCGACTTCTTGAGCCCGAGGTACGTCGACCGCGACTTGATGGCTGGCCGCGTGCGGTCGAGTCGGATGGCGAGATCTCGGTTCGGCGTGTCCGAGTGCTCGCGTCGGAGCAGCTCTTCCTCGGCAGGCGACCAGGGCGGCCCGAAGCCGCAGTCACCGCACGACACGACGTCCCATGCCTCCAGGTCGGTGGTGAGCTCGTAGGCGGTCTGGCCGCACGTGCAGCGGCACTGCCAGAGCTCGACGCCACCGCCGGCGTCGCCGAGGCTCTCGAGGACCTCGAGGCGGCCTACGAACTGGCCCGGCGCGATCGTCACGCGGCGGGCTCCGCGAGAACCATGCGCGATCCGTCCTCGCCCATCGGGCTGACAATGCCGGCGGCCTCCATGGCTTCGATGAGGCGCGCCGCGTGGTTGTAGCCGATGCGCAGCTTGCGCTGCACCGAGGAGATGTAGGCGCGGCGCGACTCGAGGACGTACGCCACGGCCTCGCTGTAGCGCGGGTCCGGCTGATCGCCCGCATGCTGACCGAGCTCGAACCGCTGCCCGTCGATCTCGATCGCTGCGATGCCGCCGTCCTCCTTTGCCGTGTCCGCGAGCCGGGACAGCACGGCACCTGCCGTGCCCGCCGGTGAACCGTGGCTCTCGGTGGCGGTTCCGCCGAGCTGCGGGAACAGCTGCTCGAACAGCCGTCGAAGCCCGAGCACCACGAGCGTGAGATCGGCGTCCAGGCGCGACAGCTCTGTCTCCTCCTCGAGGTTCCCGCCTGGCTCCCAGGGCATGTCCACGCGCCGGAAGGACGCGTCCTCGGAGAGCGTGAGCTTCAGCGGTGCATCGACGCCGACGTCGATGATCAGCTCGAGCGCGGTGACACGGAGGCCTCGCGCGAGGGCGGCCTGCACTTCGTCCTCGTCGAGCACCTGGCCGCGGAAGCGCACCTTGTTGGCCGTGTCCTGCGGATGCTCGAGGTCGCACCACTCGCCGAGGGCGAAGCCTGGCGGGAGATCTCCCGACGTCACCCAGCTCGTGAGCACGCCGTCGAGCGGTCGGGCGAAGGCGAGCGGGCGCACCGGAAGAGATCCGACGCACCCACGGAGCAGCGTCAGAAGCGCCTCGCCCCGGGCGGCCGTGGCCGAATCGATCAGGACCAGGCCCTGCTCGCGGTCGATGACGACCCACTGCCTGGTCGACTGCGTCGGCGTCTTCGGGATGAGGCTGGCGCGGACCTCGTCGACGAGCTCGCGCCGGCGGACGCCGCGCACGGGTTCACCTTCGCGCTCCTCGATCTCGCGGATCCGCTCGATCAGGGCCTCCTGCACGGCCTTCTCCGGCAGCGCGCGCTGCTGGATCCGCGCGCGGATCACGGAGGCGCCGGAGATCTCGCGCTGCAGGCCGTGGTCCTCGAGGACGTCTTCGAAGCCGATGCTCTCGAGCTGTCCGGCGGCGCAGGG
>AACY020010226.1_pt1 | contig 25804 bp, 11 predicted proteins | sample 267378 | NCBI WGS metagenome assembly AACY02 (sample SAMN02954345, study PRJNA13694) | marine metagenome | biome: aquatic; feature: ocean; material: water; isolation source: isolated as part of a large dataset composed predominantly from surface... | reverse complement strand
TCGGCAACATTAGTAGATCATTATAACATTACTATGTTTCCAGGTGATAAAGGTGTTGATAGTTTAAATGATATTGGTTGTTTTGGCAATTATGGTGGTATAGAAATGTCAGGAGGACATGATGAGTGGGGTGCTGGTGGAGGTGGTGCTGGCACCAAGGGTGATCCTACATCAGAAAGTACTGGTGTTCAAAAAGCGGGCAATGGCGGTAGTGGTAAGAAATATAATATTACTGGTACAGAAGTATATTATGCAGCCGGTGGTGGTGGTGGTATTAAACCAGGTACTAGTTCTTTAAGCATTGCACAAGTTGGATCAGGAGGATTAGGTGGAGGAGGCGCAGGTGGTGGTGGTGGTGATGGTACTTCTAATTCGGCTTTGGATGGTAGTGGTGTCGATGCTGTTCCTCATACAGGTAGTGGTGGTGGTGGTGTCGGTGCTATGGTAACAGCAGATTATAAAGGCGGTAATGGTGGTTCGGGAATAGTAGTAGTTAGATATAAAAATGAAAATATAAGTACTAATTTATATATACCTCAGGGAGATAATGTGACCGAATATACTATATTGGATTGTGATAGTACTAATTTAGTCGCTCATTACAAATTTGACGAAGGCGCTGAATATAGAGATTCTGTTTACGGATATTATGATCTAATTGACTTAGATTATACTTCACTATTTAGTGGAACAGAGAAGGTTTTTGGTAAATCTGCTCACGAATCTGGCACAGAAGCCAGGATACAATTTCCAGATTCAATTGCATCACAAATAAGCGAAATTAGTAGTACAACTGGTATTACATTTTCATTTTGGTTTAATATGAATACTAGTAGTGGTTCTCAGGCTTCTTTATTTGAATTTTCTAATACAGCAAGTGATACTACATCAACAAATAGAATTGGTATAGCAAGAAACGGCACTGCTAATTCTATATGGATTGGTATAAAAGAAGATAATGTTGAAACTTCTACTACATGTGGGGTAGTTGACAATGAATGGCATCATATAACATGGTCTATTGACAATAAGGGTTCTTGGCAAGTTTATTTTGATGGCGTAAATCAATATCCAAACAAATACAAACAGATTCCACAAATAAATAATTATGATTATAGTTATTTATTTGGAAGTGTTCAATCGACGCAAACAAATGGTTACATAGATGATTTCCGTATTTACAATAAAGTTTTAAATTCTCTTGAAATTACTTATTTATCCAATAAATCTATTAAATTTGCTCCAAAAGAAATAGATAGCGAATATAATTTGCTTACATTTCTTTATCATGATAAATTAGCTGATGATAATCAAACGGAATATAATTTAACCTTTGATAGCCCCACGGAGTGTGATATATTGCTTGTTGCTGGTGGTGGTGGTGGTGATGGACAGATAGGAGGAGGAGGTGGTGGTGGTGCTGTTTTATATGCTCAAAAAATACAAATACCAGCTGATACATACACGGTTAAGGTTGGTAATGGAGGTAATCAAAATCAAAACGGTTTTCAAAGTGAAGCTTTTGGAGCAACTTGTTTAGGAGGTGGTTCTACAACTTATGTTGCGTGGCATGCAGCAAATAATGGCAATAGTGGTGGGAGTGGTAGTGGTGGAAGTTCCCAAGGAACAAATGCAGGTGGTGGTGTAGGAAGTTCGATAGAAGGGACTTTTTTACAAACAAACAAATTATCAAATGGAAGTATAATATTATATAATGGTAATATTGGAGGTTCAGCATCAATACAAACTAATGAAGTATCATCAGGAGGTGGTGGTGGTGCTGGAACACCTGGAAATAATGGAACAGACGCAACAATTACTACATTCTCACAATATGAATCAAATGGATATCCAGCAAAAGGCGGAGATGGTGTTCAAATAAATATAGATGGTAATAACTATTATTGGGGTGGTGGAGGTGGTGGTGGTTCGTATGAGGTACTGGCAGGAACAGGTGGTTTAGGAGGAGGTGGAGCAGGCGGACAACACAACAATGTTTATATTCAAAGTGGAGGATCAGGAGGTATTAACTTAGGACAAAATGGGGGAACAAATGGTGTTTCATATGGTGGCGATGGAGGAGAAGGAACAGGAGGTGGAGGTGGTGGTGGTGGGTATAACGCAACACAAGGCGGTAGCGGCGGTTCAGGTGTTATTTTAGTAAGGTATAAGAGAAATATGGGAACACCAACTATAACTACTACAACTGAATTAGCACAATGGAAGTATAGTGCTACTAATGCAAATGTAGCTCATAAGGGTAATGTTGGAATTGGTACAGTTCCTCTTACAAATTATAATTTAAATGTTAAAGGTGATATTAATACTAATAATTTATATAAAGATGGGTTTTTAATTGGTGCAGGAAAAATAAGGGAATTAGAATATACTTTTCCATATTTTACTTCAACTCCTAATGTTTCATCTACATATATTACTGGAACATCTTATAAATATATTACTTTTGTATATGACCCTGATAATGATAATGGTAGCAATCAAACAGAATATAATTTCAATGTATTATCTGATATGCAATGTGATATTTTGATAGTTGGTGGTGGAGGTGGTGGTGGGGCTTTTGGTGCAGGAGGAGGAGGTGGTGGATTATTATTTGCCGAATCTGTATCATTGGAAGGTAGTAATGAGTATACTATAAAAGTAGCTAATGGTGGTGCCGGTGCTCCAACATATAACAATGGTGTTAATGGCACAAATGGTTACAATAGTTCAATAAATATTAATGACTCCGATTATATTGCTGTTGGTGGCGGTGGTGGGGGTACGCGTAAGCCCAATCCTTATAATGGGACAGTAGGAAATGCAGGAGGTTCAGGTGGAGGAGGTTCTCATTCTGATGTTAGTGCTGCTGCCGGTGTTGCTGGTGGTACATCAACACAATTATCATATGAAGGGTGGGAATCTTATGGAAATAATGGGGGTAAAGGGAGAAATGGAAAAGGTGGGAATGGTCCCACACATTCTTCGGGTGGTGGTGGAGGTGCTGGATATCAAGGCGAAGATGCGATACAATCAACACAAGGCGATAGAACGTTTCCTACATACGGTGGAGGGGGTGATGGTGGTATTGGTATGGATTTTAGTAGCTATTTTGGGACTAATGTAGGCCATAATGGGTGGTTTGCTGGTGGGGGTGGCGGTCAAACTTATAATAATGCTGGTAGGGTAGGTTGGGGAAATAGTTATAATGGTACTCATGATAATATAAGAGGCTTTGGTGGAGGCGGTGATGGTGGATTTAATAGTTCGCCTATAATAAATCCACAAAAAGGTATTGAACATACTGGTGGTGGTGGTGGTGGTGCTCAAACATCTACTGCTGGTGCTTCTGGTGGTTCAGGAGTAGTAATAATCAGGTATTTAGATACCGGTTATACAAATGAACCAACTATAACAAATAATGCTGATAGTGATATATTATTTAGTGATTATAACACTATTATGTTGACATATGATTCAACTAATGACAATGGCAATAATCAAACAAATTATACCTTAAATGTGACTTCCGATATGTCTTGTGAAGTATTAATAGTTGCAGGTGGTGGTGGTGGTGGTATGTCTATGGGTGGCGGTGGCGGTGGTGGTGGAGTTATACATTTAGAAACATTGAATCTTAAAGCTGGCGCAAAAACTATAAGTGTGGGTAACGGAGGAGACTATGCACCTGCTGCTGGCGTCGATGGTCAACCAAGTGATCATCCTTATACTGTTAAGGGTAAGCAAGGCGCTAATTCTATATTTGATACTTATATTGCTATTGGTGGAGGATATGGTGGATCAGGTGCACATACTATCAGACCTGGTGGACCCGGTGGTTCTGGTGGGGGGGGGTCAGGATATAATCCCACTAATAATATAAATGAATCTGGGGCGGGAACGCTCGGACAAGGTTTTAGAGGTGCTTATGGTCGACAAAGTTATTATAGTGGCGGGGGTGGTGGTGCTGGTGAAATAGGAGGTGGTGGTGAAGATGGTGCTGCTGCTAGACAACGAGGAGGTGATGGCTTACAATTTGATATTTTAGGTACACCATATTATTGGGGTGGTGGTGGTGGCGGCAGCGGTTATTCAACAACTGGTGGTAATGGTGGAAAAGGAGGAGGAGGGGGAGGTGCTATAAATACTACATATGGTGGAACAGGAGGTATAAATGATGGTGAACCTGGCGGAGGTGGAAGCATAAAACAGCATGCAAACAGACCGGGTGGGCACGCAGGAGAACATACCGGAGGAGGTGGAGGTGGTGGTTCACATCATCAAGGCAATAATAGAGGGGGTTATGGTGGGTCTGGTGTTGTAATTATCAAGTATTCTTCTCTGTATGAACTAACTACAACCGATAATATTGATTATACTCTTTCTCTCATTGATGCTAATAAAACTATCAATGATATATATAATATTATGTCATTCAAATATCAAAATGATGTCATAACAGACATGCATCCAACTTTTAGTCAAGATGCGGCACATTTAATTGCACATTATAAATTTGATGGTAATTATGAAGATAGTAATCCACAAAGTACCAAATATCATTTGACTAATGTTGATACAGAATTAGTCGTAGATGGTAATATCAAATCTGTTTTAATAGATAATGACGCTGACGAATTATATACGACTGATAATATGCCTGCTATAACAAGCACATCAACATATTCTTGGTGTTGCTGGATAAAAAGAAATGAAGAAAGACATGGTGCCAATCACTGTGTATTTTCACAAGGTGTTAATGGTTCAACAACAGAGATAGCAGTAGTATTTGTTAATAATAATACACTTAGATTTTTCATTTATAGCTATGATTTAGACATTACAATAGCTTTTAATGATACTGCGGTTATGTCTGGATATAATCATTTTGTATTTACCATAAATAATAATACTACTAAAATATACGAAAATGGTATTTTACGCGGTTCAAGAAGTGTTTCTGCTAATATAGCTGCCAACAAATTATATATTGGAAAAAGAGCGGGTGCTTCTGGATCATTTCGTGGAAATGTAGCAGACTTCCGTGTATATGATAAAGAATTATCTGCTGACGAAGTGTATGAATTATACACATTGTATAATGCGCAAACGCCATATAGTGTTACTTTTCCAGAAGATACTGAATGTGATATTTTAATAGTTGGTGGAGGAGGTGGTGGTGCAGCTGGTGGTGGTGGTGGTGGACAAGTGACATATTTACAACAACAATTGAATGGTGAATATATTATAAATGTTGGTAAAGGAGGTAATGGTAAGAATAACGAACAAGCTGATAATGGTTATAATAGTTCACTTACAAATATTAATACAGATGTATCTATAATATCATATGGAGGAGGTGGAGGAGGTGGAGGAGGTACAAGACATGACCCTAAACAACCAATTTATACTGGTAATGTTGGTTCAGGTGGTGGAAGTTCACATGATTCAATAATTAGTTTTGCTTCAAGTACTTACACTAACTTTTTGAATGGGAATAAGGGAAGTATATCGTCAAGAGATTCATATGGAAGTCCTGGTGGAGGCGGGGGTGCTGGTGGAGATGCTCTCGTACATTATGATAGTGGAAACCCAATTGATACTACAAATAATGTTATGATAGCTGACGGAGGTATTGGATTACAAATACCAATAACTGGAATTCCTACATATTATGGTGGAGGGGGGGCAGGTGGTACAAACACAGCTGCTGGAAAAAATTCAACAAGTGTTCCAAAAGGAGGTTTAGGTGGAGGAGGGGATAGTACAAATTTAGATAATGGTAGAGGAACAGAAGGTGTACCAGGAACAGGGGGGGGAGGGGGGGGGAGTGAACCCGGCAATACAGAAGGGGGTAGAAATGGCGGTTCGGGCATAATAATAATACGTTATAAAGCTACGTTATCTAATCCAATTACTTACAAATTAAAAGAATGGAACTATAATACCCTTAATGCTAATACACAATTCAAGGGTAAAGTTGGAATTGGTACTAATAATCCATCAGGGGACTTTGAAGTAGCAGGTAGTATTACAAAATCTTCTATAAATTTCAAAATACAGCACCCTTTAAATGAAAATAAATGGTTGCAACATGGTAGTTTAGAAGGTCCCCGATATGATAATATATATAGAGGTAAAAAAGTAATAAGTGGTGGATATGGTGAGATTAATATAGATACTGATTGTAATACATCAGGTGGGATGGCAACAGGAACCTTCGCTGCTTTAAATGGTAATCCATTTTTATATCTCAGGAATAATCAAACTTATGATCGTGTTATTGGTGAAATTGATAATGGTATTGTAAAAGTCAATTGTGAAAATACCATCGATGATATAGAAATTGAATGGATGGTTATTGGAGAACGCAAAGACAATGCTGTAAAAAGATTACAAATGACAGATAATCAAGGTAGGTTACTTTGCGAAAGACAATTATAATTATCAATATAAAAACGAGTACATAATTTTATTTTTCTATGAATTTTATAAACTTTTTGAAATTTATACTTTTTTATTAATTATGTACTCGTTTTTATATCATGAATTATAAATAAATGAGTTATAATAATTTGCATAGAATACACTTTACAATTTAAAAAATGAGTACATAATCTAAAAAATCTCTTGAAAATTTAAAAGTTTATAAAAATAAAATTATGTACTCATTTTAAAATGTCTTATAAATAGTTGCTCCGCTCGAAAAAACCCATGTTAAAGCACTGCTATATGCTAACGGATATGTCGTATCATAACTCCCCCATACTTTCATTTGTGTGGATGATATTCTCATAGCATAGTATTTTCTATCTGCTGTCGCATTTGTTTGACTATTATTTAAAGTTATTATATGTATATTACCATCCCGTCTATTTCCTTTTAAGAAATATGTAAAACAATTTTGTAATTGTTCTGCTATTTTATTTGATAATCCAAAAGATTGCCATTGGCTGTCTGGACTCCATCCTTGCAAAGTTATTGATGTTTTTCTATTTTCATATAATTCTATATCATCATTTTGAAATACTGCACTTGATTGTAAGAATAAATAAGATTCTGTCGTTCCCATACCATATTGCTGAATGATATTCCCTGTAACTATTAAATTATTTGCAATAGTAACATCTGATGCCAAATTATACTTCTTTGCTGTATTATCCCATTCTATGTTTTCTCCTGCTTTATTTTTTAATGTATTATCTATATTTTGTCCTAGTGACTTAGCCAAGTATCTTATTATTACTACACCTGAACCGCCATTACCACCCGCTGTATTACCACCGCCGGCACCACCACCACCTGTATGTTGTCCAGCATCACCTCCTTTTGCATTACCATTATAAGTACCATCTCCACCCGCATTTATACCACCAACACCTCCCGTATTTGCGTTGTTTGTATTCATAGTTGCATTACCCCAATTTCCACCACCACCTCCTCCTCCTTTTCCTCCATACGCTGTTCCTGTTGTATAATTATTATTAAAACCACCTGCACCACCACCCGCCCAGTAATAATTATTGCCGTCTATATTATTTTGTATACCATCATTACCATCTGCTGTCGATGATGATGCTGCGCCACCGGCACCACCACCTCCCGCATAACCATTACCACCTGTATTTCCTTGACCACCTGTTGTATTAATATTAGCAAATATACCTGTTTTTGTTGCAACTACAACTACACCTGGTGGTTCTGTATTTTGATAGTCACCGCCACCCGACGAACCACCATTATTACCTTCATCGGCATTACTATGTAAATATGCTCCTGAACCACCACCAATAACTTCAATAGTATCGGTGCCATTTGTTATTGAACTATTTTTGCCATCACTACTTTGATCTTCGGCAAATTCTGCAACATTTGCTGTAAATATACCACCTTTACCAACTTTTATAGTATATGTTCCATTCATTTTTATTTGTGTTGTTGTATATGCTACACCACCACCACCTCCACCCCCACCAGCATCCATACCTCCTGCACCACCACCTGCTACTATTAATATATCAGCATTAGTATCTTCTGAAAAGTTTAAAACATATTCTGTTTGTAATTTATAATAATTGATTTTTATTATTTTATTTATTTCTCCTAGTGTTTCATAAATTCTTATTATCTGTCCACCAACTATATTTTGTGCAGTATATATTTTAGAATTAGTTGTTGTATTATCGACATCAACATCATTTATTTTTAAATATGTTGTATAATTATTTATTGATCCATAAGTTATATCCACAGCATCATATCCAGAAGGTACTATAAAATCTATATATCCTACAACAGTAGTCGCAGTAAATATTGCATTTGGGTATGGTTCATCTAGTATATAATTAAAACTATATTGGCTTATTAATCCATTTGATATTAAAGTATCTGCATAATTTATCCAATCTGTTTTCGCTGTATATGGTTCAAAATCAATTAATATGCTTTCGCTTTCATCATAAGTAAACATCATATATTTATATAATTCGCTCCCCGTAACATAATTATTAGTTACTTGTGCTACTGGCCCTGATGTAATTTGTGGTCCTGGTTTTTCTACATAGTAATGTGATGGTATATTTAATGATTTACGATATTTATATCTAAGTATTACTATACCTGAACCACCATCACCACCTTTATAATCAAGACTATAAAATGTAGCACCACCACCTCCACCACCAGTATTTGCAATTGCTGGATTTGATTTATTAATACTATTATAACCACCACCACCTCCTCCACCGAAACCACCACGATTATTATATCCTGAACCATCCGATAAACTTGTTGAATCGGTATCATTGTCATTACCACCACCTCCACCTCCCGCAAAGTATACATTGTCATCTATATGGTCACCAATAGTAGTGTCAGTAATATTAAATATAGTTTTGAAATTGAATCCATTAACTTCATATTTACCATCGCCACCATGACCACCTAATTTATTGCCTGGAACAATACCATTTATACCTACTTCACTCGCACCACCGCCTCCTCCACCGGCTCCTTGACCCGAACCCGATGTTACCTTACCATCACCACCAGCAAAACCCCATCCTCTCCTTACGCCATTTAATATATATTGGTCTTGTATTGATGATCCGGGCGAACCATCCTGAGTTTCATATGCTGAACCACCACCAGAACCACCATTTGCTCCACTATGTCTCCCTGAACCACCCGTACCGCCACCTCCTCCACCTTTTGCTACATAAGTTTCACTGAATTCTATACTACTATCTTTCCCTGCTACACTTGGCACTGATTGACTAGCTGGTGCGCTTGCACCACCAGCGCCCACATTAATTGTTACACCATTATTTAAAGTTATATTTTCTAAAAATACTAAACCACCAGCACCACCACCACCCGAATTGTCACTACCACCTCCACCACCGCCACCTACAAGCAATATGTCGCATTCAGTACTATTACTAAAATTCAATGTATACTCTGTTTGTCCCGAAGCATTTACATTACCCGAATCGTATTTTAAATAAATAGTTTTATAATCAGATTCATCTGATATATCATATGATAATACAGCAGGCGACGATGTTGGAGCTATAATGTTTTCAACTGTTAATTTAATAGGTTCATCGCCATTCCCACTTACAAATAATTCTCCGTTTTGATACAAGTTACCCATAAAGTTGATATCATTATATACGTCTAGGTTACTTGTAATAGTAACATTAGATGACAAAGTAAACTTATTATTATCTGTATCCCATTCTATGTTTTCTCCTGCTTTGGTCGCCAAAGTAGTATCTATATCTTGTGTTAAGGTTTTCGCTAAATACCTTATTATTACTACACCTGAACCGCCATTACCACCATTAATGTTATCTGTATTTTGAGAACCACCACCTCCACCACCACCTGTATGTGGTGTACCTTTCAAATCGTCTGATGTAATATATGTAATATTATCCCAGCCATTGCCACCACCCCCCAATCCACCAATACCATGATCATTTTTATGATTATTACTAGTCGCACCTTTTCCACTACCACCACCGCCAGCATAATAAACATTTGTTCCTGTTATGGTATATTCTTTACCATTACCACCATTTCCCTTTATAGTTGAATTATCTCTACTTCCATTACTGCCAACACTCCCAGCACCACCACCGCCACCAGGAGATGAATCGGTTGATGTACCGCCTTGATTTCCGAATCCACCCGATGAGCTTGTAGATTGCAATGAATTTCCGATACTTGCTCCACCAACAGCACCTCCGCCACTACCTCCATTTTTACCTGTTTGATCATCTGATCTTTTTCCGCCACCGCCACCACCGATTGCTATAAAATTGTCTGTACCTTCAATACCTGAACCATCAGATTTTTCAATTGAACTATTTATTCCATTTTCACCTCCTGTTGTTGAAGTAATTATAGATCCATTACCGCCTTTTCCAATTTTAATAGCATAAGTTCCACCACTTATACTTAGATTTTCTTTATATATAAGGCCACCTGCGCCTCCACCAGCACCAGCTACCGAACTTGAAGATGATGAACCTGTACCACCACCGCCACCACCTGCTACTATTAATATATCAGCATTAGTATCTTCTAAAAAGTTAAAAGCATATTCTGTTTGCCCACTTCCATTATCATTAGTAGCATCGTATTTAAACATCATATATTTATACATATCACTTCCTGTAACATAACTATCTGTTACTTGTGCTACTGGACCTGATGTAATTTGTGGTCCCGGTTTAGTTACATAATAATTGGATGGTATAATTAATGATTTGCGATATTTGTATCTAAGTATTACTATACCTGAACCACCAGCACCACCGTCAACTAAACCAAAATGAGTGCAACCACCGCCTCCTCCTCCTGTATTTGCTATACCTGGATTAGATTTATTGTTTGTATCGTAACCACCATCACCACCGCCACCAAAACCACCACGATTACTATATCCGCTTCCATCTGGTAAATTTGTTGAATTTAAATTATTCTCATTTCCACCACCACCACCACCTGCAAAGTACACCTTTCCATCTACATGATCACCAATAGTAGTATTAGTAATATTAAAAAATGTTTTAAAGTCTGTGCCGTTGACTACATATTTACCATCACCACCTCTACCGCCTAATTTATTACCTGCAACATCACCATCAATACCTATTTCACTAGCACCACCACCTCCTCCACCACCTGAATCCACACCATTGCCACCTGCAAAACCCCACCCTCTTCTTAGACCATTTAATATATATTGATCTTGATCAGTTGTTCCTGGTGTACCAGTATAATTTTCTTTTGCTGAACCACCTCCACTACCACCATTTCCCCCACTATGTACGCCATTACTCATATGTCCTGTACCGCCCCCACCTCCACCGTTAGCTATATATGTTTCAACAAATTCTATTGCACTATCTTTGCCATCAGAACCTGCTGTTGCTTGGCTAGTAGGTGCTCCCGCGCCTCCACCTCCAACTTTAATAGTTATTCCATTATAAAGCTGTATATTTTCTAATAATACTAAACCCCCTGCACCACCACCACCTGAATTGTCAACACCACCACCACCACCTCCACCTACAAGTAGTATATCACACTCGGTGCTATTATTAAACTCTAATGTATATTCTGTTTGTCCAGATGCATTAACATTTTCAGAATCATAATTAAAATAAATAGTTTTATATTCTGATTCAGATGAAATTTCATTTGATAATAAAAATGGAGATGTTGTTGGATTTATTATATTTTCTACTGATAATTCTATTGGTCCGCTAGTGCCTGTGCCACCGCTACCGCTTGCTTGATCAATCCAAGATAAATTTCCCGATCCATCTGTTGATAATACTTTACTAGCTTCTGGCGCGGTTGATGGAAGTGTTAGTGTATAGCTTTGGTTGTATTCATGTGGTGGACCTTTTATGACAACACCATGAGAGTTCATTTCGCAATTTAATTTAATAGATCCTGAACCAGTTACCCCAGATCCCTTAATAGTAACATTATTAGTAACATCCATTTCAGTATCAATAGTTACTTTTGATGCGGTTGTTGTTATATTTTGAATTGATGATGCTGATGAAGAACCTGGATCAACCCATGATAAATTACCCGATGCATCTGTTGATAATACTTTACTTGCTTCTGGTGCTGTTGATGGTAATGTTAATGTATAACTTTGATATGCAGAATGCGGCGGACCTTGTATGGCTACACCATGAGAATTTAGTTCGCAATTTAGTTTAATAGACCCTGAACCAGTTTCAGCAGAACCTTTTATAGTTATATCATCGGCGGATATAGTACCATCAGTATGTACATTACCATCTACATGTAATTTAAAGTTAGGATCGGGGTCATTTGTTCCAATACCTATATTTGTATATCCAGAACCAAGATATATTTTTGAATTATTAATTTGCCAAGCATCTGCTGCGGTATCTTGATCATAGTCTTCTGTATCGTCTCCGAAAATATCAGATGTTTTATATTCAGGATTGATAGTCCTTGCATATGATAATACATGATTTAATTTTAACTCTGTTACATTCTGATATGAAGTACCATGTAATGAATTAATATGTGATAATGCCGCTTGATCATTCCCAGAAGCATCTCTTAATACTTTTGGTAATGTTGATTTTCTTCTTTTTCTAAACTTCATCGTGCCATCACCAGATACAGCAAGCTTATGGTCATCGCCTATCCACAATGAATTATCGCTAATATACATATCACGAATCTTTCTTTCTGCACTTCCAATATCAATAGAGTCATTTGTCTCGGGTAATATGTTTCTATTTATAGTTATTTCTGAGTTTGATACTTTTAATACATCACTTGTATCATATATATGTAGTGGCGCTGATGGCGAATCTGTTCCAATCCCTATTTTGCCTTCATGTGTCATTGTAAGAGATTGTGTGCCATTGGCATCAATAACTTGCATAACATCATGTGATACTGTATCATGTGTTATTTTTAGCGATGGGCCATCTGCTCCTGTGCTTATAATTTCCAAATTTTCAGTTTGATAAGTATCAGTATTGATAGTTGTAGTAACACCTGTTATATTTAAATTTTTAGCAGTCATATCACCGGTTATAGATATATTAGCTGGTAATCTAGCATTATCAAGAGTTCCTGTTAATTCTGTGGCATCCAAATTAGTTATCCCTGAACCATCTCCTGATATGTTTGTCACAGATATATTAGCCGGTAATCTAGCATTATCGATAGTTCCTGTTAATTCTGTGGCATCCAAATTAGTTATCCCTGAACCATCTCCTGATATGTTTGTCACAGATATATTAGCCGGTAATCTAGCATTATCGATAGTTCCTGTTAATTCTGTGGCATCCAAATTAGTTATCCCTGAACCATCTCCTTCTAAGCTCGTAGCTTTGATATTACCAACGACTTCTAATGTTTCTGTTGGATCACTTGTATTTATACCAACATTACCAGCATTATAATGTATTTTCGTACCATTTTCTTGCCATACCGTTGAAGTACCTTCGCTTCCACCAGCATATTCTTGACCATTTTTATAAATAGTACCTGTATTTGATAAATATATATTACCCGACAAGTTAATGTTACCGCTTACATCTAATAATTGAGATGGTTCATTAGTACCAACACCTATATTTCCTGTTCCTCTTTGAATAGTTAGTCTTTTTTCAGCGTCAGATGTATCTGAGATAAAGTATTGATTATTATCAGTTCCATTGCCATTATCATTAACACCAGTTTCCCATATATTGGTGTCTGAGCTCATTATCTAATATTTACTATATAATAAAAATGTTCAGTTAATTTCAAAAATTGATAGGCATATTGATTAATTTTATTTCATCAAAGAAATGGAATACACCAACTACGAACTCCTTATCAACAACGAGAATAGGCAAATTAAAGTTTACAAGTATAAAAATGATTTTGATAATAATGTAGCAGAAGTATTTAGGGAGTGCTATAACGACTGGCGAGGAGTGAGTGACGAATCCATCAATCTATTGAAGACACATGTCGCTAAACTTACTGATAATAATATGCAGATTACTGGCTGTGTATCTGCTGACACAATCTCTCTATATAATCGTGATTATACAAGGCATTACTATATTAAATTTGATAGTAATCTCAATATTGAATTGTGGTATGTTGAAGGATTATATACCGAATATCAAATCGCAGATAGCTTTGATATTCTCCTCATGATGCTTTCGTATTAAGTGCTATATTCTATAAAAATTGATATCTATGTTGTTTTATATATTTTTTATGCTTCAAAACGAAAATACATCAAATATTCATAATATAGATTGTGATTGGGATAAATATCCCATGGTTTCTATAAAAGATTATTATTCTTATAAGTTTAATGATATTATAATATCCGAAATTTCTGAGCATTTAATTGAGATATTATAAAAAATGATTGCGTTTTATTTTTATTATTTTTATAACAATGATTTTGATTGATAAGAATAAGGTTTATGGTATTATTCTTGGACACGCATTAGGAGATGCTTTGGGTACTCCTGTGGAATTCTTTCCCTATGCTCATTATAATGGTAAATTGGAAACGCCGATTATTAGATATTCAAGAACTTATGGAAAACAAGTTGGTGTCGTTGGACAAGTATCTGATGATACTGAAATGGCTATGATTTTACTAAAAACCATTAAAGAAGGTTATACAAAAGAGCGAGCTGTTGTTAATTACATGACCTGGGCTAACAATAAGTTTGATGGTTGCAAAGGGCGTTCACCATTTATGGGAAGAAATACTAGAAATCTCTTTATAGCTCCAAAATCTAATTATGAATTATATCTAAATAGGTTTCGCAAGCATTATCCCGATTTTGAAACTATGGAAGCTTCGCAATCCAATGGTGCTTTAATGCGAGCGTATGCACACATATTTGCCAACGACGAAAATATTATTCGCGAAGATGTATTTATTACAAATCCATCAGAACTCGTATATAATGCTGTATACACATATATACAGGCTATAAAAATGGCTATTGAAAATACTCCAAAGCATATTATTATGGAAAAAATAAGAGAAATGATAAAGTTCGACAAATTATTAATCGCATTTGATGAAGCATCTAGCAATACTTTTAGAAATGTTACTATAAGTAAGGGACATATTATTCACGCTTATTATTGCGCATTCTGGGGACTATTTCAATTTGATAATTACAAAGATGCGATAGATGCCATTATTAGTTTGGGGCCCAAAGAAGGAATCCCTGCAATGATATGTGTAAGGGGTAAATGGAAAAAGTCTGAGATTATTATTGGTGACACTGATACAAATGCCGCGATTGCAGGTGCATTATTAGGAGCATATTATGGCTATGATAAAATTGTTGAAAATAATATTACGCGAGAGAATATAGATATTCTATTAAAATGCGATAGTGCACATGGTGATATTGTTAGGCCACCTGATTATAAATTAACAGAAGAATTTATTGCAGATTTTGTAAAAAATTGATTGGTGTTCTTGTTATATTTAATAACACAATGTTCTCCGCTTTCGCTGCTTTCGCTGCTTTCGCTGCTCTCCACGACGAAAAGTCTACCGATACTTATTTCTATCTAGATGGTATTGACAATTTTCTGAATGAAGAAGAATACGAGGATAAAGAATCATTTTGCGAGGACGACTTTTATTACGATGAACTCGCAGATTACTATGATAGCTACTACGACGATTATAATGATTATTAATTATAATTGATGGGGGGGGGGCGGGTAAATACTATCTATACTCTTTTATATGTTTTTCATTTTTTTTTTAATATTAGATATTTTTTTTTTAAGTTTACTGATTCTATCATGATAATCCGTTTTAGACATTCTAACAATCATATTTGTATATACTTTTTTCAACATACTTATTTTAGTTTTATGCTTTTTTATTTGCTCCAAGTACTGGGATTTTGTCATAACCTTTTTTGCTTTTTCTCTATCAACACTTTGTTTTTTACTTGCTTTTTGTTTTCTATTCGGGCTATCTTTTTTAGTATTTTTATCTTTCATTGCTTTACTATATTATATTAACACAATTTTTTAATTTTAAATATACTATGATAATTAAAGATAATTACATTATTTATATATAAGCAGATGCTAAAAAACCCATTACTATGATAGCTACTACGACGATTATAATGACTATTAATATATAGAAGTAAACAAAAAATATGGATAAAGAATATATACCTATTTTATATTTTTTATCTGTTTGGATAGTACTTTATAGTTATTTATATGTTGTTAAGATATTTCCTTATAATCCAATAATATTGCTTTGTATAGCAACCGGATTTTATATAATCAATATTGCCAATATTGCATATAATTATAATGAACATACATCATTATTTTATTATATAATTATCAATACTTTATTAAAAATACCACCATTACTTATGGTATATCGCGATAAAATTAATTATAATGATATTATATTTAGTGTTATATTTATAATTATATATATAATATTTATGACATTAATTGATGAGGATATTATATGTATTTATAAAAATTATACTGCATTTATAATAAATAAAAACGATGGTACCATGGGCGAATTATATTATCATATTAATTATTTGGTTTAAATAGATAGATATAATGAGTGATTCAGGAGAAGAAGCTCCCCAAGTAAAAAAATTTAATAATGTTTCACCATACTACCACAAAAAATCTTTAAATTCAATTAACGCTTTTGAGGGAGAAGAAGAAGATTATATTAGTGAGACTCACCCAGCTAATTTTAGTGAGGATGGAACGATTCTGCTTAATGAATTTAATGGAAGGGAGATTTCAGATATACAGCCATATACCAGTATAGATCCAGATACCAGTATAACACCACATACCGATATAGATCCATATACCATGGTAATTACTTATAAACATGACACAAAAGAAAAAAAGTCTTTTATTTATAATTCAATATCGTCCATTGATCATTTACTTTCTAATAACTTAGAACCATTTAGTGTTCAAGAGAAACAGGCACTAGCACGGGAGAGGGAGGCGGCGCCACTTTCACAGCAGGTAAGTTATTACGCCCAGCAGCGCGCCGAGGCACGGGCACGGGAAGATAAAAAGAGAAAGAGAGAGAAAGAGCCAGAGACAGAGACAGAGACACAAGCCAGCCAGACCTCAACACTACGCGGCAGCCCCGGCAGCCCCGGCAGCTCCTTAACTGGATTTGGTGGTAAGAAATATATCGCGCGAGGTGGTGTTGGTGGCTCACTTGTAAGGCGAATTTCTGCTTCTATAAGTGATGAGCGAGCCCGACAAACGCGCGAGAGCCAAGATAACTATGAATTACATAGAAGTTTTTTTTTAATTATATGGGAACACTTTGCACCTAACGATGACATAAGGAAAAGGCCAAGAGAACGCAAACAACGTCATTTTACTATAAAATTGCCTATTTACAAAACAGATGGAACGTTAGTTTGTTCCGTATTATTAAGATGTGTTACGCGAGGTGCTAATACTGCATATTCAGTACTTTTTGAATTTACACAATATATACATTGGAGTATATTTTATTCATTTGATATAGATGGAAGCGGAAGCCCCAACTCTGGTCAAGTATCAGAATTACATTTTACACTCAACCCGCTCGGCGCCATCCCTAAAACTCGTATGTTCTTTGCATACACACATTATATTGATGGTTTAATTAGTCCTGTTCATAATGCTTGGCGGACAGACAGCATGCGCGTCTCTTCCAAAGTAGAACAAGTTCAAATTATGGGAATTGTTTCTGAATTGATGTTACTTACAATGTATCAGTTAGCAACAGCGAAGAGTTACGCGACGGGGGTTATTTTTACTAATGCTGCGCTAACTATGAGACAAAATATTGATAGTATAGGCGACGTGCATCCTGCAAATCAATTGACGAATATCGTTTTACGGCATGTGGATTTAATAGATTGTATACAACAAGAATTCAGACGCCACCACCTCTCCCTCCCATCCGACGTTTTCATTTACCATTTAAAAACAGATATTTCGGCAGCAGCAGCAGCAGCAGCAGGACCTGCAAGACCAGGAGGAGGTAAAAACATAAATAAATATTTAACTAAAATCAATAATATTAAAGAAAGGCTTAAACTATTAAAGAAAAATAAGGTTAAAAATAAGGTTAAAATTACAAAGCTAAGTAAATCAATTGAGGATCTAAAAGCCAAGTTTAAAAAGCAAAAAGAAAAGGAGAAAGCTAAGCTTAAAAAGCAAAAAGAAAAGGAGAAAGCTAAGCTTAAAAAGCAAAAAGAAAAGGAGAAAGCTAAGCGAAAAAAGCAAAAAGAAAAGGAGAATGTTAAGCGAAAAAAAACGAAAGCTAAAAAATCATAATTATCATATTATATTATCATAACTTATTAACGTAAATATGTATAATATACAAGATATATAGCATAATGCAGTTAAAGTTTATCATAAATATTATACTTATACGTTTGTATTTTATTAGTTTATTTTTAGGATTTTTAGAATAAAATGGTATATGAATATCGTTTACTATATTTTCTTTATAACAATAGCTTTCTTTAATTAAATCTGATATAGAGCTGGTATGAACTATTAGACCTTTAATATTATTTTTATTTTTTTTCGTATTTATTACATAACTATCTAGTAATGTTCTAAAAAACCCTGATAGATGTTTCTGAGATATTATAGAGTTATATGCTTTGCATTGAACAAGGTAAATTATATCTTCATTTGTTTTAAATATAATATCAATACCGGTATCGAGCAAAACATTATAATTTCTATAATATTTATTCGTTTTATATTTATCTTTAACAGAAATAAGGTCATTGCTTAGAATAATTCCCGAATTAATTAATAAATGGTCTGGAACATCTTTCCATAAATATATCTCATCGATATCAAAGTAATCGTGTAATTTTTTTAATACATATTTTTCATATTGAAAACCTTTTATACAATTATAATCAATATACTTGATATGTTGAATATAATCATAATTTATCATGATATGATACGATAATACATATAGATATAGTTGAGATATTTTTAAGTGTATTAAGTGTATTAATTTTGAGTACATAATTTTATTTTTTTATAATTTTTTAGAACTTTTATAAATTTAGCTTTTTGAAAGAATTATGTACTCAAAATTTAAATTCCATAGATTTCTTTTTCTCTTTCTTTTTCTTTCCTCCACCTTCTTTACCTTCTTTACCAGGACCTTTATTAACAGGCGTTTGATCTCTTGATTGTTGTGATGATCCTACTGATCCTTCTCTAATTTGTCCTTTATGTCCTAATGGTACCTCTGATCCTGCTCTTGATTGTTCTGACTGTCCTGGTGGTGATACTTGAATATGATGAACTGCTTGGGAGCCTTCTATTGATAATTGCTGTTCTTTTATATATGATTTGGAAAAATTTATTCTTAAAATTTCTAATTTTTCTTTTGCTTTTAATAATTGTAATTTACATTCTTTTAATACATGAATTAAATTTATTTCATTTTTTAAAAAAATATAAATGAATGATTGTAATTCATCTAATAATTTTAATAAATTATTAATATTATTTAAACCGCTTTTATTCGTTTTGTCTATTGGCATATCTTGGTCATATTTTGCACTTAGTATAACATCGGTCTCTATTGTCTCTGTCTCCGTGCCTGTGCTTGCCTCACCTTGTTTATAAATTGCTTTGTAGCACCCAGTCATCTGCTTTATAGGCCTTTCATCTTCTATACTTATACAAAGATGAATATCTAATAATAGACGAATATCATTTTGTAAATTAATTGTTTTATATCCTGTACTTTTTAATTTTAACAAAAATTTTTCTGAAATTTCTAATGAATGAAAAAGATATTTTAAATGATTTTTTTGCGTATCGAAATCATAGTTATCATCGGCTTCATATTCATGTTGAAGTTTACTTTTGATATTTGCTAAATCAATCATTATTGATATTTTTTTTACTAATAACTCAAAAATTTCTATTAAAATTTTTTTTATATCTTTGCTTTCTATATCTGTGGCGTTAATATTTAAACCATTAATAATTTCACTCTCGTTTAATTGGTTATCAAAATTCTCATCTAACATACCATATAATTTTATTACCTTATCTTTAGTTACAGTTTCAACTTTTGTCTCATCAAATAAATTTACATCAAATAAACGATTAAAAGTATTTATATTATCATGTAATTTTAAATACTCTTCTAGTTTTTGTTTTTTTTCTCGGGCTGCTTGGGCTTCTTCTGCTTTTGCTCGGGCTGCTGCTTCTGCTTTTGCTTGGGCTTCTCGGGCTGCTTGGGCTGCTTGGGCTTCTTGGGCTGCTTCGGCTGCTTCGGCTGCTTTGGCTGCTTCGGCTGCTTGGGCTACTTGGGCTTCTTGGGCTTCTTGGGCTGCTTTGGTTAATTCAGCAATATTTCGTTGGATATTTACTTTTTCACTCAAATTTAATGTAGTACTACTATCTTTAAACAGTTTAGTAATATCTATATTTAATCTTACCACATCAGTAAAAAATTTCCAAAACTCAATTTTAGATATTTGTCCGTCACGGTTTGCATCTAAATGTGTAAATAAACTTTTAAAACTTGTAGAAATTTCAGGAATATGATTATCTTTTATTGTTTTTTTTAATATATATAAATCTTCTAATTTTTTTTCTAATAAATTTGCTAGACTATTATCAATTTCTAAACTATCTTTTAAGTGATATTTATCATTAACACCAATTCTATAAGAAAAACCATGACGTTTTTCAAATTCAAACAATTGTTGCCGAGTTGACATTTCTAACGAACTTATCTATTATAAATAAAATAAATAATATTTATATAATATTTATATAATATTTATTATTAGTTACCAAATCTAATAAGCATATTTAAACATACTTTATATTTTTTATTGATCAGTACTTGGATACTAATCGCTATTATCAACAAATGTATCGCTATTATCAACAAATGTACCGCTATCTTTATCTAATATATTTTCTGAATCAAAACCTAAATATATTTCAAGACCTTTTTCATCACCCTCTTTTTTAAGCGATTTTATTAATGATGAAATATTTTTATTATTACATAATATTTCAAATAATATATTTAAATATTCCATTTTTTCTTTCATAAATATTATAAACGAATCATTTTTATTAGGATATTCAGTAGCATTATCTTTAAAAATTTCAAATTTTTCAAATCTATCTTTTTTTTTAATAGCGGCATCCATTTTTTTTTTCTTTTCTTGGAGTTTTTTACATTTTAAAACTAATTTAGGAGTCTTACCCTTTATCTTCGCTGCATCGTCTGCTTCTTTTTTAGCTTTTTCTAATTCATCTTCTTCTTTTTTAGTAAAACCTTTATTATAAAACTTACACGCTTCTTTAAATATGTCTAATTGTTTTAATGGATTTAAAATTTTTAGTTCTATACTTATAATAGGTAGAAAGTGCTCAATATTTTCAATTAATTGTGCTTCTGCTTTGGCTTCTGCTTCTGCTTTGGCTTCTGCTTCTGCTTCTGCTTTTGCTTCTGCATCTTCGTCTACTTCCACTTCTATCATTCCACTGGCTTCTGTATTCAAACTAATTTTTATATCTTCAATTAATTTTGCTTCTGCTTCTTTGGCTTTTGCTTCTGCTTCTTTGGCTTTTGCTTCTGCTTCTTTGGCTTTTGCTTCTGCTTCTGCTTCTGCTTCTTTGGCTTTTGCTTCTGCTTCTGCTTCTGCTGTTTCTTTCATTTCTTGGTCTACTACAAATAGTTTTGGGAATTCTGCATCCATATGTCCTTCTATACATCTTTTTATATTTCTCATATTAGTTAATGTATCATGCGTGGTCTGATGTAATGTTTCTTTTGGAATACTTTTTAGTTTTTTTTCTAATTTTAACGCAAATTTTTTTATTTCTAAAAGGTTTTGGTTTAAAATATCAGCAAAAGCTTTATCATAACTTAATTTTGTTTTTATATAGTTTGTAATTAAACCCTCTTTAATTGCGTTAATTAAATCCAATAATGCTTTATTTAAAGCTTCTATGACGACTATATCTTGTTTCTCAGTAAATACATTAAATACAGCATTAAATATTGTTTCTAGCATAGTAATATTATATAATCGTGTTTTTATTACTTCATTTCTTAATTCTATATATAAACTTAAATTTTTAATATGCCATTCTTTTATTATCTTATCAGTATTATATAATGACCCATAATACAATTTAACACTTTTTTCATTATATATTGAAGTTTCATGATATTTTGATATGAATCTAGATACTTTATCGCTATCTTCAAATGGTTCTAAATCATATTCTACATAATCAAGTTGAGGAATAGGGTTTTTATATTTCATATAATGTAATATATTACATACTTTACCAGCTAATTTATTTTTTGATTTAATAGCACGATTTTTATTTATTAAAGCTTCTGGTTTTGACTCATCACTACTAGGCGTATTTATTAAGTTAATTAATTCATAAAGATCATCAATACATTTATCAAAACTTGCTCCCGAGTTTGATTGTGTTGTTAATAATCCATATACTAATTCATACGATTTCTCTTTTAATTTTTTTAACAATTTTATTAATAATTCAATTTCAATCAATATTTCAACTTTAATTTTTTGTAATTTATATATCGTATGCTGAATATATGTTGTAAAATAAGTATTATCTTCTGTACTTTCAAATTCAAAATGTAAAGTACTAGTATATTCAGTATAACTTTTGATTAGTTCGTTTACTTTTATTAAGCCATCTTCCAAAAATTTTTTCAATTGTGAAGCTTTTTTAATGATAGAAGAGATTTTCGTACTAAATAATCTTAAAGTCTTGTTGTGTTTGGGCTGGCTATCCGCTAATTCTGAAAAAGAATTTTTTTGTAATATGTTAAAATATAATATTTTAAATGCGGTACTTTCATCTGATTTAATTAATTTATCTTTTAAACTTTCTAATGAGTCAAAATCATTGCCATCATCATTATAACTATTATGTAAATATGATGATAATAATTCTTTTGCGTTAATAATCATAATTTCATAATCATTTTTTTCCTTAGCTTTGTCAGGGTCTACTATATTTATAAAATCATGTTCAATATTACTATATAGTAATCGAATAATATTTAGTGAATATATCATAAAAAATGCTGTTGTAGTTGCTGTTAATTCAAATAATTTATTTAGATGTTGTATTTTTGTTTTTTCAAAAAAAGTTTTTATTTCATCTTTTCTATTTTTTACATTAAACTTTTTAAAAGGATTAAATATACCGTCATTACTAGCAATTTGTTCTGCTGCTGCTGCGGCTGGTGCTGCTGGTGCTGCTGGTGCTGCTGGTGCATCTAATTGTGCTGCTGGTGCTGCTGATGCTGCTGGTGCATCTAATTGTGCTGCTGTTGGGGTTTCTTCATCCATATAGTCTGTTCTTGGTGCTGCTGTTGGGGTTTCATCATCTACAACAATAAACTTTATAATTTTTTCGTTTAAGTGCAAACTCAACTCATAATAATATTTTTTACTTGCACTATCCTTGCCTGTTTTATGAATTATCGGCGATACATGCTGCATAAATATTAGCACAGAATTATATATTGGTTCTAATTGAGCTAAACTTACATTTGATGCTGCACTATGAATTAAATTTACTAATTCGTGTGTTATGTTTTCTTTTAAACTAGATAAAAATGCAAAATTACTATCACCCCCCATTGATCCAGGTATATTAGTTTGCATTTGCTCTTTTAATAATTCTATTAATATATTCCATTCTTTATTATATTTAATTGTTGGTAATTGTGCCTCAGTCACCTTTATAAATTTATCTACATCGCTAGTACTTCCTACGCCCATTTCATGATCTGTTCCAGGTTGTTTCAATTCTTTAAGTTTTTCATCTATTTTTTCTTTAATTTTTTTAGGTTCTGATTCTTCTTTTTGATATCCAGTAAATATATCACGGGGTTCATAATCTGTATTATCTTTATCCATTTTAAAATGTTTTTTACTAATTTCTGAAAAGACCGTCTCATTATCAGTTTTATCTGTTTCGTTCAATTTTTTAATTGCTTCTTCTCGTTCTTTAAACATACTAAATGTTTTGTTACTTTTATCCCTTTTATATGTATCATATATTCGTTTCATGTCGTTTTCTCTTTTTTCTAATTCTTTTAATACCATATTATTGCTTTTTATATGTAAAAGACATCCTTTATCATACTTAGCAAGTTGTTCTGCTCTTTTAACAATTTCATTTATACTAATACATTTATCAAAACTAGCTTGCTTTAACTGAGTTTGTGCAAACTTTGAAAAATCTAATAATTCTTCGATACTTTTATTATGAACTTTTGTAGATTTAAGAGTACTTTCAATTTCATCACTGGTTGCTTTATAATACAAATCTCCGTTATCAAATGATACTAAACCTCCTTTAAATTCATTTTTCATCAAATAATTATAAAAGATATTTTCATGTGATTTTTCACTTATATCACTGTCATAACTACTATCACTTAAATATTCATAGGTAAAGTTTTTTTTTCCACCACCTAATCCTAATCCTGGTCCTGGTCCTGGTCCTGGTCCTGGTCCTGTTCCTGGTCCTGTTCCTGGTCCTGTTCCTGTTCCTGGTTTTGATTTTTTACTGGCTGCTGCTGCTCCTGCTCCTGCTTCTTCTTCTTCTGCTTCTTCAGCTGCTCCTGCTGCTCCTGCTTCTTCTGTTCCTGTATCTTTTTCTTCTGCATGTGTGGATGCCTTGTCTATTGTTGTTGCTAATTTTTTTAAATCATCATTATCATAATTGCCGCTTTTCAGTTGTGAGACTGCATCTAATAGTTCCTTGCTATGCTTATAATACTCGTTGTCAAGTTTGCGCTTTCGCTCTCCCAACTCAGGCTTATGTATAGAAAACTGTTGTATTACATTCTTCGCAGCATTGATATTAGCTTCAAGCTTTTGTATTTTGTCACGGTCATTATGAGTAATTGTTTTTTGTTGTTCAAGAGTTGTTTTTTGTTGTTCAAGTGCTTTTTGTACATTATGAAAAGATGTTTTAAGTTTGTCAATTTCTGTTTTAAGTCCAACATTTTCTTCTTCTGTTCTTTTAAGTTCGCCAATTTCTGTTTTAAGTCCAACATTTTCTTCTTCTGTTGTTTTAAGTGTTGCGTTTGTTCTTTTAAGTTCGCCAATTTCTTCATTAAGATTTTTGCGAACTGTTTTGGTTGTTAGGGTGCTCCAATTTGTTGTTTGTTTTTGTGATTTTTGTTGTTGTGCTTTTTCAAAATCAATTTTTTCTTTAAGCTCATCTTCTTCTTCCTTTCTTTTAATTTCATCCTCCTTATCTTTTTTTTTACTAGCCTCTACATCTAACACTAATAAAGCACCATTTGAAGAAACTAAAGGCCACGAAGCAAATTTATCTCTATCATCAAACTTTGCATATGGATCAGTTGTTGTATATTGAAATTTAGGATCATCAGTACCTATTGTTATAGGACCTTCTAATATGGTCATTATACCACCAGCCCAGGTATCTTTTGAACGTGCGGAAACTTTATTTTTGTACATTATATTTTCAACAAATTCATAAATTTTTGATTTTTCATTATATTTTAAATATTCAGATAATTCTGACAAAATAATGCCAGTGTAAGTTGCCCACTATCACCATGCATTTATTGCATAATATAAATCACGTAATATGAAATTATATTATATATAAATCTTTATTT